>MDTG01230806.1_pt1 | contig 17903 bp, 15 predicted proteins | sample 811421 | NCBI WGS metagenome assembly MDTG01 (sample SAMN05326645, study PRJNA326480) | marine metagenome | isolation source: seawater | place: Pacific Ocean: South East | collected 2011 | reverse complement strand
CTTATACCATTTTCATTATTCGTGGCAAAATCTTGATCTTTTAAAACTTCTTTAATTGGTAATAAATTATCTTTATTATTTTCTATTTTTTTCCATATAACTTCTTTCTTAGAAAGTTTTTCGATATTAAATTTTTTCCATTTTATTGTTTTTTTTTCATAATTAAATCTAGTTTTCTTAACTTCAGAAAGTGATTTCTTTTGCAAAAAAATAGGTATTAAAATCAAAATTATTAATATGCTTATCTTTAAATTTCTTCGAATAAAAAATATATTTCTTGAAGTTAATATAGGTTTTATTTTTTTTTTATATTTTATCTGAAATTCAAATTTTGTTAAATCTAAGTTTCCCAAAATCAACTTAAATATTTAGCCTTATTATATCTTTTTTTTTAAAATATATACAAGAATCATCCAATATTTAAAAACAAAATTTTATACTTTTACTTGTTCATTATTTTGATATAAAATATCTTCGATTTACTAGCTTAAAAAATCTTGAAATTTGATCACTTTAATTTTAAGGTAAACCATTTAAGAATTTAATTTTTATAAATTTGCTGGAATTATTTTGCTTATTTAAGATTAGTTTAAAAATTAGAGTAATTTTTTCAATTTTTTTAGTAATTTCTTTTACGTTTTAATATTGGTCTATTAATGGATAAATATGAATTCTTAGCTTCAATTTTTAACCATAATAGATAAATTGCTAATACATTAAGCATAGACGAAAATAGAAATAGGAGGATTACTGTCGTAAAACCTGGAAGGATTAAAAACGGTTGAAAAATTTTTAGAACTATGATAATTCCTGAAAGCAATAAGAAACCAAAAAGTACGATTAAAAAAAGTGCTTGTATTCCATTTTTATATATAAAAGATGATCTTAATAAAATAGAAAAAGCTTCTTTTATATAGGTTAAAAAGCTAAAACCTGATTTTCCATGTAATCTTTTTTTCTCTTTGAAATAAAACTGAATTGGTTTATAGCAAATTTGAGGCATCACAAGTCTTAGTTGGTATGGCGAGAACTCTTTATCATAATTATTTTGCAATATCAAGATATCATTTGCAGAAAAACAACCCATTCCATAGAAACCTTTATAAGTATTATTTTGCACAATATTTAGCATAGAATAAAAAATCTTTTTTAAGGAAAGTATTAATCCATGAGAAATCATTTTAGAAGCTTGATTTTTTCTGCAGAAAAAAACTGAATGATCTGAATTAAGAGATTTAATTATTCCATCTATTATTGTTTCTCTAGGTATTTGCATATCGGATGGAATGAGTACTAAATATTTACCATCAGATACATGTAATAGATATGAAGTTGCATAAGAGTAGCCATAATTATGAGCAAATGGAATTATCGAAACCTTTGTTGTAAAAAATTTTACTTTGGATAGCTCAGATAAACTATTATCTGTACTGCAATTGTCAGAGAAAATAATTGACCAATCTATATCTTTTTTGAGTTTTTCGTTAACTTCATCGCTAATAGATGACAAGAAATTTGGTAATAATTTTATATTTAGCTCTTCATTATAGATTGGAATCAAAAATTGAATTGATGTCATTTGAAATCTTGGTGTTGAAATTTTTCATTAAGATCGGGTGCAATAACTTTTGGTTCACCTTTTCTTGATTTCTTTTTACATTTTACTAAATCATCAAATTTTAAATCTGAATCTTTAAAAAGACTCTTAGCAAAATCAATAACTGTCATTAATCTTCCATCTCCTTGATTCTCGAGTACAAAATAATTTGGTTTGGGAGGATTATTCAATATTTTGCTTATTGAAAATATTAAGTTTTCTACAGGAATAAAATACTTCAATTGGGTACCACTGGTAATTTCAACAGCTTTTTTCGTTTTGATAGCCTTCATAATAGTTGGATATAATCTGTCGGGATTTTCATTTGGTCCATAAATTTGAAAAGCTCTTATTATTCTAATTTCTGCATTAAAGTAATTTGTAAGAGGATAAAGAAGAGCTGTTAAAGCGGCTTTCGTCGCTGAGTATTGAGTCTGAGGCATTAATGCATCGTGTACATTTAAATTATTTTTTTTGACACTCGCCATATGTCCATATTCAAAGCATGAACCTATATAAATGATCCTTTTAAATCCAGAATTTAAACAACTAAGAATCAAATCATATGAATTAACGACATTAGCTTTAAAAATATCAACTAAATCATCTTCAATATTCTGATTTACACCAGCTGAAGCTAAATGAATAAGAGTATCGCATGTTCTTAAAATATCTGATGGTACTTTTAATTCTTTCGAATAAATCCAATATAGTTTATCGTGGCTAAAAATTTTTTTTTTATTTTTTGAAGTAGTGAGTGCAACAATTTCTTTATTCTTTGAACATAAATATGGTATTAAGTTCGAACCAATAAATCCAGATGCTCCGCTTACTAATATTTTTCCCAATGTGTTAAAAAAAATAATATTTAAACTAGCATAGTACTTAACAAAATTTCAATGATAATAAATATCTTCAAAAACTATTTTTTAATTAATTAATTTTATTATATTAAAGAATTGGATTATGATTCTTGTCTCTATAAAAATAATATATATTAACTATTAGAACTAGTAATCTTTACTATAAAAAAATGAGTGAAATTTATTATAATTTCAACCTTTTAATTCATGGCTTATTTGGATATTTGCTTTATTTGTATATAAATTCCTGTTCAAAGTTTGGATCTTTAATAATTAAAGTTGATCGAAAAATATTGCCTGAGTTAAGCATAGGCTTCATTCTAGCTATGGTATTCACATTTATCTTTGGAAATTTTGGAATAATAGGATTCTTCATTGTTTTAGTATTTGTAGGATACTTTTGGATTGATTCTAATTTAAGAAAAGAAAAATTTTTTAGTTTTGGAGATATATTGTTTTCAATAATATATTCTTTAATTATTGGACATTTTATCCATGGACCTAGTTTAAATTTAAATCCAGGTTTTATTCCTGGAGATACATTTACTTACGCAAATTGGATTTCTTCACTTTCAGAATTTCCAAATAAGTTTAATGAGCTTATGGTTAAGGACTTGCATTTTGGAAATATTATAAAAATTGGACATCACGGATTATCTCTAATAGGTTCAATATTTTTAAAATTAAATTTCATAAATCCGATTGATTTTATGATAATTTCAGTCCCTCTATCTGGGATTATTGCTTTAAAAAATTCTTTCGAAAAACATTTACAGAAATTAAAAAATGAAAAAAACTATAAACTTTTAAATATTGAATATATATTTTATTTTTTACCTGCATTTGCATTATTACCTTATCCAAATTTTATTATTGAATCACCCCCAATTCTATTTTCATTGGCATTAATATATGATTGTTCAGCTCAGTTACTTAGAAAAAACAAACTAACAATTTCTCAAAGCATAAATTCCTTATTTGGAATTTATACTATGTATAGCACAAAATTAGCAGTATCTCCTCCTTTCATAATAAAGTTAGTCGCAAAAAATAACTTCTTAACATCAACTTTTTTTTCTTTTATTTTTTTATTTGGAGGAGTTATCGTTGCAATTGGACATTGGCAAGTATTACCTACTATTTTTAATTTAAATATTAATATAGTTGCTTTTTGTAAGGTTTTATTATTCATTGCATATGCAAATTATGTAAGCTCGATTGAAAGGAATTTGATTGTTTTATCAACCAGTATTCTTCTGTTTTTATTTTCCTATGTTCTTTTTAATTCCACCTTAGCTGGGACTGCTTTTTTATTGTTCGCAATAAAGGATGATGTGAAAAATAAAAAAAGTTTTAAAAATAATTTTTTAAAATTGATTTTAATTACCTTATCAATTTTGTCTATATTTCTCTCTCAACCGTTTCCAAAACTATTTATTTTAAACATTTTAATAATATCGTTATTGCTTTTATATAATTGTTTAAATTACCAATTTGTTGGAAAGATTCTTGAGAGTAAAGTCAGTATACTAGGAAGAAACTTATCATTAAAATTTAAAGTTTTTCCTGTTTTCATATTATTTTTAATTTTACTTTTAAATAAACCGGTTTTTCAATGTTTGGATAATTGTTATCCATCAAAATACTCATATTTAGCTTATACAAATCTAAATAAATTGTCCTCAAAAGACAGTTTGATTTTTACAGATGAAACTGGAGATAATACAGACTTAAATGGGGGATTTAATAGTTTTGCTGGTATTAGTAGACGTCAATTTTACTTAGCAGGATGGTATAACACAGCTCTAAGAAACAACAACTCTGAAAAGTTAAAAATGTTAGAAACTAATAAAGAAATAACAAAGATGGACAAAAACTCTTGTTCAGTTTTAGAAAATATTACCGATAGAAATACATTTCTAATAAGTAGAGAAAAACGAATTGCAGAAAATATAGAAAATGTAAATGGAGAGTTAATTTATGAAAATGAAGAGTATCAAATAATAGGGTTATGTAGATAAATTAGTTCTTTAGTATTAAGTCTAGAAAAACTTCAAAATCATAATCACAGCATTCTATTGCTGAAATACCGTTATTAAACTTTTTATACCACTCACTAGTATGGGTTATCGTTTTATCAATATTCCAAATAGGTGCCCATTTTAGCTCTTGATATGCTTTATCAAAATTAAGATGCAATAGTTTAGATTCCCTTAGATTACTAGATTCTTCTATAATTTTAAGTGGATAACCCCAAACATTAGCAATTTTGTTTGCCAAATATTTAACAGTCTGATTACTTTCAAGATTTGGACCGAAATTATATTCTTGGCAATAAATATTTGGTTCTAGGTACATTTTTTCTGCCAACAATAAATAACCATGTAGAGATTCTAATACATGCTGCCAAGGCCTAGTTGCGAATGGATTATAAAGTCTTAATGTATCTTTTTTTATAATTGCATTTATAACATCAGGCACTATCCTATCCTTTGACCAATCCCCACCTCCAATTACATTTCCTGCTCTGGCAGTTGAAATAAATAAATTATTTTTCTGATAATCATAATTTCCACAAAAACTTTTTCTCCAACTTTGTACCGCAATTTCTGCAGAAGCTTTACTTGCACTATAAGGATCATCACCTCCTAGTTCGTCATTTTCTCTATACCCAAAAACCCATTCTTTGTTTTTGTAAACCTTATCTGTAGTAACCATCACAATAGAGCATTTTTTCTCTATTTTTTTAAGAGCATCTAAGAGATTAAGGCTTCCCAAAACATTTGTTCTCCAAGTAAATAATGGATTTTTATAACCTTCCCTGACAAGAGACTGAGCGGCTAAGTGAATTACTATATCTGGGTTAGCTTTTTTAACATATCTACTTACATTATCTAAATCATTAATGTCGCCAAAATATTGATCAGAAATTATTTTTTTCTCTTTTATTTTAGGATAAATTTCTTTAAATAAAGATTGATGAATTTCAGGTTCTAATGAAAAACCAAAAGTTTCTGCACCAAGTTTTCCTAGGAGAAGTAATAGCCAACTTCCTTTAAAACCAGAATGACCTGTAACTAAAACACGTTTGTTTTTCCAAAAACTGTTATTAATCATTACCAGATTTTCCAAGGGGCATTACCAGATTCCCAAAGTTCCTCTAATTTTTTTTTATCTCTCAAGGTATCCATTGGCTGCCAGAAATCTTCATGTTTGAAGGCTTTTAAATCTCCAGAGTTTGATAGAGAGACTAATGGCTCCTCTTCCCAAGATGTTTTATCACCTTTTATTCTATCAAGAACGGCAGGTTCAAGTACAAAAAAACCTCCATTAATCCAACTGCCATCCCCTTTAGGTTTCTCACAAATATTACTGACTTGAGATGAATCATTAATATCCAAAATACCAAATCTACCCGGCGGTTTAACAGCCGTAACAGTAGCAAGAGATTTACTTCGTTTGTGAAATTCAACTAGAGAATTTATATTAATATTTGAAACCCCATCGCCATAAGTCATTAAAAAGGTTTCGTTAGAAATTATATCTTTAAGTCTTAATAAGCGACCTCCTGTCATGGTATCTTGCCCAGTATCTACAAGCCTTATTTTCCAGTCCTCTTCAGTATTTTTATTAACTTTAAAACTATTATTTTTTAGATCAATTGATAAGTCGCTTGAATGACAAAAGTAATTTACAAAATATTCTTTTATTAAGTTCCCTTTATATCCACAACAAATAATAAATTCATTAAATCCAAAAGAACTAAATATTTTCATTATATGCCACAAAATTGGCTTGTTTCCTATAAGAATCATTGGTTTAGGTTTTAAATGGGTTTCTTCACTAATTCTTGTACCTAATCCACCAGCTAAAATTACTACCTTCATTGTTGATATTTTCTATTATTAAATTATTGCCTATTTCAGTAATATTTACTAGGTAATCAAAAAGATATATTAAATTTTATTTATAGAAAATATTAAAATATTCAATTAAAGTTAAATATTAAAGTGGTTTTATTAAAAATTAAAGATCAAAATATATTCTTCTCTCATAATTTGCAGTTATGCTTTTTGTAATTAGCAATTCTATTATCTGCCCTCTTCTATTAAAAATAAATTTTAATCCTTTTGTATTCCAAATAATTTTTACTAAATTTGCAAAATCAAATTTATTATTAAACATCATTCGAATAATATTATATTTTAACAAGAGACCCCTGCCTAATTTTAAGATTTCAAAATGTGCCCCATTACATATTTTTTTGCTAATAATATTTTTAATAATTTCTAAAATTATCACTAATTTATTTATTAAAACTATAATTATCGATATCGTTTAACTGTCTTTTTAAAATCTCCTAAATCATTAATAACTATTTACGCAATAATCCAAAAAGCAAAAATAATTTAAATTGATCTTTTAACTATTTCCATCTTTATACGGCTGTCCAACCACCATCTACAAAAAATTGCTGCCCTGTTGAATATCTTGATGCCTCTGAAGATAAATATAAAATTATTCCTGAAAAATCTTTCGGTCTAGCCATTCTACCAAGAGGTGTTCTAAAAGAGTATCGCTTTATAAATTCAGGATCATGATTATTCTCAACACCACCAGGAACTAAAGTATTCACCCTTATTCCTTGCTCCCCCCAATATGTTGATAACCATCTTGTTAAACCATGAACTCCAGCTTTGGCAGCTGCATAGCTTGCTAGAGAATTAAATTTCATGTCTTTATAAATCCTATGATCCGGACCAACAACTCCATAAGTACTAGAAACATTTATAAGTGAACCAGAGGAATTTTTAAGCATTAATTTACCTGCTTCTCTTGCAACTAAATACATGCCGGTAAGATTAATCTTAAGTGTTTTTTCCCAAACAGATAAATCCGAATCTTCAAAAGAAGTAAAAACCTCACCTTCTCGCATTAGGTGTTCTCCAGTTGCAGCAGCATTGTTAATAACCACATCGAGTTTCCCAAAAGTCTTACTAACATATTTAAATAAATTTATAACTTCATTCTCCTCACCAACATCACAGTCTATTCCATATATCTTATTTTTAAATTCTTTATTTAATAGATCGGCTTTTCCTTTTGGGTTCGTTTTTTTTAAATCTGCAATAATAACTGTAGCCCCTGCATTTAATAAAGTATTAGTATATTCTGATCCTAATAACCCAGTTCCACCAGTTAAAACAATAATTTTTTCTGATAGATCAAAAATATTTTCCATGCTTTAAAAAACTAATTTCATAGTATATCAATATTTAGAACATTATTTTAAATCTATAAATTTATTAGCTATCTGAGATTCGTAATCTTTATGAGAGACAAAAATTATTATTGAGTTTTTAAGAAAATTAGAGATGTTTTTCATTATTTCAAGAGATTGTTTTTTTGGTAGAGCACTTGTAGGTTCATCCATAAGTAGGTAATAAGGATTCTTAAAAAGTGCTCTTGCGAGAGAAATTCTTTGCATTTGTCCTCCTGAAAGATTACTTAAATCCTCATTTATTTCTATATTAAATAGCTCATCAAAAGTAAAGTCCTTATTTAAGAGAGTTGTATAATGAATCTTTTTCAATAGATTCATTTCAGTTTTGTTTAATTCCTTTTTAAGACTTATATTGAAGGAAATACTTCCAGGTATACCAAAGTATCTTTGTGGAACAAATGCTGTAGATTTGTAGCCTAAGAAATTTGAATTGTTTAAAGTTTTAACTTTCCCAGAGGCTGGCTTTACTAAACCAGAAATAATATCTAACAAACTTGATTTTCCTGATCCAGAAGGTCCTCTAATTATTAATCTATCACCAGAACTCAATTTGATTGAGATTGGATTTTCAAAACTTGAATCAATCAAGTTTGATTTGATATTTGATAATTGTATTGATGTTGGTTCAGAGTATTTTATAAATTCCCTTAAATCATTGTCTTTATTTATTGAGATTATGATTTTAAATGCTGCTGTAGAAGATCTAATAAGTAAAAATGACGTAAATATTTGTTGTAAATGAGGAATTAGTTTTTGTAATACTATTAAAGATATAGCAATCCTACTTATATTTAAATTAAAGTTTCCAACTAAAGTAAAAAGAAAAATAAATAATAAAGAAATTGATAAAAGAAGATCCAAGATATATTTTGTAAAGCTTCTAGAAAATTCAATGTCTGACTGTAAAGATCTAAGTTGCAAATACTTTTTCCTAAATGTCGATTTTAAATAATTTGTAATTCTTGTAAAAAATATTGCATGAGGAGAAGATATTAGACTATTTATGATTGAGATTATATCTTCACTTCTCTCCTTTACTTTATAACTATAAGCTTTTGGCGCTAATTTCATATTCCAATAGTAAATTGGAGCAATTATTAAGGTTGCCAATACAATAGCCAATAAGACTACTGGTGAGTAAATTAATAAAAAAGTGACTAGAAAAGTACTGATTAAAATTGAGGCGCTAGACATCAAAAATGGTTGGAAAAAAGCACCAATTAATTGACTCAACTGAATTGTGATAGCAGAAGATAGCTCAGAGGGGTTATTTGATTTATAAAATTGATAATTTTTTGTACAAAGAGAATTAAAAGTTCTTGTTGCTAGTTGATAACCAGCTTTTGTTACAAGCTTATTTATTGATTTAAATACAAAATAAGAGAGTGCAAATGATGATAAAAAAGCTAATGCAAATAAAATTACTGAATTTGTTGTGCTTATATAGTTGCTAAATAAAGTAACTTTCTCCTCACTTCCTTGAATATTTGTTATGTATTTGATTAATGGGGACATCAAATAAACACTTAAGACCTGAAAGCTAGCTTGAAAAAGAACTAGAAAAAAACAGAAAACCAAGTAAAGTTTCGTTGATTTAGGGAGTAAATTTATAAAAAATCTTAGAGAGTTTATTTTTGACTTTAGTTTTGACATACTTTATAAGTAATTATTTTCAGTTAACTTCAATAAGAACCTGAGCCCCATCTTGTGATGCAGCTATGATATTCCAGTTATTAACATTGAATAATTTTGTAAACTCTAACCAAGCCTGAAATTCATGATTAACAGAATGGAATTCATCAAAAAGGATAAAATACTTATAATCGATTCTTCCGCAAATTGAATCTAGGACTGGTCTTGTACCCATATAAATATCAGCATCAAAATGTATTAATAATATTTTTTTTGATACTCCATCTTTCAAAAAATCTGTTAATGAGTGCGCAAATAAACCTTTATGAATAACAATATTTTTTTGTGGAGGGGACAGGATCTTTCCTGTTTTTAATAAATGGTCTTCAACTTTTTTTCTTTGATCCGGGCAATCTCTCCATAATTCATATGGGTATCCATAACCTTTTATTTTCCCTTTTGAAAGGGAGTCCCAATCTTCTGGTATCCCCTTAAAGCAATCAAAACCATGCAGGGTTACTTTTTCCGGCAAATTTTCCCAGAAATAATGAAGGGATCCACCATTATTAGTTCCGAACTCATAAATTTCTCCTTCATCACTTAATTGAAGTATATTTTTAATAGCAATATCCCATATTTCTTTTTTCCCTCTTGGTTCGTTTGAGAATAATCCAACTATAGTTGTTGACTTATTATGGACATTTTTTTTCCAAAAATCCTCAAATTTAAGTGTGTATCCTATTTTAAGTAATAATTTTGAACTATTTATTATCGCATTAAAAAAAAAATCTCCTAGAAATACAAATTTAGAAATAACCCTTCTTGATTTGCTTTTATGCAGACACTTTCTCTTATTTAAAAGCATTAAATTTAACTTTAATTAAAGTTAATATACATTACCGCGAACTTTTATAAAGTTAAAGTTAAATATAATTATTAAAATCTGAAATTGAAATCTCTATCAATAGTTACAGCTCATTATAACGATACTCCTCAACTAGTAAAAACTTATTATTCTCTTGTATCTCAGACTTATAAAAATTGGGAACTAATAATAATTGATTCATTTACATATAATTTTTATCAAGATGTTGATAAAAATATACTGAATGATCAGAGAGTAAAAATTATTTCTTTAAGATCTGGCATCTATGATGCAATGAATTATGGTATTCTCTCAGTCTCCACAGATTACTTTCAGATACTTAATGCTGGAACAATTTACACTTCAGAATTTATATTAGAAAAATGTATGCATATTGTTACCAAGTTTCATGAAAAATATGGTCACAGAATGCATTTATTTCAAATGGAGATTATGGGATTAAAAAATGCATATAAAAATATTCCATCCCCTTTATTTTTCCCTTTTAGATGCGGACATGAAGCTACCATATATCCACAAAAATCTGAAGGGAAAATCCTTCATAGTCAAAGGTTTAAAGTTGCAGCGGATTTATTTTTTTTATTAGAATATGGAGATTTTTTTAAAAAAAAATATTACTCATTTTCACTAGTAAAATATCCCAAAGGAGGAAGATCTGATAGTGACCACAAAATAAAAGAAAAAATATTTGGCAACTTCCTTATTTTTTTAAAAACTCTAAAGAGATTAAGACTTATTTCTTCCTTATTTGCAATAAATAGAATAATAAAGGATTTGATTATTTTATGTTTGAACAAAAATTCTTTTTATAGGTTTTTAAAAAATATAAATAGAGAGTAAAAATATAAAAAGCTTAATTAACTTTAATCATCAGATGTTGATGTTAACATAGTCTAAACCTAAATAAATTCTAAGATGGATGAAAAAAATAAATATTGTTTGTTCTTTTTGCATATTGGTAAAACAGCTGGTTCTAGTTTGAATAGTTTTCTAGAATTAAATTTCAAGAATCAGTATCTACAGTTAAACAGCTTTCTTTTTGACCAATATCTAAGTGAGGAACAAATAAAAACTGTAGTAGGTTTGCATAATGATAAAAATTGTTTTTCTAGCCACATCTTTGGTCATCCTCTTCCAGAAACTTATAATAATAAAATTATAAAATCTTTTACTTTTCTAAGACACCCAGCTTCAAGAGCTTTTTCTCATTATTTTTATTTTAAAAGCAGAGTTATAAAAGGACTTGTAAAAAAGAACATGGCTTTTGATAATTTCGAAAAATGGTATAAAGAATCATGGAGGATTGATAAAAAAAATAACAACCAGCAAAGTTATACATTACACCCATCAATGCAATTAGAGGAGATTATTAGATATGTAGAAAATAGAGATTCATTTGTAGGGATTACAGAAAAATTTGATATCTCATTAATTCTCTTATGTGATTGGTTAAGAAAATTTAATTTTAAAGTTCAACCTAAATATGTAACTGTAAATCGAACTAAAGATATTTTGAATTTAGATAAAGAAAAAGAATATGTGCAAAATAATTTTCAAGAATTAGTCTTAGAGGATAATCAAAATGATTTGAATTTATATAATTATTTTCTTGATAAGATAAAATCTGAATCTAGCAAATCGTCTAAAAATATAGATCATTTAGCATCAAAAGCAAAAAAGGCATCCAAAAATATCATTAGAATAAATAAATATAATATTAGAAAAAAAATAGGAAAAATTTTAGATAAATAATTTATTATTTTTGATTTAACCAACTCATTTTTTTTAATTTTTTAATTTTTTAATTTTTATATTTAATATATTTCTTTTTCTGAAATAAACTTTATTTAGAGATATTAATTTTTTGATAAATAACATTCCTTAGGATCTTTTAGCCATTCTGAAAGCCCCTTGATTTCGTCCAAAGTTCTTTTTATATTTAATGTATTTATAGAAGTAAATATTTTTTTGTTTGGATTCTTTGGATAACTTACAGAAATGATTTTTGAATAATATGTCATTCTTTCCCAAAGTATTTCTAAATAAGAGGCTGCATTTAGTTTCTCTAAATAAGATAACTGCTTATCAATTCTACTAAAATCTAATAATAATTTATGATAAGCTCTGATGTTTTTTGGAAAAAAACCAAATCCATATCCATTATATCTTCCTTCTCCGGCAAAAATTACTGGCTTTCCAAATAAAGCTGCTTCAACACCAATTGTTCCTCTGACGGTTAAAATGCAATTTGAAATATTGATAATATTTAAAGCAGATATTTCTGTTTTAGGTGATAAATATAAATACCTCTTCCTATAATTTTTATTAAGCTTGTTAAGGTATGATTTAATTGGAGATTTATATACCTGACTATCATATGCATATTTTTGTAAATTAGCTGGATGATCTTTTATGATGATATAGGAATCAGTATTTTCTAATATAAATTTTGTTGTCTTTTCAAACCAATCTTTATAATCCTTATATAAATCTTTCCCTGAAAATGCTGAAGTATCAAAGTAAATATGCGGGAAAATAGCAAAAATCTTTTTATTTTTTTTAAACTGAATATCTTTTAATAATTCCTCTTTAGATCTATTGAAAATATTTATGAAAGAGGAAGTTCTACTTACTTCATACCAGCTGGATTGTTTATAAAGAGATAATAATTCATCTTGAATTTTCTTTACTTTAATTTCTGAATCTTTTTTAGAAATATTTTTTATTTCATTTAAAAATTCATTAATAGGAGGAGAGAAAGGATGTCTAGCTAAAGTTCCTTTATTTAATAAATTAATTATGAGAGTTGAGTTTTTATGTCCAACGTGATAATCAAACAAATTAATAGTTGGAATATATTTTTCCAGGTAAGACTTTATAACTCCTTGAGGAATATAATGATAGTCCGTAAAAAAAACGCCATATATATTTTTAAAATTTTGTTTAACTATTCCATTAAGAATCTCTCTACAAGTGATTAATAATTTTGATTTTGCTTCTTCAGGAACACTATCAATTGATTCAACTTTATAATGCCGCATTAAGGTGGCGTTAATAGACTTATTTATATTTAATTTAGGTTCATTTATTATATTTTTTTTCTTGCAAAAACTTTTTGTTGAAAGGAAATAGAAACTATTTATGCCAATTAGTAAATAATAAAATATAGTTCTTATATTTCTAATCGAAAGGTATATTTTTATTCTATAGCCTGCATTTGCAACACTCAAATATAAAGGCAAAATGCTTAACACTTCTGAAAGTGATTGTTCATTTGGCATTAGAATAATTTTTTTATTTGCATTTTTATTAATGTTGTTTATTCTGCGAAAAATTAATATTGCTTTTATTAGAGAAAAATTTATCATTTTAATTGCTTTGCAATTATAAGAATAGGTTTATGTAAATAAAAATATTTACTTTTATGTAAAAACTTATAATAATATTAATCTTATTATATGCCAATCATCTTATACACTTAGCTCTGTTAAATTGTTGCTGGTGTTAATGGGTAATTTTATAAAATTTATTTAGTACTTTTGTACTTGCAAATCCTTGATTTTCTAATTAAACATTTTCAATAAACTTCTTTTTAATTTCTGTTTTGTTTTAAAAGTTGGAATTTCAAAGAGTTCTATCGTATCTAAATTTCCTTTTATTGGCTTAATTTTATGAAGTAAATTTCCATCAAAGAAAATAATGTCTCCAGGTTTTTCTAATTCAGAAATACAATGCATTTTATCTGTACGATCCCATATTAAAAAAAACACTCATTGTAATCAAGGCCTTAATGTGTAAGTTCAATTTAGAAGTGAATTAATGGATGCCCGCCTTTAAATTCATGACTATCTTTATGTTTATTTTTAAAACCTCCCTCTGATGGATATAAACTTAGGGAGTATATTGTATAAATCCATTATCTTCTATTACGGATCCATAGTCTAAGCATAAACCATTAATTTGATTTCTAATTGAGGATAGCTTTCTTGATAGATAAGCGGTATTTAAAATCTCACTACTTGTCCTATTCCAAGGAAATGAACAATATCTACATATTTTCCATGCATCATTATTAGAATAACTAATATATCTCTATTCCTGCGCTTACACTTCCTCGAAGCTCTTTTAAATTATTGTTATTTAAATAAAATTTATTTTTAAATAATAAAATTGATTCATTTCTTGCTTCTATCTTTAGTAATAAAACCCTTGGCAATATAAAAACCATTTTTAATAAGATTTTTTGATATTATTTTGTAATTATTATCTATCTCTATTTACTAATAATTAAAAAATAATATTAACAATTTATCATTTAAATTGAATAGTTAATAGGTAGTTTATATTGCATTTTAATTTGTTTTAATTATTCTCATCTAAAAATAGATTTTTAATAATTACGTATGAAAAAAATTCAAAATTTGATATGAAAACTTATTTATTATTAATTTAGAAGTTTATTATTTTTTAAAAATTTAGAAAATTCATCAGATAGAAGACTTGCTCCAAAAGTTGTCAAATGGCTTCTATCTGCAAAAATAAATTTTTTATCTTTAGTGACATTACAAGATGATTTTTCTTTTGGACAAAGGATACTGAATGCATCAAATAAATAAACATTATTATTTTGATCTGCCTTATCATTAAAAAAATTATTTGTTTCATAAACTTTTTTTTGTAGAGTTGCTCTTTCAGCACTTAAACAATTCTTTCTTATTGAGAATTCTGGCCTAAACCATTCTGGTAAGCATAATTCATATTTGGAAACATCGAATATTGGAGTCTGATTAATTAAGATAACATTAAGTTCTTTATTATTTGCTCTTTTAATGATTAATTCAAAAACTTCTTTCTCTTTATTATTCAGCCTCACTTGACCATATTTGTTTAAGGTATTTATACTTAAGATAATAATATCATCAGGGCGATATTTATCGTTATGGTAATCAAATACATCTAATAATATCTTCTTATATCTATTTTTAGACAAATATAATGGGTCATAAGTTTTAACTTTTAATCCCTTTATACCCTCTCCCCAATTATGTAAATAGAGAGAAAAATCATATTTTTTGCTTAATTCTTTAAATAAAGGATACAAATGATAAATATGACTATCGCCAATGGCATATAAAGTTTTTGAAAGTTTACTTGATTTTTTGATTATTAATCTATCTTTGGTTAAAGGTATTTTTTCTAATTTTATATTTATATTTTTACCAGAATATAACTTTTGTCTTAAATTATTTAATGGATAAAAATTTAACATTGTAATTGGTATTATTAGAATAAAGGCAGCATTAAAAATATTTCTATTAAATTTTTTTGAATTATATTTATTTTCAATGTATTTATAATTTAAAAATGAAAATATATATATTATAAAAAACTGGAATGGTAATATAAACCATTTAAAACCAAGTGTCCATCTAAATAATGTAAATATTCCCCAATGCCAAAGATATATTGAATAAGATAGCTTTCCAAAATGTAGCAAAATCTTATTAGTTAAAATTTTATAAGAAAAACTATTTTCTTGAATACAAAAAATTACTTGAGATGTTAGTAATACTAATAAAATTGTTTTTATAGAGGTAAAGGATTGAGGTAGAAAGAAAGTTAAAAAAATACAAATTAAAGAAGGTAAAGTTGTAAAATTTTTAACGCTATTAAAATTATTTTTATTTTGATATATTAATGATCCAAAGGTTAATTCCCATAATCTAGAAAATGGTAAGAAATAAGCTGCAGATGGATTAAATTTATTTAAATAAATAAAATATGTTAAAGAAAAAATAGTTATTAAAATTGTAATGAGTCCAAGCTTTTTATTTTCAATTATCCCTCTTCTTCTAAAACCTGAGAACCATATCACGAAAGGAAAAATAAAATAAAATTGCATTTCTAGACCCAATGACCAAGTGTTAGTGAAAGGATTAAATAATGCAGATTCTGAAAAATAATCAGTTGATCTTAGATAGAAAAATATGTTTGAGATTCCAAAAATAGATGATATTCCACTTGTTAAGATCAACTTAGGACTAGGAATAAAGAAAATTATTAATATAGATATAAATAAGATATAGATAATTAAAGAGGGATAAATTCTCATTATCCTTTTTTCATAAAAGTTTTTTAAATAATCAGTTAAACTTACTTTTTTATATTTTTCTAAACTATTAGTAATTAAATATCCTGATATAATAAAAAAAATATCCACACCTAAAAAACCACTAGGCATAAAACTTTCATTAAGGTGATATGTAAAAACAGATAGAATTGATATACCTCTTAAACCTTCAATTTCTAATTTATACTTACCCAAACCTAAATTATTATAAACACAAGTGATTATAAAGGAAAAATTCTGCTTAAACAAAATTTTGATATTTTTATAAAATTAAGTGAAGTTATTTTTTTATCCTTAATAATTCTCTTCCCCATTCATCTTTCAGAGGGGAACTATAAGAATTTAAAAAATGAGCAGATCGATCGCCATATAATACTTTACTATTTTTGGGATCAAAAATTGAACATTTATTTTCTGAACATAAATCATTATGGAAATCAATATAAGTAATATTTGTGTTAGTTAGAGAAAGTTTTTTATAGATTTCAGTTAAGGCATCTCTATCTGCAAGTGAAACATTTTTGTTGATTTCACATAATTCAGTTTTGCCTAGCCTAGTAATAAAATGATCGAAGTTAATTGAAGGATTACACACTAAAGGAATATCATCAACTAATAGTAATTTCGCATTTTTACTAACTATAGTTTTCGACAATTTATTTATTCTTTTTTTGAAAATAGTAGCCCTAGATTTGTTTGCTTTTCTTGGCAAAGAATATGTCGGCTCATTAATACGACTTCTATAGAATGAAAATATTACTAGGTCTTTTTTAGTTAGATTATTTGAGAAGAAGATTTCATAATCATCGAAGGATTTGCAGTATTTATATGCACTTTCACAATTATTCCCTATAAGCCATTGTATTAAACCATTCTCAGAAAGAAGTTTTACATTATAATTTGCTTTTATTTTTGTATTTGCCTCTTCAATACTTCTAAAGTGATTAGAAGCATGACTATCTCCAATAATGTAGATGTTACTCTCACTTTCTTTATCATTTTTTAAACAATGCTCAATGGAATTCTCTTTTTTAGGTAAATGACAATCTAGCAAGCCAATCCCTGTTGTAGGATCTTCAATAAATTTATTCTTAGGAAGAATTGATGGAATTAATTTAAATCCTATTCTATTTATTGAACTTTTAAAATTTTTGCCAAAACTATAAATAGTTATAGAAGAAATTAATATTGAAATTATTCCTAGAAATATATTAAAAATTCTTTTTGCGTTTAATTTTACAAATGGTTGTTCAATGCATTTATATGAAATTATTGAAAAGACAAAAGAAATTACTATCAAAATAGGAATGCTTTGATATGAAAGCCCTACTGTCCAGCGACTTAAAGTTAAGATTCCCCAGTGCCAAAGATATAAGGAATAGGATATAGATCCAATTAGCGCTAATGGTTTAGATGAAAGTAATGAGTATATTTTATATTCCTTATTTAGAAGAAATATTAAAGCTCCAGTATTTAGAACCACAAATACTGTTGAATATAATGCAGTAGAT
>MDTG01123985.1_pt1 | contig 17903 bp, 17 predicted proteins | sample 811421 | NCBI WGS metagenome assembly MDTG01 (sample SAMN05326645, study PRJNA326480) | marine metagenome | isolation source: seawater | place: Pacific Ocean: South East | collected 2011 | reverse complement strand
TTGTTGGCAAGAAAAATTTAAGAAAAAAGTTATAGTTGATAAAATCACAGTCGGCTCAGATCCGGTAACCAAAGATTTTACTTTCACCTGAACCAAGTAATACTAACGCAGTTTTCATATTTTTATCGAATAATATAAATGAATAAGAAAATAAATAAACTTAACTTCTTAAATCTCCAAAATATTTTATTAGTATGTTTTTCAACATTGTTTGTAGTTTTATCCACTTTAATTTTATTTATGCAAAGAAATGGATATTTCAAAACAATTGATTATGAAAATATTTATATAATTTTATCAATTATATTTATAATATTTTTAATATATTCACTTTTTACTTATTTATATCCTATTATATCACGAGTTAGTCGAAGAAAAGTTAGCACATTTAATAGTAAATTTACTCTTTATTTTATATCAATAGCGTTTGCTCCCGCAATTCTTTTAGGGATATTAGGATTTATACTTATCAGCCTCGGTATAAATGACTGGTTTAACGATAAGGTAAAGAATGTAATTAATAACTCTGTATTTGTTGCTGAAAGCTATCTTGAAGAACATAAAGAGACTATAAAAGGTGATATCTATTCTATGTCGTCAGATTTAAATAATGCAAGTCAATCTCTCTCTTTAGATGAAAAGAAATTGAATATTGCCTTAAGAACCCAAGCTCTACTAAGGTCATTACCTGAGGCTTTTATTTTAAATGAAAGTGGAGTTGTAAAAAATAGCGCTTTTCAAAATAAAGTTCCACTTTATACGCCTCCAATGAATTCTTTTGAACGGGCGAATAATGGTGAAATGGTGATTATGTCATCTACTCAAGTTAATAAAGTTTACGCTTTAATGAAGCTTCAAAATTATGATGATTCTTATCTTTTTGCTGGAAGATCAATGGATGCGAATGTAATTAGCGCACTAAATGAAACAAGATCTGCCAAAACAGATTATTCTATTTTAGAGCGAAACAGAAACCAAATAAGTATAATATTTTTTTTAATTTATATAATCATAACTTTGATTTTAATTTTAGTTTCTATAATTTTTGGTATCAAAATTGCAGAAAAAATTGTAACTCCTATTTCTAGCATCATAAAAGCCTCGAATAACATTAGTAAAGGTTCATATGAGGACAAAATAAAAAAATCTAATGACTATGTTGAATTAAATAGACTTGCTGAAGCATTTAATAAAATGAGTAGTGATATTGTTAAACAGAGAAATCAATTACTAGCAGCAAAAAAATATGAAACATGGTCTGATATGGCTCGAAAAATAGCTCATGAAATCAAAAATCCACTAACTCCGATTCAACTGTCATCGGAGAGGTTGTCAAAATTAATTAAAAATAATGATAAGAATAAAGAGATGAATGAATGTATAGAAAGTATTTCAAGACAAGTTGATGAAATAGGTCATTTAGTTAATGAATTTTCAAATTTTGCCAGATTACCAGAGCCAAAAATGGAAAAAATCAATTTAAATAATATTATAAGTGAGTCTCTAACTAACTTTAAAAATCACAAGAATGTCAGAATCTCTCATAAATTTGATAAAAAGGAGATATATTTATTAGCAGATGAAAATCAAATATCTAGAGCTGTACAAAATTTAATTATAAATTCTATTAATTCGATAGAGGAGTCGAACAGGAAAGATGGTTTAATAGAATTAGTAACTAGTATTGAAAATAATCAATATGTAGTTCTTATTAAAGATAATGGAATTGGACTAAAGTATAGTCGGGAGGACATTCTTAAGCCTTATTTTACCACCCGAAAAAAAACAGGCGGAACTGGCTTGGGATTGTCTATTGTTGAAAAGATATTATTTGATCACCATGCAGACTTTGAAATCTACAATAGAAAGGATATAGATTGTGGTGCTGAAGTAAAAATAAAATTTGATTATACCCCATGAAACACATACTTATCATTGACGATGAAATGGATATATTAACTAATGTTAAAGCTATTCTTAATGATGAAGGTTTTATTTGTTATCTAGCTACTAATTCTAATCAGGCACTAGAAATTATTAAGAGTAATAATATAGACTTGTTGTTACTAGATGTTTGGTTAGAAGGTTCAGAGTATGATGGGTTAGAAATATTAGAACTTATCAAGAAAAATTATAATATTCCTATCATACTAATTTCAGGTCACGGTAATATTGACATGGCTGTAGACGCCATAAAAAAAGGGGCACAAGAATTTATTGAAAAGCCTTTCTCTTCTGAAAGATTGATTTTATCAGTAAAGCAAACACTAGAATTAAGCGAAGTAAAAAAAGAAAATATATCTTTAAAAAATAAAGAAATATTTAATTATAATTTTATAGGCAACTCTGTTTCTATAAACAAAATAAGACAATTGATTGATAAAGTAGCGCCTACCTCAAGTAGAGTATTAATTTATGGTGAGTCTGGTACAGGTAAGGATCTTGTTGCAAAAGAAATTCATTTAAAATCACAAAATAAAAATGGACCATTTATAGTTGTAAATGCCGCTTTAATGAGTCCTGATAATATTGAGATTGAGCTTTTTGGTTCAGTAAAAAAAGACAGAGTAAAGAAAGGCTTGCTTGAAAAATCAGAAAATGGCACTCTTTTTATTGATGAAATTGGTGAAATGCCTCTTCAGACACAAGCAAAAATCTTGAGAGTTTTAACGGACAAGAAATTTAACCGACGTGGTGAGGATGAATTCATTCCAGTCAGCTGTAGAATTATTTGTTCTTCAACAGCTAATCTAAATAAGCTAGTTGACGAAGGTTCTTTTAGAAAAGATCTCTATCACAGAATTAATGTTGTTACAATTTCACTGCCAAAATTGAATGAAAGAGTTGGCGATATTGATTTATTGGTTGATCATTTTTCTTTTTATTATTCAAATTTAAATAAAGTTGCAAATATTGACTTAAAACCATTCATACAAAAAAAATACATGGGCTATAAATGGCCTGGAAATATAAGAGAACTTAGAAATGCTGTGGAACGATATATAATTTTAGGCGAAAAATATGAAGAAAGTGAAAATTCAGACGATTTAATAAATGATAATTCTAAAAATGTAATTTCACTTCCACTTAAAAATGCTAGAAAAATTTTTGAGAAGAATTATATATTGTCACAATTAGAGAGATTTGAAGGAAATATATCTAAAACTGCCAATTTCATAGGTATGGAGAGATCAGCCTTACATCGAAAACTAAAGCAGCTTGGAATTAACGAGGAAGAATAATGAAAATAATAATATGTGGTGCAGGAAAAGTAGGCACCAGTATAGCTAGACATCTTGTAAATCAAAAAAATGATGTAACAGTTATTGATCGATCAGAAGAGCTCATTTCTAAATTAAAAGAAAAAGTGGACTTAAAAACAATTGTTGGTTCTGCATCTAATCCATCTGTGCTTAAAGATGCTGGAGGTGAAAATGCAGATATGATTATAGCTGTTACTTTACATGACGAAATAAATATGGTCGCGTGTCAGATGGCACATACTTTTTTTAAAATACCAAGGAAAATTGCAAGGCTTAGAACTGAAGATTTTTTGAACCCTATATGGAGAGACCTCTATAAAGCTGACAATATGCCAATTGACCTAATTATTAGTCCTGAGCTAGAAGTTGCAAGGTCTATTGAAAAACAATTAAAAGCACCTGGTGCTAATGAAGTTGTACCCTTTATGAATGATAAAGTAGAACTAATAAATATTAGCATTGAAGAAAATTGTCCTTTAGTTGACACAAAAATATCGGATATTATTGATTTATTCCAACAAAATGAAGATCCACTTAAAAATCTTAAAGCTTCTATTATAGCAATTATGAGAGGTGATAAATTAATGATACCGAGCAAAGGTGATAAAATCATGGAAGCTGATGAAGTATTTGTAATTGTAGACACAAGTCATGTAAAAAGAGTCATGACTGCTTTTGGACAAGATTTAAAACCTGTAAAAAAAATAATAGTAATAGGCGGTGGAAGAATTGGTTTTAACCTTGTAAAAGACATCGAAGACTATCATAATGAAATTTCAGCTACCGTTATTGAAACAAACCCTGAAAGAGCAAATTATATTGCTGACTATCTTACAAAAAGTTTAGTCTTAAATGGTGATGGGTTAGATCAAGAAATATTAGATGAGGCGAATATAAAAGACGCTGATATGGTACTTGCGCTCACAAATGACGATGAAACAAATATAATCTTATCAGCTGTAGCAAAAAAAAATAATTGTGAGTCATTAATATTAGTAAATAATTCTGAATACGATAAGCTCAAAGATGTTCTTGGTGTTGAAAAGCTTATTAACCCTAGAATGATAACAGTTTCAAAAATATTAAAGCACATCCATAAAGGTAAAATAGAATCTGTTTATTCGATTAGTGATAATCAGGCAGAAATTATTCACGCAAAAGCCCTTAAAACTTCCAGACTTATAAATAAGACCCTTTCTGAGGCAAATTTACCAAATGGAATAAGGATTGGATTAATAAAAAGAAATAATGAGATTATCGTTCCAAATAAAGACACCACAATTGAAACAAATGATGAATTAGTTTTTCTAAGCATGATGAACGATATAGAAGCTGCTGAAGAATTATTCCAAGTTAGAAATGAATACTAATGTCAAGAGTAGTTTTCTTAAATGGTGAGTATAAAGATTATAATAATGCTTTGACTCATGTAGAAGATCGTGGCTATCAATTTGCAGATGGTGTTTATGAGGTATTTTCTGTTAAAGATGGAAAGCTAATTGATTATAATGGTCATATAAAGCGTTTATCTAGATCATTGAATGAAATTAAAATTGATTATCCAATTAATATTCGATCTATTCTATTCCACATGAGAAATATAATTAAAAAGAATTTGATAGAAGATGGATTAATATATTTACAAATAACTAGAGGCGTTTCCAAAAGAGATTTTAAATTTCCTAAGAATCTAAAAAGTACTATTACAATTATTGGCAATAACATACCTAGTGATGATTATGATAGAACATTTGAAAATGGTATTAGTGTTGTAACAACGAGAGACCTTAGATGGAAAAGAGTTGATATAAAAAGTCTAAATTTATTAGCTCCTGTATTAGCTAAACAATTTGCATATGAAAAAAAGGCTCAAGAAGCATGGTTAATTGATGATGATGGTTATGTTACAGAAGGTAGTTCTAGCAATGCATGGATACTGATAGGAAATACCGTATACACAAGACCAATCTCGTCATCAATATTAAATGGAATAACCAGGAAAACGCTTATTAAAGGCTTACACAAATATGGATATAAACTTAAAGAAAAGAAATTTAATTTAACAGATATAAAAAAATCAAAAGAGGCCTATATAACAAGCGCAACTCAGTATGTAATGCCTGTTACAAAAATAGATAATAAAAAAATTGGAAATGGAAAAGTTGGAAAATTTGCAAAAATATTTAAAGATATTTATATGGAGTCAGTACAATTAAGCGATTAAGCCCAAAAAAGACTGTTGCAATTATCATTCATCCCAATATTAAAGATGAACCTTCAGTTATTTCCGATGAATTATTGAATGAAATGCTAGACCTAGCAACAAATCTAAACATCGAAGTCCCTACAAAAAGAATTACTAAAATTAAAAAAATCAACCCCGCAACACTTATAGGCTCAGGATTGATCGATGAAATAAGCACATTAGTTGTAGAGTTGAAAATAAACTTATTAATTGTAAATACAAATCTGACTCCAAGACAGCAAAAAAATCTAGAGGAAAAATTTAAAATTAAAGTTACAGATAGGACTGGTATTATATTGGAAATATTTGCAAAGAGAGCGAAAACTAATGAAGGAAAGATGCAAGTAGAACTAGCCAATTTAATTTACAGAAAATCAAGATTAGTAAGAGCATGGACCCATTTAGAAAGACAAAGGGGTGGCACAACATTTATAGGAGGTCCAGGAGAATTACAAATTGAATTAGATAGAAGATTAATTCAAGAAAAAATCATTCGTATTAAAAGAAAATTAGAAAAAGTAAAAAAGAGAAGGGGTCAGCAAAGAAAACTTCGTAACAAATCTAATTTCAAAACTTTTGCTTTAGTCGGATACACAAATGCCGGCAAATCTCTTTTATTTAATACTTTAACTGGTCAAAAACAATCAAGTAGAAATATTTTATTTGAAACATTAGACACAAAAATAGGCAGAGTTTATCTTAAAGATAATGATTATGTTGGTGTAATTGACACTGTAGGCTTTATAAATAATATTCCAACTCAACTTGTAGAGTCTTTTAAGGCTACATTGGAAGAACTATTTTACGCTGATTATCTGATTAATGTAATTGATATAAATGACGACAACTATAAAGAAAAAGAAAAAATAACCATAGAAACATTAAAAAAAGCTAGTGTAGAAAAAAGTAAATTAAATAATATGATTACCGTATTTAATAAAATTGATTTATATAAAAAGAGTATTGAAAACAATAATTATAACTTTGTTAGTGCACAGACTGGACATGGAATTGAGGAATTAAAATTAAAACTAAGTGAATATTAGTTTTTTTTTATAATTAAATCTATATCGTTATCTCTTAAAGATACTTCCTGAAATATATATTGTCCACTTTGACTTATTATAAATTTAAGATCAGAAATATATTTTTCATTTTTTTTTATCTTTTCAGGTTTGTATCCAGCAACTTTCTTATGAGTGATTGTGCATGAGAAAAAGTTATTATCTTCAATTGGATTTGATAATATTAGGTCATACCTTCTTTTTCCGTCGTAAATATTTAGAGTAAAATCACAATTTTTCACATTATCAAAATTTGTGATTAAATAAAACATCGTAACAGGATCTATAGAGTTATATATCATGTCATTTGTTACATTTGTTATTTTTGATATATCATAAATTGGGTCAATATTTACATCTGTGATTCTACCATCTCTATAGTTAATTTTTATTGACCTCTCAAAATCATCTTTTTTAGATCTATAAAAATATACATCTGGATTAATCTTTTTATTAATGATTTTGCCTTTAATGTAACCGTTGCTTATTTTATTATCAAAAAAATCTACTAATTTTGTTGGTTCAACATTATATGAGTAGTTAAACTCATTATTACTAATAGTAAAATTTGTTTCAATATTTTGAACCTGCACTTCTCCTAATAATGGTAGTTTTGCAAACACGGAATAAGTCTCTTTCTCTGCTTTGACTAAATTTGTAGATAGCATCACAAATGTAATAGGCACTAAGGAGAAAATCATGATTTTTAATATTTTTAAATTTAATTTCATTTTTTTAATAATTATAATATATCATTCTGATGTACTGTATTGCAGGAAAAAATCAATGTTCAATTGATGCATTAAAATACTTATTGGAAAGATCTGATATCAAAAATGACAGTATATGTGTCTGTGCAAATAATGATGATATTGGTGAGGATACTTGGCAGCCGTCTTTATTGAAATTTGCAAATAATAATAATATACAATCAAAAGAATTAAAGCAGCTCTATAATGTAAGTGATTTGAAATTTTTTTCTCTCGAATTTGACAGAATTATTGACATCAATAATTTCAAATCAAATAAATTGTTTAATTTTCACTTTAGTTTATTACCTAAATATCGTGGATGTCATACAAACTATCTACAAATTAAAAATGGAGAAAAATTTACTGGCGTTACCTGTCATGAAATAGACAATGGAATTGACAGTGGGAAAATAATTGATCAAGTTCAGTATAATCTCAAAAATAATGATACCGCGAGAGAAAACTATTTAAAATTAATGTCTTCATCAGTGCGTCTATTTATTAAGTTATTTGATTTGTTATCAAAAGGTAATTACAACACAGTAAAGCAAGTAGAAAAAAAATCATCTTATTATGCCCGGACTGAAATTAATTATAAGTTGATTGAAATTGATTTTAATACATCGTTGTTAAATATACATAATCAAATAAGGGCGCTTATTTTCCCGCCTTATCAATTACCAGTAGTAAATGAAAAAAAAATTATAAAAAGTAAATTATTTGACGATCATATTATTTTAACAGATATTAATAATAATGAGAAAATTTATAAATAATATTGGTTTAATTGGGATGGGATATTGGGGACCCAATCTTTATCGAAACTTTTCAAATAACAAATCATTTTCAATTAAATACATATGCGATATTAATAAAAATAACCTAAATAAACTTAATTTAGAGTCCTCTAACATAATTAGAGTCAATAACTATAAAGAAATCCTTAAGGACAAGAATATCAATTCAGTTGTCATAAGTACACCTGTTGCATCTCACTATAATATAGCGATGGATTGTTTAAATGCAGGAAAAAATATATTTGTTGAAAAACCTTTAGCAGACTCTTCTATAAAATGTAAAAAGTTAATTGACGCAGCAAAAAAAAAGTCACTTTCTATTTTTGTTGATCACACATTTTTATACACATCCGCTGTTAATAAAATGAAGGAAGTATCACATAAAAGAAATTTTGGTAATTTACTTTATTATGACTCCACAAGGATTAACCTTGGTTTGATTCAAAATGATATTAATGTTTTATGGGATCTTGCTGTACATGATCTAGCAATACTTAATTATATTTATACAAAAAAACCACTATTAGTCTCAGCTATAGGTCATAAACATTTTTCTTCTAAACCTATTACTTCTGCGTATTTAACTATCAAGTATGAAGGAAATTTTGTTGCTCACATAAATGTAAATTGGTTGTCCCCAGTAAAAATTAGACAGACAATTTTAGGAGGTTCAAAGAAAATGATATTATACAATGATCTTGAACCAAGCGACAAAATTACAATATTTAACAAAGGAATAGATGTAATTAAAAATGAAAAGTCTTCAGCCAATTTAGTTAAATACAAAGTAGGGGATACACATTTGCCTTATCTAAATAATTCTGAAGCGTTATCCTCTGCAGTTATTGAATTTAATAAATGTATTAAAAATAAAAACTACAGGTCCAAATCAACAGCGACGGATGCACTAAAAATAGTTGAGATACTTGAAGCTGCTGATAAATCAATGTCCATGAATGGGAAGCCAATAAAAGTTTGATTATGAAAGTTCCTTATTTTGACCTTAAAAGACAATACAAGTATGTGGGTAGTGAAATTGAGGCTAATGTCATAAAATCATTAAGATCTACTCAATATAGCTTAGGGCCAGAGGTAGAAAAATTTGAGAAAAAATATGCTAGCTTTATTTCTACAAATTATTGTACAGGTGTAAATACAGGTACCAGCGCTCTTCATTTAGCATTGTTAGCTTGTGGTATTGGTGTTGGAGACGAAGTAATTACTGTATCAATGACTTTCGTAGCTTCAGTAATGTCAATCTCATATACTGGAGCAAAGCCCGTATTTGTTGATGTCTGTAATGATACTCAATTATTGAATTTTAAAAAATTAGAAAAAAAAATTACAAACAGAACTAAAGCAATTGTTGTTGTACATTTATATGGTCAATGTGCAGAAATGCATGAAATTATTAAAATTGCAAGAAAATATAATCTTAGAGTAATTGAGGATTCTTCTCAAGCACATGGCGCGTCATATAAAAAAATAAATGCAGGTTCTATTGGAGATATTGGAACATTCAGTTTTTACCCTGGAAAGAACTTAGGGTCGTGTGGAGAGGGTGGCGCAATTACAACTAATAATAAACAATTAGATAAAAAAGTGAAAGAATTGAGAAATTGGTCTCAGCCCAAAAGATATGTTCATAATGACATTTCTTTCAATTATCGTATGGACTCACTACAAGCATCTGCTCTCAATATTAAACTTAAATATATTAAAAAGTGGACTGCTCAACGAAGAAAAATAGCTAACCAATACAGGTCTAATATTAAAAATGAAAAATTTACATTCACTGAGGTCATGGCACATAATTTTCATGTGTATCATATTTTCAGTGTATTTTATAAAAATCCAATAAAATTAAGGGATTATCTTAATAAAAATGGTGTAGGCACAGGCTTTCATTATCCGGTGCCAGTACATTTGCAAAAACCATACCATTACCTAGGATACAAAAAAGGTTCATTGCCTATAACTGAAAAGGTATCAAAAAATCAGCTATCGATACCAATTTTTCCAGAGATGAGAGAAAAAGAAGTTAATTATGTAATAGATTTACTTAATAAGTTTTAACATGAGAATATTGCATATTTCAAATTTTGGAGACAAACATGATGGAAGATTATATTGGAATCACTGCTTTAAAATTTCAAATGGATTTATAAGAAATGGTCACAATGTATATAATTTTAGTGAACGTGATAAATCTAGGTCGCATTTGTTAAATAAATTCAATAATAATAAAAATTTACAAAAATCTGTTCTTCAAACTGTAAGAAATTATAATCCAGATATAGTTCTACTAGGTCACGCTGATAGAGTCCATCTAGAAACTATTGAAAAAATTAAATCAATAAATAAAGATATAAAAATTGCTGAGTGGAATGTAGATAATTATGAACTAGATAATACCGAGAAAAAGTTGAAATCAAGAACTAAATATCTTGATGGTATTTTTTCTACAACCGCAGATAATAAACTATCAGAATGTGTATCTAATAACTTTATTACTTTCTTCCCAAATATTGTTGACTCCACAATTGAAAATCTAAAAATATTCAAAGAGCATAATCACAAAAACGACATTTTCTTTGCCTTATCTCATGGTGTTGGATCGGGCAAATTAAGAAAAAAAAAATCAAAAAAAGAAAATAACGATCCAAGAGTTATTTTTGCAAACAGAATTATTAATTCAGTATCAGATATTAGATATAATTTTTTTGGATTTAACAATATTGAGCCAATTTGGGCAAATGCATTTAATAATGAAATTAAATCTTGTTATATGGGTCTATGTATACAGAGAAAACCACAATTAAAATATTGCCTATCAGATAGAGTTGCACAATATGGAGGCAATGGACTTATGTTGTTCTTAGAGTCAGACACTCAATATGATGAATTCCTTATCAATGGAGAAGAAGCAGTCTTCTTTGATGGATATGAGGATCTCATAAAAAAAATTATCTATTATAAAAACAATAAATCAGAGTCATTAAAAATAGCTGAAGCTGGTTACAAAAAGTTACATTTGTGCTGTAATGAAAAAATAGTAACAAATTATTTTCTTGATTGTCTCTATGGTAAAAATCTTGATGAATTAAAACTTAAATATGCATGGCCATTACATATTTATAAATAAAACCAATTTATAAAAGAGCAGGGGGGCATGGATACCCCCCCAGAAATCATGATTTTATTTTTTTTTGACCCAAACAATAGCTAGTTGAAATACTAGTATAAATATATGGAATATTGTCTGTATAGGACCACCTAAAATAGTAGGTGAATTTGCATATTCAGATAGCCTTTCTCCAGACGAAGAACCCATTTCTACCAATATTGCTGTATAAGATTGCAGAACACCGCCCCCAATCATATTTGATTGAACAAAGAAGAAGGCAACAAACAAGCAAAATATTGATGTAAAGAATTTCCCAAGTATACTTGCAGATGCATCCTCATAAATATTTCTTGCCATTCTAAAACCAAGCCATGTAAAAAGAATAAATCCTAATGTATAAATGCTGTTGAAAACGAAGCCTTGATACATGAGATTTAATGCCTCATATTCACTCATAATAACTCCTTTTTTTGTTGATTATTATATCACTGACATTTTTAGGAGGTTGTATAAAAAGATCAATCTATTATAAAGTATCATAGAGTATATTAATATTCGTATAATATATATTATGTAAAATAATAAAAACATAATAATATCAGTATATTAATAATACTTATTAATACTAAATCTTAACTTTAATAAAACTATATTACTAATTGATTTTATGAACTATTTAATTTTCAGGAACGATGGCATTGGAGACCTCATAGTTACATCATCGGCATTAAATAAAATCAAAAAAAATAATCATAATGTATATTTGGTATGCTCTTATAGAAATGTTGAATATGCAACAGAATTAAAAAAAAGCCAAATAATTACAGATTTCGTAAATATAGATAAATATAAAGGTGTAAGTTTTTTAAAATTTCTGGATTTTATAAGTTTAATCAGATCATTTAAACCCGATGTAACGATAATATATAGAGTTAATTCACTAAACACTATAATTTCGTTAGCAACATTTCCTGCTAAAATATATTCTCTCATTTACCAAAAAAAAGGTAAGGTTTTAAATAAAAAGTCTAAGATCCCGTTGTTTTTAGCTAAAGTGTTTTTTAGTGGCTATGAAATTATAGATGAAACTAACGACTATATAAGTCAAATAAACACTCATATGTATAAACACTTTAATAATCTAGTAAATATACCTCTAGGTATAAAAACTAATAATAAAAATAAAACAATAAATTACCCACTTCTTACTTCTTTAAAGGACCTAAAAAAAAACGCTCAATTAGAAATTGAAAAAACATTTAAAACAAAAAAATTTATTCTATTTCATCTGGATGAAAAGTGGATTGATTCTAATATTAATGTACAAATAATATTAGAAATAATTATGACAACAGTAAACTTCAAAAAAGAAGATTACATAGTGGTAATTACTACTGGATTTAAAGAAACGACAATAAATAAAAAAATAAATAATTTTCTAAATTTCAAAGATATTCCTCAAAAAAAACAAATATTTGATATAATGCAATCAATAGATAATGAAAATATCTATCTTTTCAGAAATATTAATATTAAAAAATTAACTGTATTAATTTCATTATCCAAACTTGTTATAGAGCCACATGGCGCCTTAACTCATATAGCTAGTTTATATAATACTCCTGTAATAGATATTATTAGAAATGACTCTGTTAATTTTTTTAAAAAATGGGCGCCCATCTCGTCTAAAAACATGCAAGTTGAATATAAAGATTTAAAAAATTTTAAAAAAATTTTAAATAACTTTATTTAAAACTTTTCTCTCATGTTTAATCATTTCAGAAATGGTATCTCTAAATGAATACAAATCTTTCCAATTTAACATTTTTCTAGCTTTATGAGAGTTACCTGAGACATTTGATATATCTAATGGTCTGAATAATTTTTTATCGATGCTGATTATGCTGTTATTTTTAAATTCAAAATGTTCATTCAGCCCCCTACCTTTCCACTTCCCTTTTATATTAAGAATATCACAAGTAATATTTATTAAGTCTTTTACTGAATAATTATTTTCAGAAGAAATAACAAAATCGTCTGGAGTATCATGCTTTAAAATTAAATGCATTGCTTTTACAAAATCCTTTGCATGACCCCAATCTCTTCTTACATATATATTTCCAACTTTAATTTTTGATTTAATGCCCATTTTTATACTTATAAGACCATTAATAATTTTTTTTGATACAAAATTATCATTTCTTAAAGGAGACTCGTGATTAAATAATATTCCAGTAGAAGCAAAAATATTATAATTATTCCTATAGCTAATAGCAATTTGATGTGCCGACAATTTTGAAATAGCATATGGACTTAACGGACTAAATTGTGATTTTTCGTTACATTTATTTTTTTTATTTCCAAACATTTCTGATGAGGATGCCTGATAAAACCTTGATTTAAGTTTTAGTTTATTGATAGAATCTAAAATTCTTAAACAGTCTAAGGTATTAGCTTTAAAAGTTGCAACAGGTTGCAAAAATGATTGTTTTACTGAACTAATTCCTGATAAATTATATATTTCTGAAAAGCTCTCCTTCTTTAAAAAATGTGAAAGTTTACTAGTATTAATTATTGAAGAATTGTAAATCTTCAGATCATTTTTAATATTTAACCTGTTTAATCTCCAATAAACATCTTTATTAGATTTTCTTGAGGTACCAAATACTTCATAATTTTTTTCAAGTAATAATTTAGCTAAGTAAGAACCATCCTGGCCTGTAATACCTGTTATTAGGGCCTTTTTTTTAATATTTTTCATATGACTTTACTTCTTTGACTTTAGAGCCAGAATAAATATTTATTTTATTCTTTATAAGCGCCCTTTTGTCATTAAGTAAATAAACTTTTCTTGCAAGATTAATAAAATTTTGATCGAATTCTTTTTTATTTTCATAGCTTCTTTTTTTATCTTCAATAGTCCAAAGTCTTTTATTTATATTTAGAAGTTTTAATTTTTGTTCCCTAATATGCTTATTATTTAATTTTTTTCTTTTTACGATTTCCTTCAATTGAAAAAGTTCGTACTTAATATCTTTTAATTTTTGCTTATCAATTATTTTTTTCTTTTTTATTTCTAAGATTGAAATCTTATCAAATAACTCTCCAACTGAGATTGGTACACTTACTTTCATTGAATTTTTTTTGCCTTTACAAATAATTTAAAAAAATTTTTTGAAGTCATATTCATTAACTCATCATTAGTTAGATTAAACAGCTTTGCTATATATTCAAGTGTATGAATAATAAAGGACGGCTCATTAACTCTCCCTCTCATTGGAACAGGTGCCAAATATGGTGAATCAGTTTCAATTAATATTTTATCTCTGGGTAAATGTGAGACCGTGTTTCTTAAATCGTTTGAATTTTTAAAAGTTACAATTCCACTTATAGAAAAATAAAAACCCATAGGAATAAAATGTTTAGCAAATTTTAAAGAACCTGTATAACAATGAAAAAGACCAACAAATGGTCGCTTTTTAAATTCGTCATTTATAATATTTAGCATATCAGTCTCTGCATTTCTCATATGTATAATTAAAGGTAAATTTGTTTCTTGAGAAATATTGATCTGTTTGAGAAAACTATCTATTTGTTTATTTTTTTCTGAGTTTTCGTAATAATAATCAAGACCAGTTTCACCTATTGCTATTACTTTTTTGTTAGAACTTAATTTTAGAATTTTTTCATATATATCTTTATTCATCTGATTTGATTCATGAGGATGAATACCTATAGAGGTAAAAACATCTTCGTATGTCTCAGAAATTCTAATACATTGTTTAAAATCATCTTTATTAGTTGAAATATTTAAAAGTTTTCTAACATTATTTCTTTTGGCATTATTAATTATTTCATCAATAGACAGTGCATTTTTTTCATGTATCAAATGGCAATGACTATCTACTATCATTTTTAATTAATTCTTGGAAACAAAGCTTTTATTTTATTTAATTTGTAGTTATTTACTTGTTCAATTTTTAAGTAATCGGTATTCAGATGCTTATGGTTTATATTAAGAAAATTAAATATTGATTCTGATGTTGCTGGCATTATTGGATAAATATATATTGCTATTATTTTTATTAATTCAGCAGTTGTAAACAATATTTTATTAAATTGTTTAGTGTCAGTTTTAAGTATCTTCCATGGTTCATTTTCATTAAAATATTTATTTGAATTATTAACAAGTTCCCATACAGCTTTGATATATTCTGAAATATTTTGTGTCATGGCCAAATCTTTTAGTTTGCTATTAAGTTCTATAGCTGACTGTAATATTTTCAGTTCAGTACCATCTACAGGTATGCATTTTATTTCATTATTTAGATGTTTAGTTGCCATTGATAAGCTGCGCTGACATAAGTTGCCAAGGTCATTAGCAAGATCACTATTAATGCGCCCCTCAAGTGCTTTTACAGAGAAATCTCCATCATTTCCAAAAGGTACCTCTCTGAGCATGAAGTATCTGAATTGATCAAGTCCATATTTGTTGATAATTTCTATTGGATCAATGGCGTTGCCAAGAGATTTAGATATTTTTTTACCTTCATTGGTCCACCATCCATGAGCAAAAATTCTCTTTGGCAGATTAAGATTAGCAGCCATTAAAAAAGCAGGCCAATATACAGCATGATGCCTTAGTATGTCTTTTCCAACAATATGTGTTGTATTTTCCCAGTAATCTGAGTCTTTACCTTTGTCATTTGATAAATAATTTACACCATTTGGATAACAGGTTAACGCATCAAGCCAAACATACATTATATGATCTTTATCATTTGGAGTTTTTATACCCCAGTTAAAAGAAGTTCGTGATACAGAAAGATCTCTTAAGCCCCTACTTACAAAGGATATTACTTCCTTTCTTTTTGAAGCAGGCATTATGAAATCAGGATTTTTTTTGTAATACTCAAGTAGCCTTTCTGACCAATTTGATAATCTAAAGAAATATGACTTTTCAGAAATCCATTCTACATTACCACCTGTAATTGTTTTAAAGTTACCCTTTTCATCTTTCATTAAATCTTTCTCGTTGTAAAAAGTTTCATCACTTACAGAATACCAGCCAGTATATTCATCAAGATAAATTTGGTCATTTTTACATAGTTTGTTCCACAAAAATTGAGCTCCTTTAATATGGCGGTCTTCTGTTGTTCTTATGAAATCGTTGTAAGAAATATTTAAAATTTTAGAAAGTTCTCTAAATTTTGCAGAATTTTTATTGCACAAATCTATTGGTTTTATATTTTCTTTTTCAGCTGCCTTTTGTATTTTTAAGCCATGTTCATCAGTTCCTGTTTGGAATCGTACATCATTGCCAATAATTCTGTGGTATCTTGCTAGAAAATCGGTTGCTACTGAGGTATATGCATGACCAATATGAGGTTTATCATTAACATAATAAATTGGAGTAGTGACATAAATTTTTTCAGACATTTTTTAACTTACTAAATAAGGAAATTAAGCAAGCCTCTAATTTCAAGTTATAAATAGAGTACATGTTCTTTATATAATCAATATATTGATAAGAATCTAGCATAGAAATAATTGATTTTCTTTTTATTTTTGGATTATTTTGTATTTCATAATTAATCTTTAATTGACAATAATTAAAAAAATTTATTATTTCTTCATTTGTAAATTTATTTCGAATGATAAAATCTACATAGTGATCTGCAGTATTATGTTTAATTAGATTATTATTTTCTAAAATCTTTTTAAAATGATCATCCAAATCATATAAATTAGAATTTACAAATTTATCAGAGAATTCCATTGATCCCTTTGATAGTTTGTAAAGATAATTGATTATATCATCTCCATGAATGTCTCCATGTTCATTTTTAAAGATTTTTTTAAAAATATCAAAATTATACCTGTCAAAATTAATAAAATGTGACCTCGATTTAATTGTAGGTAAAATATTGTCTTTTTTATGACTTAATAAGACAAAATAGGTGCTGTTATTAGGCTCTTCTATAATTTTCAATAATGAATTTGCAGCATCAATTGCTAGATCATCTAAACTATCAACTATACATACTCTATTCCTAAAATTATCTTCTTTTGTTTTAAAGGCAGAGTGAATTAGAGAAATATCATCACGATAGATCTTCTTTTTAAATCTTTTTTTATCTTCAAGAAAAACTTTTTCAACAATGTGAATATATGATGATATATTCATGTTTTGCCCATTAAGTGCTTTCAAAATAGTGTCTACATCCTGGTATTTATTTGGACTAGTCAGTAATTCAGCGTAATTAAGAGCAATTTTTCGTATTATATTGTAATCAGAGCCAGTGAAAATTATTGAATTGGGATGATTGCTATTCAGACAAACTTTCTTTAAATATTGAAATTGTTTTGGATATAAATCTGATAAAATTTCCATTATTTTTTTATTTTATTAAAAACTTTCCAAATTGAATCTTCTATTTCTTTCTTTGACAGAGATGCGTCAATTTTGACAATTCGTTTATATTTATTTGATAATTTCAAAAAATTTTGTCTAATCTGTCTGTGATATGATAAAGGCATGTTCTCAAATCTTAATTCTTTGTTAGATAACCGCTTGGATCGACGTATCCCTTTTGATGGATCAATATCTAAATAGAAAGTTAGACTGGGTAAGAAATTGCTTGTTATAGATTTA
>MDTG01022088.1_pt1 | contig 17903 bp, 20 predicted proteins | sample 811421 | NCBI WGS metagenome assembly MDTG01 (sample SAMN05326645, study PRJNA326480) | marine metagenome | isolation source: seawater | place: Pacific Ocean: South East | collected 2011 | reverse complement strand
GCGGAATATGTCACACAGGATGACTATTCTGACGGCATTTCATTGGTTGACGCTTCAGAGAATACCGTGATGACTCGGACCTTTTCAAAAATTTACGGTCTAGCAGCACTTCGAATAGGGTGGGGTTACTGTCCCCCCTCAATTGCAGATGTGTTAAATCGATTGCGCGCTCCTTTTAATTTAACCGTTGCAGCTCAACATGCGGGAGTTGCCGCACTAAACGACACTGCGCATATTTCTGCCTCAAGATGTCATAATGCGGTTTGGCTACCCTGGTTATCGAATAGATTGAAGGAACTTGGTCTAACTGTTCATCCTAGCGTTGCTAATTTTATTTTGGTCCAATTTTCTGAACTCAAGGGCAAGCAGTCTTCGGATGCATATAATTTTTTGGCGCAACACGGTATTCTTACCCGTAAAACAACTGGTTACGGTCTTCCAGATTGCCTTCGAATTACTATCGGTCGGGAAGATGAAGTAAAAGCAGTGGCCACAATGCTATCAGAATTTGTTTCGAGGTAGAAAGATTAGTTTATGTTTCAAAAACCATTTTTTAATCGGATAGCTCTAATTGGTGCAGGGCTAATAGGGTCCTCTCTTTCTCGGGTCATTAAGAAAAAAAATCTGTCGAATGAAATTGTTGTTTGTGCCCGCAGAGACGAAACATTGAATATTGTTAAAAAATTAGATCTTGCCCATATTGTTACTAAGGATTTGACATTCGCTGTTACGGACGCTGATCTTGTTGTGCTTTGCACGCCGGTGGGGGTTTACGAAGCTTTGGCAAAAAGAATGAGTCCCGCATTAAAACAAGGCAGTATAGTGTCTGATGTTGGATCGGTTAAGCAAAGCGCAATAAATATGGTAAAGCCTTATTTAGCTGATGGTGTTCATTTTGTTCCGGGACATCCTATTGCAGGAACTGAGAACTCAGGACCAGAGTCCGGTTTTGATACTTTGTTCGAAAATCGATGGGTGATATTAACACCAGAGTCTGGAACAGATCAGAATGCAATAAGTAAGGTAGAGGAATTATGGAGGTGCGCAGGAGCAAAAACTGAAATAATGGATGCGAAACATCATGATCGCGTTCTTGCCATTACTTCGCATGTGCCGCATTTAATCGCTTATACAATTGTCGGCACCGCGACTGATTTAGAAGATCGACTGAAAGCTGAAGTGGTGAAATTTGCTGCTTCCGGATTCCGTGATTTTACGCGTATTGCAGCCTCGGATCCAGTCATGTGGAGAGATATTTTTGTGCATAATAGGAATGCCGTTTTAGAGATGTTGGGGCGTCTTACTGAGGATATATCCACATTACAGCGCTATGTTCGAGATAGTGATGCAGATAAAATGGAGGAACTATTTTCCCGAACAAGGGAGATTCGAAGATCTGTTATCGAAGCAGGTCAGCATATTTTACCCTCTCCTAGTAAGGATTAACAAGTTCCATTACTGATCTTAACATCTCATCTAAATTGTTTGTCCTTCCATGGGAATGTATGGGTAATAATTTTTGGTTTTTTTGAGGTTTGAATTGAGTTATTAAGCTATCGTGTTAGTTTGTTAGTCATTTTGGGCTCAACTTGCAATACTTATGTGTCTTCAGTCGAAAATTTAAAGCCATTTGTTGCGAAGCATAACGATTACGTGTGCTCCACAATTTTATTACAATATTGCAATTTTACAGGGCTGTAGAATGTTTGACTCATCCTTCTTGTATAAGTGTGTTTGATGTTTTATTCTAAATCTAAAGTGCTTTCGCCGGGACTGACTAGAGCCTCTGCTGCATTATTTATTTTTTTCTGGGCTAGCGGATTTATTTCTGCGAAGTTTGGATTTCCATATTCTGAACCTTTTACATTTCTTGCTTTAAGATTCGGATTAGCAATTCTCATTATGACGCCACTGTGTATTTTGTGGGGTGCAATTTGGCCAAAAACCTCTAAAGAGATTTTCCATGTGCTGATCGCAGGGTGGCTTGTACAAACGGTCTATCTTGTCGGAGTTTGGTACAGTATTTGGCTAGGCGTTGCGACAGGTGTCGTAGCACTTATTGTTGGTTTGCAGCCACTGATAACAGGAATATTTTCTGCATCCTTTTTAGGTGAAAGGGTGAATTCATATCAGTGGTTAGGCCTTTTATTTGGATTTTTTGGGCTGACTTTGGTTGTTACAAATAATATAAATTTTTTTGCTGAACAAATTTGGAGTGTCTCTCTTTGTCTTTTCGCACTTCTCGGTATAACATTTGGTACGTTTTATCAACGACGTTTCTGTTCTGAGGTAGACATCAGAACAGCCGTCGTTATACAAAATTTTGGCTCTCTTTTTTTAATACTACCGTTAGCTTTAGTATTTGAGGAGATGGCGGTTGAGTGGACCAATGAATTTGTGTTTGCGTTGTTTTGGTCTGCAGTCGGTCTTTCGGTTATTGCAATTGCACTGTTCTATATTTTGGTAAGAAATGGCGCAGCAGCAAAGGTAACCTCTATGATTTATTTGAGTCCCCCAACCACCGCTTTTATGGGATGGTTAGTTTTTGACGAGAGCTTGTCTGGGACTGTTTTAATCGGGTTTGTTTTTGTGGCACTAGGTGTAGCATTGGTCACGCGGAGCTAAGTAATGAAAAAGACGCTTTCAAGAACCGAGATTGCTTCACCGGACCCGGGTGATGTATGGTTTTTTGCGTATGGGTCACTTTTGTGGTCTCCAGGGTTTCAAGTAGTTCAAAAATATCGGGCACAATTGTTCGGTTGGCACCGTCGTTTCTGTGTTAATTCGACAATGTATCGTGGCACCCCAGAAGCCCCAGGACTAGTACTCGGACTGGATCGGGGTGGTTCTTGTATTGGGTTTGCTCTAAAAATTTGTGCATCTGAACGCGATGAAGTGTTGGCCAAACTAACTTTGCGTGAAATGCAAGAAGAAATATATTCATGCCGGCCAGTAAATTTGCGAATATGTGATGGAAATTTATCTGCGATAACGTTAACCGTGAATCGTGATCATAGACTCTACTTTCCTGCTATGAATATAAATCAAGTTGCGAAGAGAATAGCTTCATCAGTTGGTGATCGCGGCTCTAATAAGGAATATCTTGAAAATACTGTTTCGAGCTTGGCTCATGAAGGTATCGATGACCGTTCTCTTTCCTTGCTTCTTGACAGAGTACGGAAGTTCGGATGAGTTTAAAACATTATGTTTAATTATTGAAAGCAACAAATATGAAATTAATCAGCTTTTGCGTTGGAAAAAACGATTATTTTGGAGTAGCAGTTAAGAATGGCATAATTGATTTAACTTCAATAGTATTTGATGGACGGAAATTTCTCGATTTAAGTGATGCCATATCTGCTGACGGAGGTCTCTCCTCTATAAGAATCGCGGTTCAAGAAGCTGATGGGGTTGATTTTAGTTTTGATGAAATAACATATAAATTACCTATACCTCGACCAAAAAAAATTTTTTGTGTAGGTCGTAATTATCGTACATACCATGAAGTGAGAGAGGATGGGCGTCCAGAGTGGCCGAGTATTTTTCCACGCTTTGTGGACAGCTTTTCCGCTCATGAGGAAGCTATTATTTTTGGCAAAGACGATGGCGATAAACTGGATTATGAGGGTGAGTTGGTGGCAATAATTTCCAATCATGCCCGCCATGTACAAAAAAACGAGGCACTTTCTTTCGTTGGTGGTTATACTATTGCAAATGAGGGTAGTGTGAGGAACTGGATTGGCCGCGGAACACAAAATTGTCCTGTCAAAAATCAGTGGCGTTCTGGCTCTATGGGACCTTTTTTGATTACTGCTGATGAAATTCCGGATCCAAGTAAACTTAATATTTGTACTAAAGTAAACGGTGAAATACGCCAAAACGGCAGCACTGACATGATGATTTTCGACTTACCATTTGTAATCTCTTATATAAGCCGTTTTACACCGTTAGAGCCAGGGGATTGTATTTGCACAGGGTCACCGGGTGGATCTGCAATTGAACATGATCCACCTAAATATCTGAAGCCAGGAGATAAATTAGAAGTGTCGATTGACGGGATCGGAATTCTAAAAAATCAGGTAGAACCAGAAGCTTAGTTTAATTGAAAGTTGAAGTGTAATTTCTTATCTATATAACCTGCAATTAATAACAAACAAAAATACAAATTATCCTCCAAGTTTCGGGGGGATACTGCGAGCTAATATCAATCATGAAAAACTCATCGATGCTTGAGTTGTTGTGAATAGACACATAAAGTTTGAAAGTGTTTGTCAATTCTATTGACGACATTCACGGATGAAGGGACCATCTCCGTAAGTGGGGATTGTAAGCACATTTCATCTTTTAATAATGAAGGTAATTGGGGAGAATATTCGTGGTGTTAACTGACGATATGAAGTCAATAATTAAGAATGCGAATCTTGCATTTTTTGCGACAATTAATGAAGATGGCAGTCCAAATCTTTCGCCTAAAAGCACACTCCGCACTATAAATGGTAATAGCCTTATTTTTGCTAATCTTGCTTCACCGGGAACAATACGCAATTTGAATCGTGATCCGCGAATAGAGATTAATTGTGTAGATATTTTTTCTCGGAGAGGTTATCGGTTTACAGGAGTGGCAACAGTTCATGTTGAGGGCGAAACGACTTTTGAGAAATTTAAGACACAAATGGCTAAGGAACTAGGGCCTAAAACAATAGTTTATAACGCAGTAACTATTCAGATAAAAAAAGTATCTCCAATAATGTCGCCTGCATATAACAATCCGAATGTAACTGAAGAACGATTGCGAGAAACTTATCTAAAAAAATATGGAGTGAGCAGTTAGAATTTGGTAATAAGGGGTAAAAAAATTAGCTTTTGAAATGATAAAATCCTATACTTTTTTTATTTAGTGAATGGTTATTTAATTATAATTAAGATGTATTCAGATGTATTTTGTATATTTAGGTTGCTGCTCGGAAAAAATAACTGATTTTTAGCTTTTTAAAATAGTTTGACTTATAAGTTTTAAAAACTTCATTTGTTTAAACAATTGTAGGAAATTGAAATTATTTTGACTAAAAGTTTGATTTTTTCTTCAAGGCATTTTGGTTTCAAGAAGAATAGTGAGAGTTTTGAGCCTTGTATTAAACTACAGGGTAAGCGTACTTGTTTGGTAACTAAAAGTAATTTTTCGGGGGATCTATTTTAGTTTGTGCTTCAGTTATAACGTTTGTTAATTGGTGTAAAAACTCGCGTTTCTTAAGTCCAGGCTCAATAGGTGGTAAAAATTTTAGGGTAATCGTGCCGGGGTAGCGGAAGAATTTGCGCCGCTGCCACAAACGACCTGAGTTTAAAGCTACCGGTATTACAGGTATTCCTAAGTCGGTGTATAATGCGGTTATCCCTGGATGTAACATCCCAATTTGACCGGGTGGAACACGTGTGCCCTCGGGAAAAACAATTAGTGATCTGCCCGAACTAATAAATGCACGAGCTTTCCGACGCATGTTCCGCAAAGAAGAAACGCCTCTACCTCGATCAATAGCAATAGTTCCATATTTTCGAAGATACCATCCGTAGAAAGGGATTATTTGCAATTCATACTTTAGGACTGCAACGGCCCCTGGTAGAATAATTGGAAGAACTATTGTATCCCAAGCAGACTGATGCTTAAAAGCAAAGAGAACCGGTTCATCTGGAATATTCTTCCAACCCTCAACCTCGTGTTTTATTCCGCAAACTAACCTTAACATACCAAGAACCCCTAAACTCCAAACTCGACTTGCCCAGATCATATAAGCATATGGAAAAAACATCAGAGGCAAAAAAAGAAATGCTAGAATGGAAGTCCATATCCAGAAGAAAAGTTGAAAAAGAGTGGAGCCAAGAAAAATCATCGAGCTAACTGCCTATAGTCGGCCAAAGTCCAGCGAGGTAAGTAATCAAAAGTTTATTATACTCGGATGCGACTATTTTTAATAACCGTGTTTTTTTCCACCAGTGAGGGCCACGAAAATCTTCAGTAACAACGGCGTGAGGTATAATATAAGAATTAGGCATAACACGACTGAATTCCACCATGCTTCGGGGCATATGATAGTTAGATGTAACTAAACGCATCGACGTGAAGCCTTTGTTTTTCATCCAATCATGAGTTTCTTTGGCATTTCCCGCAGTATTGTCCGCCTTGTATCCAACCGAAATACAACAAGTTAAATCTTGCAAATTACGTTGTGTTAACTGCACAAGAGTTTGAAGATCCACACCTTTTGCCACACCAGATATAAATAAATGATCGGCAAGCTCATATTCGTCGAGTAATTTGAGGCCTTCGTTTAATCGACCAGAACCCCCAGTAAGCACAATAATTGCGTTAGTCTTTGAGAGGTTCATCTGAGGTAAAAATGGTATGCGGTTCACAAATTCAAAGAAACCAATTACCCACGTTACAAAAAGTAATGAAAGAATTATAAACATACTACGTAGTTTTGAACGGAAGAGCGATGGGCTTTGCGTCATGTCATGCGCCTTAGTATTATCTTTGCCGTTAAGTTTGCAGTAACGGTGCTAATGAATATGGCAGTCAAACCTATTCCGCCTACACCCAACCACTGAAATGCAGTAAGGTGAACAGGCGGAATTAAGCCTATTCCAACGCCTTCCATTATACTACCAAGAAACAAAAGTGTGGCGCTGGAAGTTATTAAACCACAAAGTCCGCCTTTTATTGCTAATTTAAATGTATTTATTGAGAACTGATTCCTAATAAATTCTTCACGAGCGCCAATAAAATGCGTTAACTCGATAATTTCTGAATGAATAGTTAATCCTGTCCGCGTTGAGAACACAACGGTAGTGATTGCAGAAATTATGACCAATACCATTATTGTCAAAGCTACAATACGAATAGCTTGAGTGAATTCTAACAAGCGATCTACCCAAAGCGCATGATCATTTAGTCTCACACCTTTAACAGTTGCTTTTAGTGATGCAGAAAGTGCATCCGTATTGATGACCATATTTTTTTTTAGACGCGCATCGATTAAAACAGGAATAGGAATGCCCAGTTCAGTAGAAAGTGATTTTTCGCCAAGCCAGGGTTGTAACATTTTATTAATTTCATCAAGTGTTACAATGGAGGCAGATTCGATGGCAGGAATCTTAGAGAGAAGCGCAAGAAGTTTCTGGGTTTTATTTTTAAGTATTTGAGTATCATCATTTTCCGAAGGTATAATCTGTATTGTAATTGCGCCAGTCAAAACCCCTTCCCAATTTTTGCTGATATTTGATAGTATCATTGATGCTGCAAAAGCAAGTGTGGCGAGCCATACCATGAAGCCAATAATCCATGGTAGAAATCGGTTTGATGGATCGCTGGATAATGGTAAGATAGGTTTAACAAAACTTTTCACCTGATTGCTCCATTTGTTACGGAACCCTTAGGGAAATTGAGATGTCCGCTTTCCAAATGTAACCTCGGTAAATCAAAGCGTGAAATTAAGGTTTCGTCATGCGTAGCAACAATAATAGTTGTTCCAATTTTATTTAATTCTTTTAAAAGAAACATAAATTTCAATGCTATTTGGTCATCAACATTTCCAGTAGGTTCATCCGCTAAAAGCAAGGATGGTCGTGCAATGACCGCTCTGGCGATGGCAACACGCTGTTTTTGGCCTCCGGATAGTGTCTCAGGATAATCATGTAAATGTTTTCCCAAACCTACCCAATCTAGCAGTTCGGGCACATGTTCTTTCACCTGAACTTCGGAGGCGCCAGCAATACGAAGCGGCAGAGCAACATTATCTAAAGTTGTTAGGCTCGGAATTAAACGAAAGTTTTGGAATACCACGCCGATCCGCTGACGAATCCCCGGTAATTCACTACGGTTGATTTTTGTAACGTCCTTTCCAAATAGCCTTATCTTTCCTCTGCTTGGTAGATGTGCAAGGTAGAGGAGCTTTAAAAGTGTTGATTTCCCCGCTCCACTAGATCCTGTGATGAAGGTAAAAGATCCCTTTTCAAGTGTGAACGATATATCGAGTAAAATTTCCTGGCTTATACCATAACGCATGCCCACATTCTCAAAGCACACAATTTTATTCTTCTCTTTCAATGATTTTCCCCGTCACTCCATGTTTTTAAAGTCTGCATTGCATTTACAAACCAGTCTAGAGGTCAACCTCTTTATCGCGTGTCTTCTTGCCCTAAACAAAGATTACTTTTATACATCAATAAATAATGCGCTTTAAGATTGTTTCTAGAGGTATTTGACGCAGCACCCCATGATACTAAAATGTCCCAAATGTCAAATAAGATATCGCATCGATAAGGATGAATTTGGTTTAGATGTACGTACTGTTCGGTGCAGCAAATGTTCTCACGTTTGGGATCAAGCGCCTATAAGCTCGGTAGAAGTAGAAACTAATGCTGCTAGCTCAACTGTTGCAAAAAAGAATAGTCCTCCAAACAGACTATCTTCTTCACCAAAGATCCAAACCAATTTGCAGCGCGTTGATAGAGAGGTTCAACCCGCAAAACACAAAAGAAATATCGCGGACGGCAGCAAAAAGGGCGGCACTACGTCGCTCGTAGTCTGGTTGATAATTGTCACAATATTGCTGATATCAGCATTTTTTACTTATTTGAAACGGGAAGAATTAATGGATCAATTTCCGTTTACCGAACAATTATTCGATTTAGTTGGGGTTGAGACATTGCCACCAAGTAGGTTCTTTAAAATAACTGTTCGAGAGAAAAACCTAAGCAACACACCTTTTCCAACAATTGATATTGATATTGAAAATATCTCCAACCGTCCTCGCGTCATACCGGTTTTAAAAATAGTAATAAGAGATCGATTTAGAAATGTGGTTGATAGCTGGAACCTTCCACTTGAAGCAGTTAAAATTATGCCAGCGGAGAAAAAGCCAATAACAATTGAAATCAAAAAAGGTCCACCGCTGGGTGCGCAAATACAGATTTATCCCCATCGCCGGAATAAAACAAATGAACAAAGATGAGGTCGATTTACTTTTTGATGCGCAGACAATTTCAAAGAGAATTTCTTCCCTTGGATGTGCAATTGCTAAAAACGAACCATCAGATCTATTTGTTGTAGTTATCTTAAAGGGAAGTTTTGTTTTTGCCGCAGATTTAATTCGTGCGATTGAAGATGCTGGTACTTCAACCAAAGTAGATTTTATCACTCTTTCTAGTTATGGTTCTGGTTATGAAAGTAGTGGAACAGTCAAACTAGTTCATGATTTGTCGGAGAGCGTGAAGGGTAGGACGGTGCTTATCGTGGATGATATTCTTGAGTCAGGTAGGACTATAGCATTTGCACGCGATACAATGCGAAAACGTCAAGCAAAAACAGTTAAAACATGTTTACTGCTCGACAAACCGAAAAAACGTATTGTTGACATCGAAGCAGATTATCTTGGTTTCAAGATTGAGGATCAATTTGTGGTAGGATATGGGATTGATTTAGCGAATCGCTATCGTGGGTTGCCATTTTTAGGTGTAGTGCCTTCTGGCCTTGATCAAACCAGCATTGAAAAAATTTAAACTTTTTTATCTATAAATTTTCCAAAATTTTCGTATTCTTTGAGTTTTACATCTTTTTAGAGGTAAATTCATTTAACCATATTACACCCATAACATTGGGTTGATGCTGGTTAAGGCAAAAGAAAGACACTGATATCAAATCCATCATCGGAAGACCTAAAGCAGATTTAGTCAATTAAAAGTTCAAAGCCATGAAGGGATGCGGTCTAACGATAAGATATGGGAGTAAGTCGGTCTTGGACGAATTATCGAAAATTCTTGATCTTTGACTAAAACTTCGGGCGTTGGCAGGCGCGTATTGTACGATGATCCCATGACTGCTCCGTAAGCGCCAGCGGAACAAAGAGCAATCAAATCATGGGAAGTTAAATTTGGCAGGTGAACCTCTCTGACTAAAATATCTCCTGTTTCACAAACCGGGCCAACTATTTGTGCTGGTCTTGCAACACCTTGTGAGACTTCTTTCTCGCATAAAATACAATGTTCTGCATCATAAAGTGTTGGACGGATAAAGTCATTCATTGCCGCGTCAACTATCACAAATCTGTGCACTGCTGTTTCTTTGATAAAAATTACCTTTGAAACGAGTATTCCAGCATTAGCAACTAAAAACCTTCCGGGTTCAACGGTAATCTCAACATCTAGTCCACCAATAGTTTCATTGATAACTTTTGCATAAGACATAGGGGTGGGGGGCGTTTCATCTATATAATTCACACCTAATCCTCCACCCAAATCGACATGAGTAACAGAGTGACCACTGGTACGCAGAACTTGCACTAGTTTTGACAGTCTCTCGAAGGCATATCTAAACGGTTTCAGAGAAGTAAGTTGGGAGCCAATATGTATTGCGAGCCCAACGGTTTTAAGGCCAGACATTTTTGTCGCGCGACCGTAAAGCTCGGGCGTGTCCTCAATGTCTATACCAAATTTGTCGGTCTTACGTCCTGTGGATATCTTTTCATGGGTTTCTGCATCCACGTCCGGATTAACACGCAAAGCAACGGGAGCAACCGACCCCATTTTTGAGGCAATATTTGAAATAAGCTCAAGCTCTGGCAAGGACTCTACGTTGAATTGCCCTATCCTTTCGGTTAATGCAAAATGAATTTCTTCGGCTGTTTTTCCTACCCCAGAAAATACAATTTGATGAGCGGGTATGCCCGCAGCTAAGGCCCGGAGAAGCTCTCCCTTGCTAACAACATCAGCGCCGCTGCCACGAGCTGCGAGAGTTTTTATAACAGCTTGATTGGAATTTGCTTTTACTGCATAGCAAATATTGGCATTTAACGGATGCAACGCAGTATTTAAACTATCATATTGTTTTTCTAATGCTGAACTTGAATAACAAAAAAACGGTGTTCCTACACGATCAGCAATTTGAGCAATTCCTACCTCCTCAGCAAAAAGGTGACCATTTCGATAATTAAAGTACTTCATTTTGGATATTTCCGGGAATAAGTATCTATCTGATCATTTGGAACTTGGGGGTCTCCTTTTTTTCCACATGATCCGGTTAGAGTTATAAGTGCGAAGTATAATAGCGAAATTATCACCTTTTTCATTTAATGATTCTTTCCTTAGCTAAACTGATCTGTGCTCGTACATTTTCTGGTGATGTCCCCCCATAACTAGTTCGGCTTGAAACGGAATTTGATACGCTCAGCACATCAAAGATACCTTTGGTTATACCATTTTCTAATTTTTTCAATTCTGTGAGGTTTAAATCAGCTAGGTTGCAGCCTCTTTTTTCTGCTAATCGAACAATTTCTCCAGTAATGTGGTGTGCTTTTCTGAATGGCATTTTTAGTTCTCTTACCAGCCAATCAGCAAGGTCTGTCGCTGTGCTAAAGCCAGAGCCTGCAGCAACCTGCATAGTGTTTCTGTTAAAACGTAAATCTTTAATCATGCCAGTCATAGCGTTCAAACATAATGACAATGAGTCCCATGAGTCGAAAGTTGGTTCTTTGTCTTCTTGCATATCCTTGGAATATGCAAGTGGTAGGCCTTTTAAGACTGTCAGTAAAGAAATTAGATCGCCGTTAATGCGTCCAGTCTTCGATCGAATTAGTTCAGCTGCATCAGGGTTTCGCTTCTGCGGCATTATTGAGCTTCCTGTGGTGAAAGAGTCGCTGAGGCAAGCAAAAGAAAATTGTGCTGAACACCATAATACTATTTCTTCTGCTAATCGTGACAGATGCATTGCACAAATGGAAGATGCTGACATAAATTCCAATGCAAAATCCCTTGCAGAAACGGAATCCAAAGAATTCGCTGTTGGTTTTTCGAAGCCGAGTGCTCTCGCGGTCTCATATCTATCAATTGGAAATGATGTTCCGGCGAGTGCAGCAGCGCCAAGTGGACATTCATTTAGGCGTTTTCGTGCGTCAGAGAAACGCCCCTTATCTCTTCCAAACATCTCAACGTAAGCATGCAAATGATGCCCTAGCGTTATCGGTTGCGCTGCTTGCAAATGGGTGAAACCAGGCATGATCCAATCATAATGCAAATCAGCTTGCTCCAGTAACACAGCTTGTAAATCGGTTAGGTATGTATCTGCACGATCTGTTGCATCACGTATCCACAATCGAAAATCTGTAGCAACCTGATCATTTCGTGATCTTGCTGTATGCAAACAACCTGCATTGTCTCCTATTAATTCATGCAGACGGCTTTCGATATTAAGGTGAATATCCTCCATTGAACTTCGAAAATTAAACACACCAGTTTCTATTTCGATAAGTATTCTTTCCAGTCCGGCAATTATTTTATTTCCGGTCTTGGTGTCCAAAATTTTACTTTTTACAAGCATCATACAGTGCGATTTGGATGCTTCTATATCCTGAAGGTATAACCGCTGATCGAAATTGATTGAAGAATTTATTGCCTCCATGATTTTGTCAGGTCCAGATTGAAATCGGCCACCCCACATGCTATTTGAGGCGGTATCTAGTTTGTCTTGATTTTTCTTTTGGTTGTCGGTCATAAGCTTATCTCTTAGCAGGAATACTTAAAGTGTCTCGATTTACATTAAAGGTATTAGTTTTTCTATCACTATTACTAGCTCTTTGCTTTTTTTTCATCGTGAAATCCAATAAAAATGACCAGTATCCACCTCTTTCAGGTTGGATGGAGAAATTTGTTGCAGTGGACGTGCGTTCGAAGCCCGCAGAATTTTCTTTGCAAGGACGTAATGGTTCCAATAAGGTGTTCTCTGAGTGGAGAGGTAAAATCACTCTTGTAAATTTTTGGGCAACTTGGTGTTCTCCATGCGTTCGTGAATTGCCATCGTTGATGCGTCTTTCTCAAAAACTGGATAATAAAAACTTTGCTGTAGTTGCTTTATCACAGGATTCTTCAGGTTGGAGAAAGATTATCCCTTTCATTCAAAAAAACAACTTACATTCACTGCCTGTGTACCTGGCACTAAATGGCTCATTTTTGTCCTCGTTTAATGTTAGAGCGTTGCCCACTTCAATTCTTTTTGATCGTGAGGGGCATGAAATTGGACGCCTCACTGGGCATGCAGAATGGGATAGTGCAGAGGCATTAGAACTAATACAACATTACTCCAAGGAATAAATTTAACGAGTTGGAACTGGTTCTTCGCCTGAATAATCATAAAATCCTCTACCAGTCTTTCTGCCTAGCCAACCAGCTTCGACATATTTAGCAAGAAGTGGACAGGGCCGATATTTACTATCCCCTAGCCCATCATATAGCACTTGCATTATTGAATAACACGTATCCAGCCCTATAAAATCAGCTAATTCTAAGGGCCCCATCGGGTGATTGGCTCCGAGTTTCATGGCAGTGTCAAGATCAACTACAGATCCTACCCCCTCATGTAGGGTGTAGACTGCCTCATTAATCATCGGCAATAGTATTCTGTTTACAATAAACGCAGGAAAATCCTCCGAATTAACTGTAGATTTCCCGAGCGCAGTTGCAAAAATACCTATTTGCGTGTAAGTTTCCGAACTTGTCGCGATTCCCCGAATCAATTCTACTAGCTTCATTACTGGTACTGGGTTCATAAAATGGAGACCCATAAATTTTTCTGGGCGATCGGTGGAAGCTGCTAATCTTGTTATTGATATAGATGAGGTGTTTGTTGCCAAAAATGTTTCCGTGTTGAGGTAGGGTATGAGATTTCTAAAAATTGTCTTCTTGATTTCTTCTTCTTCGGTTGCCGCTTCAATTACAAGGTCGCATTCGCCAATATTGTTATAATCCGTTGTAGGGGTAATATTTTTGATCGTTTTTTCCATTTTCTCAACCGTGCATTGCTTCTTTTCGATCAGACGGTTGAGCCTCTTCTCAATTGCGTTAATTGACCTTTTAAGAATATCGTCACTTATATCGACAAGTGTTACTTGAAAACCTCCTTGCCCTGAAATCTGAGCAATACCGCTGCCCATTTGTCCAGCACCAATTACCCCTACATTTCTGATTACTAGGGGTTCTACTGCTTTATCCCTGTTTTGTTTGGCTGGGTTTTTTTCTGTATCCATCATTGGATTTAGCACTTTTACTTTTTAGCAATAGGGTCTTATAGCGTGACACATATTTTTGCTTTTCTCAACGTGGTTTGATTGCCTGTTTGTCTAGTTCTTCTGCAAGGTGGGGCATTAACTCGAACAGATCTCCAACAAGACCGTAGTCAGCTATTTGGAAAATTGGTGCTTCTTCATCTTTATTGATAGCTGCTATTACTTTGCTATCTTTCATCCCGGCAAGGTGCTGTATGGCCCCAGAAATACCAACTGCAAGATAAAGCTCAGGAGCAATGACTTTACCAGTCTGTCCCACTTGATAATCATTAGGCACGTAGCCGGCGTCCACGGCTGCACGCGATGCGCCGACAGCGGCGCCAAGACGATCCGCTACTGCTTCCACCAGAGGAAAATTATCACCTGATTGCATTCCACGCCCTCCAGAGACAACTACACGGGCCGATGTAAGCTCTGGTCTCTCTGATTTTGTTAATTCCTGACCAATAAAATTTGATATGCCAGGGTCATCGACTGCGTTTAATTCTTCAATATTCGCATTTCCACCGTCTGATTGAGCTTTTTCAAATGCAGTGGTTCGAACAGTGACGACCATTCTCTCATCATCAGTCTGCACAGTAGCAAGCGCATTACCAGCATAGATTGGTCTTACATAAGTTTTTGGGTCCTTTACATCTATTATGTCCGAGACCTGAATTTGATCAAGTAATGCAGCTACTCTTGGTGCTATATTTCGGCCCATAGTGGTATGCGGTGCCACTATATGCGTGTAATTTCCGGAAAGACTAACTACGAGCGCAGCCACAGGCTCCGCCAGCCATGATTTATATGATGGGGAATCGGCGTATTTTACTGTCGCAACTCCCTTAAAATTTGATGCATTTTCTGCAACTTCCTTGCATTCATTTCCAACGCAAAGCAGATCCACTTCTCCGCCAGATATTACTTGTGCTGCAGTGATCGTGTTGAGTGTGCTATCTTTAATTTGATTATTGTCGTGCTCAGCAATAACAAGTACCGCCATTATATTACTCCTGCTTCATTTTTCAATTTTTCGACTAATTCTGTTACATCTGCAACTTTATGCCCTCCTTCACGAGGCGGTGGTTCATCAACTCGCAATGTTCGAATGCGCGGAGTTACGTCAACACCAAGATCAATCGGAGTGTATTCTGTTATAGGTTTCTTTTTAGCCTTCATTATATTCGGAAGCGATGCATACCGTGGCTCATTTAAGCGAAGGTCAGTCGTTACAACCGCCGGTAGTTTTAAAGCTACTGTCTCTAGTCCACCGTCAATTTCTCTCGTTACCTTTAGTTCCTGGTCCATAAATTCCAGTTTTGAGGCGAAGGTGCCTTGTGGCCAACCCAAAAGTGCTGCCAGCATTTGACCAGTTTGGCTGCAATCATCATCAATAGCTTGTTTACCTAAAACTACCAAATCAGGTGATTCCTTTTCTACTAATCCTTTGAGCAACTTAGCCACAGCAAGAGGTTGCAGTTCTTCATTACTTACTAAATGGATACCCCTATCAGCACCCATTGCCATTGCTGTGCGAATAGTCTCGGTACATTTACTTTCGCCCATAGAAACTGCTATCACTTCGGTTGCTTTTCCTGACTCAGAAAGTCTGACTGCTTCTTCCACCGCAATTTCATCAAAAGGGTTCATTGACATTTTTACATTTGTAAGTTCGACACCGGAATTATCACCCTTAACGCGAACCTTTACATTATAATCGACGACACGTTTAACTGCGACCAATATTTTCATGATACCTCTGTATTACTAGGAAATAACCTAACTACCTACTCTCCAGATTATGTTAAAATTGTTTGTACACAAACAAAAATACCTTATCTACTCAGATGTCAAGTTGGTTCTTGCTTGCAAAAAGACAACCGTTGGATTTATTGGCTAACTAGAAAGACAATACCAAGCAGTATAATCGTCGCAAACTGAAAAAATACGCGCAACTGCATTAGTTTATTAGACCATTTACTATTCATTCTTCCCTGATGTATCATACCAACAACACCTATAATCAGCATTACAAGAGTTGCTAGCATAGCTATGACGAGCAGGATAGAAAAAATCATGTGGCTAATATAACCTAAATTTTATTATTTTGGATAGAGTTAACTTTTTTCTAATTAGGAATTGCGGTAGGAATGTTACATGAGTTTTCTTGACCGCGTCCTTGAGTGTAATAATGCAGCTAGCATAGATGGCGTTTTACCTTTTCTCTGCGAAGAAATTCGTGTTGGGTGGGTGGAAGCAAAGTTTGCAGCAGCACTAGCTAGTTTTCCGGAAGTCTTTTCCTTCGGACCCGATGGAATATCGATTATAGAGGATTTAATTGGTTACAATGAACGAACACTTGCCATGGATAAAGTTGTACGTTCATTAAAATCAGAAGGTTGGTTCGGTGATTGGAGAGATGAGAGGTATCCAGTAGGAACTAGCTTTTATGAAAAATCATTTTTTGAAATTGAGCGTTCAGCTGTACCGAGGTTTGGGATTAGGGCATATGGCGTTCATGTAAACGGGTTTGTGCGATCTGTTGAGGGAATACATTTATGGATTGGAAGGCGGTCAGCAGATAAAGCTAATTATCCTGAACTTCTCGATAATATGGTTGCGGGTGGACAACCGGTTGGAATTAGTCTCATCGAAAACGTAATTAAGGAAGCGAGCGAGGAAGCTTCAATTCCGAGACCAATCGCGGAAAAGGCAATCCCTGTTGGAGCAATCAGCTATTTCCATCAGTCTGCCGATGGTATTAAGCCTGATATTATGTTCAATTTTGACATGGAGGTTCCAAAAGGATTTGTTCCAAAACCCCGCGACGGTGAAATGTCATCCTTTGAACTTATTCCTGTAGAGATGGTTATGCAAATTTGCTCAGAGACTCAAGAATTTAAATTTAATTGTGCGCTCGTTAATATCGACTTTTTTATAAGACACGGTTTACTCTCTCCCATGCATCCGGATTATTTAAAACTAGTGAGAGGGATGCATAGTTGAGACTTTTATTGACCAAGAAACGTTTGGCCGAAGGTGTTGAATTGCTGTGTTCAAAAGACAAACTTCTGCGTTCAGTCGTAGATCGACTGGGATCGCCTCCGCAATGGTATAGAAGACCGGGATTTCGAACACTATTATACCTCATTTTGGAACAACAAGTTTCTCTTGCATCAGCTAGGGCTATTTGGAATAAGCTGGTAGCCCTAAAACAATCAGAACCGACACCGTCTAAGTTCTTGGAAATAACAGATGAAGAGCTTCGTAGTGTGGGTTTTTCTCGTCAGAAAATACGCTACGGTAGATTGCTTTCCGAAGCGATAATTTTGCGCAGAATTAAATTAGATCAACTGCAGAGGTTCGATGATGTCAATGTACATGCCAAACTTACTGCTATCACAGGGATCGGGCGCTGGACGGCCGACGTATATATGATGGAGGCAATGCGGAGGGCTGATATTTGGCCAGTGGGAGATCTTGCACTGGCCACTAGCGTAACTGAGGTGCTTGGCTTGCAGGGTCGACCAAACGTGGCAGATTTGGAAATTATTGGAACAAGATTTAAACCTTGGCGTTCTGTGGCCGCCCGCATTTTTTGGCATCATTATCTTTCGGATCCTAAGCGTAAAGGGAGTCCTAAACCGACATGAATGAAGAATTACCAAAACTTTCCGGACCTATTTTTGGACCGCGCTCAACAAACCATGCTAAATCAATTGTTCTTTTACTTCATGGTTACGGATCAAATGGTGATGATTTAATTGGGCTTGCCCCGGTTTTTTCAGAGCAATTGTCAGAAACAATATTTTT
>MDTG01318408.1_pt1 | contig 17904 bp, 18 predicted proteins | sample 811421 | NCBI WGS metagenome assembly MDTG01 (sample SAMN05326645, study PRJNA326480) | marine metagenome | isolation source: seawater | place: Pacific Ocean: South East | collected 2011 | reverse complement strand
GTCGCGAGAGCGTCTGGCGCAGGCGAAGGAAGGCGTGCGCATCATCAATTGTGCGCGTGGAGGCCTGATCGACGAGGCAGCCCTGAAGGACATGCTGGAAAGCGGCCATGTCGCTGGCGCGGCGCTGGACGTGTTTCTGGAGGAACCAGCCAAGGACAATCCGCTGTTCGACGCGCCCAACTTCATCTGCACCCCGCACCTTGGCGCCTCCACCACCGAAGCGCAGGTAAACGTGGCACTGCAGGTGGCCGAACAAATGGCCGATTACCTGGTCAACGGCGGCGTCACCAATGCGCTCAATATGCCCAGCCTGTCGGCGGAAGAGGCGCCGAAGCTGAAGCCCTACATGGCACTGGCCGAAAACCTGGGCTCGCTGATCGGCCAGCTGGCCCACGGCGATCTCAACAAGATCAGCATAGAGACCGAAGGCCACGCTGCTGAACTGAACCAGAAGCCCATCGTGGGTGCGGTTCTTGCGGGCCTGATGAAGCGCTATTCGCAGAGTGTGAACATGGTCAACGCGCCTTTCATGGCGAAGGAACGCGGTATGGAAGTGCGCGAAATCCGCAACGAGCGTGAAGGCACTTTCCAGACTTTGATCCGCGTTACCGTTGCCACCAGCCAGGGCAACCGCTCCGTCGCGGGGACGCTGTTCGGTAACAGTGATCCGCGCCTCGTCGAAATTTTCGGCATCGGTATCGAGGCCGATCTCGCGGGCGAAATGCTGTATATCGTCAACCAGGACGTTCCCGGCTTCATTGGCCGCGTCGGTGCGCTGATGGGTGAATACGACATCAACATCGGCACTTTCCACCTGGGCCGCAGGGCCAGCGGCGATGAAGCGATCATCCTGCTGAGCGTGGACCAGAAAATCCCGCAGGAAGTGATCGACAAGGCTTGTGCGCTTGATGGCGTGAAGGTTGTCCGGGCACTTTCGTTCTGACGAAACAGCCCCTAGGGGAGGCGGCATGACCGATCCGACACAGGACTTGCTTCCCGAAGGGCTGGAGGACCGCCTGCCGCAATCAGCTGCAGCGGCCACCCGCATCGAACGCGCAATGCTGGGCGTGATGGGCGCACATGGTTACGACCGTGTGCGCCCGCCGCTGGTGGAATTTGAACAGTCCATGGCCCGCCGCATGAACGGGGTGATGACGCGGCACATGTTCCGTTTCGTCGATCCCAAGTCGCTGCGTACTCTTGCACTGCGGGCGGACATGACTGTGCAGGTGGGACGTATCGCCGCAACCGGTCTGGCCGAGGCCCCGCGTCCCCTGCGCCTGTGCTACGCCGGGCAGGTTGCTCGGATCACCGGCAACACGCTGGAGCCGCGCCGCGAGAACCTGCAGATCGGAGCCGAACTGATTGGCCGCGATACCGTGGCTGCAGCGGCGGAAGTGGTGGAACTGGCGATTGCCGCACTCGAAGCTGCCGGAGCGAAAGGCATCTCGGTAGACTTCACTTTGCCCGATCTGGTGGACACACTGGCCGAGGGTCCACTGCCGCTCGACAAGGAGGCCCGCGTCCGCGTTCGGCGGGAATTGGACACGAAAGACGCTGGTGGCCTGGTTGACGCCGGGGGAGAGGCTTACCTGCCGTTGATTCACGCGACCGGAGCGTTTCCCGAAGCGGCAGAAAAGCTCGCTGCGCTCGACAGCACCGGCGTTCTCGACACGCGTATCGACGGCCTGCGCCAGATTGCCCAGCGCGTGAAGGGCCGCGCCCGCCTGACGCTGGACCCCAGCGAACGCCACGGCTTCGAATACCAGAGCTGGTTCGGTTTCACGCTCTATGCAGAGGGCGTGCGCGGCGAACTTGGCCGGGGCGGCACCTATTGCATTGGCGGCAGCGAAGAGCCCGCGACCGGGTTCTCACTGTATCCCGAAGAACTGGTGGAGGCCGTGAAGGCGGATGAGCCGCTGGGTGACAAGCTGTTCCTGCCCCTCGGCCATGACCGCGAGGCAGCGGCAGCCATGCGCGGGAAAGGCTGGCGCACCGTCGCCGCTCTGGACGAGGGCGACGATGCGCGCAGCCTTGGTTGTTCGCACAAGTTGGAAGGCGCCGAGGCGAAGGTGCTCTAACGCCGAACGCGATCAGGAGAAGCTGGAGGGCTCCGGTCCCATTCGGCCGTCCGCGTCGTCCAGCGCGTCGATGGCGGCGATCTGATCGTCGGTCAGCGAGGTTTGCAAGGCCTGGAAGTTCGCCTCGATATGATCGCGGCTGCTCGATTTGGGAATCGGGGCCAGTCCCTTGGCAAGGTGCCAGGCGATGACGACGGCGGAGGCAGGCTTGCCGGTGTCCTCTGCAATGCGCAGAATCGTTTCGTTCTCCAGCCCCTCACCCTGACCAAGCGGGGACCAGCATTGCGTCACGATGCCCATCTCCTCGTGAACACGGCGCATGTCGCGCTGCTGGAAAGTGGGGTGCAGTTCGATCTGGTTGAGCGCTGGGACGACACCGGTTTCATCCACGATGCGCTTCAGGTCTTCCTCGCGGAAATTGGACACGCCGATGGACTTGGCCTTGCCCGCGTCGCGCAGTTCGATGAAGGCCTTCCACGTATCCACGAATTTGCCCTTGTCGGGGCACGGCCAGTGGATCAGGAGCATGTCGACATGTTCGCGGCCCAGCCGTTCGAGGCTTTCATCAAACGCCTTCAGCGTCTCATCGTAGCCCTGACTGTCATTCCACACCTTCGTCTGCAGGAAGATGTCGCTCCAGTCGCCGATTCCTTTGCCGACGCCGGTTTCGTTCTCGTAGATGGCAGCTGTGTCGATCAACCAGTAGCCAATGTCGATAGCATCGCCGACGGCCCTGGTCGCTTCGTCGTCGGACATCTTGAATGTGCCGAAGCCCAGCTGCGGAATCTGGCGATCGTCATTCAGGGTGAGAGTGGGATAGTCGGTCATCAAAGTCTCCTTTGGTGAACCAACGGACGTCGCGCCCAATCTTTCCTGTCCATTGCACCTGATTTCGGCGATGGGAGGGTGATCGGCGCACACCCTTGCAGTTGCCCTTTCCCGCAGCATTGCCTAGGGCGCGGCGGGTTTTCTCGAAAAGGATTCTATCGTGGCCAACGTCACCGTGATCGGCGCCCAGTGGGGCGATGAGGGCAAAGGCAAGATCGTGGATTGGCTGGCCAGCCGCGCCGATGCCGTCGTCCGCTTCCAGGGCGGCCACAATGCCGGTCATACGCTGGTGGTGGGCGATCAGACCTACAAGCTGTCGCTGCTGCCCAGCGGCATCGTCACCGGCACGCTCAGCCTTATCGGCAACGGTGTTGTGCTTGACCCGTGGGCATTGCGCGAGGAGATCGCCAAGCTGGAAGGGCAGGGCGTTTCCATCACGCCCGAAAACTTCGGCATTGCCGACAATTGCCCGCTGATCCTGCCGCTGCACCGCGACCTTGATGGTCTGCGAGAAACCGCGGCGGGGGCAGGCAAGATCGGCACGACGGGGCGCGGCATCGGCCCTGCATATGAAGACAAGGTTGGACGTCGTGCCATTCGTGTGTGCGACCTGGCGCATCTCGATGCTATCGGTCCGATGCTGGACCGCCTTTGCGCGCACCATGATGCGCTGCGTGCCGGTTTCGGGCAGGGCGGGGTGGACCGCGAGCAGCTGCTGACCGAGCTGCGTGAGATTGCGCCGTTCGTGCAGCAGTTTGCACAGCCGGTGTGGAAGCGTTTGAACGACGTGAAGAAGTCAGGCGCAAAAATCCTTTTCGAAGGCGCGCAAGGCGTGCTGCTGGATGTGGACCACGGCACCTATCCCTTTGTCACCAGCTCCAACACCGTTTCCGGCACCGTCGCCAGCGGCAGCGGCCTTGGCCCGGGCAGCGCGGGCTTTGTGCTGGGTATCGTGAAAGCCTACACGACCCGTGTGGGTAGCGGCCCGTTTCCAACGGAACTTGAAGACGAGATCGGCCAGAAGCTGGGTGAGCGCGGCCACGAATTCGGCACCGTGACTTCGCGCAAGCGTCGCTGCGGTTGGTTTGATGCCGTGCTGGTGCGCCAGACCTGCGCGCTGTCGGGCGTTACCGGCATCGCTCTCACCAAGATTGATGTTCTCGACGGGTTCGAGACGATCAAGATCTGCACGGGCTACAAGCTGGGCGATCAGGTGCTGGATTACCTGCCCGCCCACGCCGCAGAACAGGCTGCGGTCGAACCGATCTACGAAGAATTCGAAGGCTGGGAAGGCACCACCGTGGGTGCGCGCAGCTGGGCTGACCTGCCTGCCCAGGCGATCAAGTATATTCGCCGCATCGAAGAGTTGATCGATTGCCCCGTTGCAAGCGTCTCGACAAGTCCGGAGCGGGAGGACACAATCCTTGTGCGCGACCCCTTTGCGGATTGATCTTGTTGCATATTTCTTGACTTGATCCTTTTTTGTTCTACTCCTGTTCTCATCGTGATTCGCAGGGGAACAAGCGGTGGTGCAGGCCGACTTCGCATATGACATCGTGGCCGATTCGGCGGGCATCCCGCTGGCCGTTTCGATCTTTGCAGACGGCACCAGCGTTCGCGAAGATCTGCGTGACGATGTGGAAGCTGCAGGATTTGCTGTTCGCGAAAGCGGCACGATGGATGAACTGCTGGCCGGCGATGCCCGCGCGCTTGGCGATCTGGTACTGGTGGACTGCCCACGCCCCGATGTCGCTTCCATGGCAGCGCTGGCACGGCTGGATAGCCGGGTCGCCCATTCAGGTGGCAGGCTGATTGCTTCAACTACGGTAGATGGGCTGGAGGATGTCTTTGCCGCCTGCGCGGAAAGTTCGGCGCAGATCCTTGTTGATCCGAGCCGCGCGGAACGGGTGATTGCGCTGGGCCGCACGCTGGCCGAACTGCCCACCTTGCGCCTGCGCGAATTGTCGGAGACGGACAGGCTCACACTGCTCCGCCTGACCGAGCAGGTGGGCAAGATTGCAGAGCGGCTGGATCGGATCGACCGCACCGCGTCAGGCAATAGCTGGGGGCGAGATGCTCGGGATGACGACAGTGCCTTCCGCTTCGAGAGCCCGGTCGATAGCTATTGCGCCCCCGGTATGGAACGGCAGATAGCGGCGAAGCCGCAACGTGTTGCTCGCCCGTCGCTGCCTAGCGCCACGCTGGTGCGCAAGATCATTTCCGCGCGCAGATTGCGCGCTCGGTTCCTCGATGCCGAACTGTTCGCCGATCCTGCCTGGGACATGCTGCTGGATCTGACGGCAGCGCGGGTTGAACATGCGCGGGTTTCGGTAACGTCGCTGTGCATCGCGTCAGGCGTGCCCCCCACCACTGCCCTGCGCTGGATCGGCCAGATGACCGAGGCGGGCCTGTTCGAACGGATTGAGGACGATTGTGACCGCCGCCGCGCTTTCATTCGACTGTCGGACAAGGCGGCTGACAGCATGGCGCGCTATTTTGCCGAACTCGGGCATGCCGCCACGTCGCTGGTCTAGCGCCTGTCAAAGGCGTCCTGCACGCTGGCCGGATCGGTAACGCCATTGGCGATCAGCACTTGCAGCAGGATACGTGCCTTGGCCGGGCCAAGCGCGCGTGCGGCGACAAAGCCATTGATATCGTCCTGCGGCTCCCGGTCCACCAGACCTTCATCAACGCGCGTTGCGCGCACCACCACGATCCCTTCTTTTGCTGCTTCCGCCAGCGCCTCGCGCACACTATCGGGCGCATTGCCATCGCCAAGACCCGCAAGAACAATTCCCCGCGCACCTGCCTGTACCAGCCGGGTTGCGCTGTCGGCCGTCTGCCCGGCGTAGCAATGCAGGATAGGCACACGCGGAAACTCCGCGGGAAATGCCCAGCGGGCCTCTTCGTGCAGGCGCCATTGCCCCTGCAACCAGTCAAGCGAGGCCGGCGTAGCCAGAGCCACCGCACCGCGCGGAAAGCCCTTGAACGCGTTGGAACCCGTCGTTCGTGCCTTACGCGCGTCGCGGGCGGACAGCACTTCGTCTCCCATGACCAGCAGGACGCCTCGGCCCGGCGCGTCCGCATCGGCAGCAACACGCACCGCATTGGCAAAATTGCGCAACCCATCGCTGCCGACTGCGTCTGCCGGACGCATCGCGCCCACCAGCACGACGGGCTTGCTGGTCGGCAAGGTCAGGTCGAGCAGGAAAGCGGTTTCCTCAGCGGTGTCCGTGCCATGGGTGATAATGACCGCAGAGCAGAGCGGGTCATCCATCGCGCCCTCAACCGCCTGATGCAGTGCGCGCCAGATATCCGGCCCGATATTCGCCGAATCGATATTGGCGATTTGTTGCCCGTCCAGCCGGGCACGCATGCCCAGTGCGGCAAAGTCCTGCAGGAAAGTGGCAATATCGATCTGGCCGGGCCGATAGTCGCGCCGCGTGGCAGAACCGGCCTGTCCGGCAATGGTGCCGCCGGTGGCGAGAACAAGGATCGATGTATCGCTCATGCGCGAGGCGTTAGCGGGGGGAAAGGGGGAAAGCCAGCGGCGCAAGGTGCGGCTTCAGCCCCGTTCGGAATACTCGTCCCAGGACGGCCATCCGGACTACATCTCCCGAAGAGCAGGCTGGTGGGCGATGACAGGCTCGAACTGCCGACCCTCTCGGTGTAAACGAGATGCTCTACCAACTGAGCTAATCGCCCCAACACCAGCGTGCCACACGTATGTAGCGCGCGCCCCTTAGCGTAAGGTTACGCCGGGTGGGAAGGGGAAAGATGGACAAATTGGAAATTGCCACCGGCTGATGCCGAAATTCCGCGCTTGCCACCTCACTTCTGCAGCGTGGGCAGCGGCACCGCATCACACTCTGAGACGGTTTTGCGGCGCCGTGCCCGATTACGAATCACTAGCCGCCAGCGCTTCCAGCACCTCGGATCGGGCTTCCTCCGTGCCCCAGTCGTAGGCACCGATCACACGCCACAGCTCTTTGCCTTCGGCATCGTAGAGCACTGTGAGCGGTAAAACCGGGCCACCACCGAAAGTGAACGCAAGTTCATTGTCCGGATCGAGCCATTGCGGCAAATGGGCCAGATCGCGCTCGGCAAAGAAAGGCTCCACCACCTCGGCCCCGCGCATATCCTCGCTTACCGTGAGCACGCGTACCTGCCCTTCCAGATCGGCTGCGAGTTCATCCAGCAACGGCATTTCCACGACGCACGGCGCGCACCATGTCGCCCACAGGTTCAGCAACACCGGCTCGCCCACTTCGGACAATACCAGTTCCTCGCCAGCGGGATTGACTACGGTGACGGCAGGAATGGTCTCTCCGGCGAAGCTGCGATCCATCGTGCCGGTCAGGGCGATAGTTTCGCTTGTCGGTGCAGCCACCACGTTTTCTTGCGCCGCATCCTCTGCGCCGTTATCGCACGCGCCAAGAGACATGGCCGCACCGGCGGCTAGGCAGATCAGGAACAGGCGCGTTTTGGCCAAGGATACATCCTCCAATGCAATGTGGGGCGGGCGGTTTGCCGAAGGCCCCTCTGCGATAATGCGCGAGATCAATGCGTCGATCCCGTTCGATAAGGCTTTGTGGCGCCAGGACATAGCGGCAAGCAAGGCGCATGTCGCCATGCTGGCGGCCTGCGATATCGTGTCCGATGCCGATGCCGAGGCGATTGTGGACGGTCTTGAAAAGGTTGCCGCCGAATACGAGGTCGGCGGCGTGCCCGAGGACTGGGATCTTGAAGACATCCACATGACCACCGAAGCGCGACTGGCCGAGCTGATCGGCCCAGCCGCCGGGCGCCTGCACACCGCGCGCAGCCGCAACGATCAGGTGGCGACCGATTTCCGCCTGTGGGTGCGTGAAGCAATGGACGAGGCGGTGGCCGGGCTGGAGGCGCTGCAACGCGCGCTCGTCACCCGCGCAGGCGAACATGCCGATTCGATCATGCCCGGCTTCACCCATCTGCAGACCGCACAGCCGGTAACGCTGGGCCATCACCTGATGGCCTATTACGAGATGGCCGCGCGCGATGTCAGCCGGTTCAAGGATTCGCGTGAGCGGCTGAACCAGTGTCCGCTGGGCAGCGCCGCGCTGGCGGGCACCGGCTTTCCCATTGACCGGGAGATGACCGCGCAGGCGCTGGGCTTTGCCGCGCCGACTTCCAACAGTCTCGATTCGGTATCGGATCGTGACTTCGCGCTCGATTACCTCACTGCGGCCAGCCAGTGCGCGCTGCACCTGTCGCGGCTGGCGGAGGAATTCGTGATCTGGGCCAGCCAGCCCTTCGGCTTCGTACGCATGCCCGATACGCTTTCAACCGGCTCTTCCATCATGCCGCAGAAAAAGAACCCCGATGCGGCTGAACTGGTACGCGGTCATGCCGGGCGCATCATCGGCTGCCAGACGGCTTTGATGGTGACGATGAAAGGCCTGCCGCTCGCCTATTCAAAGGACATGCAGGACGATAAGCCGCCGGTGTTCGAAGCGGCCAGCCTGCTGCGCCTGTGCATCGCGGCCATGGTGGGCATGGTAGCCGATGCCACTTTCCGCACCGACCGGATGCGGCAGGCGGCAGAGCTTGGCTATGCCACCGCCACAGATCTTGCCGACTGGCTGGTGCGAGAGGCGGATATTCCCTTCCGCGAGGCGCATCACATCACCGGCGCGGCTGTAAAACTGGCGGAAAGTCAAGGTAAGGCACTGGACGAGCTTTCCATGGACGAACTGAATACGATCGACAGCCGGATTGACGAGCGCGTGTACAATGCGCTTTCCGTCGAAGCATCGGTTGCGGCCCGCAACAGCCACGGTGGGACGGCGCCTGAACAGGTACGAAAACGCGTGGCGGAAGCGCGCGCGGCGCTGGGCATGCCAGCATGACACGCAAGCTCCTCGCCCTTTCGCCCTTGCTGCTTTGCGCCTGTGCGCAGATAGCCGATCTCCAGCCCGCAGCGGGCGAAAGCCTGCCGCCCGCGCCCTACGGGGCGAAAGAGCCGCTGGAAGCCGATGAATTGCTCGCTCTTGACCCGCAGGCTGCGCCGGAACGCAGCGTGGAATTGCGGCGCGAGAGCGAGGAGCGGGAAGACGATCCGTTCGATCTCCCGCCGGAATGAAGACAGGATTACCTTAAGTGGATCATTTTGAACTCAGAAACGGCGCGCTTCACGCCGAAGACGTACCGCTTTCGCGGATTGCGGAAGAGGTGGGAACGCCCGTCTATGTCTATTCCCGCGCTACGCTGGAACGCCATGCCCGCGTGTTCCGCGAAGGGCTGGAGCCGGTAGCAGCGGCTACCGGCAAGGAACCGCTGGTTGCCTTTGCAGTCAAATCCAATCCCAACGTGGCCGTCCTGAAAGTCCTCAGTCGTCAGGGGTTCGGCGCTGATGTGGTTTCCGGCGGGGAACTGGTGCGCGCGCTGACGGCCGGTATCCCGGCGGACAAGATCGTTTTCTCCGGCGTTGGCAAGACACGCGCTGAGCTGCAGCTCGGCCTCGAAAAGAAGATCGGCCAGTTCAATATCGAATCCAGCGAGGAAGGTCGTGAGCTGGCAGAACTGGCGGAGAGCCAGGGTATGGAAGCGCAGGCGACCTTGCGTATCAATCCCGATGTCGATGCGAAAACGCACGAGAAGATTTCCACCGGCCGGGCCGAAAACAAGTTTGGCATTCCCCTGGTGCGTGCGCGGGAGGTGTTTGGGGAACTGGCCGCGCTGCCGGGCATGAATCTGCGCGGTGTTGCGGTGCATATCGGCAGCCAGTTGCTCGATCTCGAACCGCTGGAAACGGCCTTTGCCAAGGTGGGCAAGCTGGTGGCGGACTTGCGCAGCGATGGTCACACCATCACGCATGTCGATCTCGGCGGCGGGCTTGGCGTGCCTTACAAGGCCAGCGAAAATCCGCCCAGTCCCGCCGAATATGGTGCCATGGTCGCCCGCGCGGTGGCAGGCTGGGACGTGCATCTGACCTTCGAACCGGGCCGCGTGATCGCTGGCAATGCCGGCGTCCTGCTGACGCGCGTGGTGCGTGTGAAGCGCGGCGGCAACGGTCCGCCGTTTGTTATCGTCGACGCGGCAATGAACGATCTTGCTCGCCCCGCGATGTATGGGGCCTGGCACGATTTCGATGCCGTCATGCCCACGGGTGAGCGAATGGTGGCCAACATTGTCGGGCCGATCTGCGAAACCGGAGACACCTTCGCCACCGACCGGCAAATCGATGCGTTGCAATCGGGTGAACTGGCGGTTTTCCGAACCGCAGGTGCCTATGGCGCAACCATGGCCAGCAGTTATAACTCGCGCGGTTTCGTTCCCGAAGTGCTGGTGGATGGAGAGCAGTTTGCCGTAGTGGCGGACCGCATTCCCGCCGATGCCATCATGGACGCCGAACGCGTGCCGGACTTCCTGCTCGACTGATGCGCTCGCTCCCCCTCTTCCACCGCATCGCCGGGCAACCGGTAATCGTGCTGGGAGAGGGAGCCATGGCCGAACCCAAGCGGCGGCTGGTCGAGCGGGCCGGGGGCCGCGTCGTGTCCGATATGCAGGAAGGCATCGATGAGGGCGCGCGGCTGGCCTTCATCGCCCACAATGACGAGAAAATGTGCGAAGGCGATGCCATTCGCCTGCGCTGCGCCGGCCTGCTGGTGAACGTGGTTGACCGGCCGGACCTGTGCGATTTCACCACACCCAGCTTGCTGGAGCGCGACCCGGTACTGATAGCGGTTGGCACCAGCGGCGCCTCGGCCGGCCTTGCCAAGCAATTGCGCCTGCGGCTGGAGAAACTGCTGCCTGCAGACCTTGGCGCGCTGGCCGAAGCTCTTACGACCATGCGGCAGGCGATCAAGGCGCGGTTTCCCGACATGGGCGAACGCCGCCGCGCGCTGGACGAGGCTTTGAGCGAGGGCGGTCCGCTCGATCCGCTGCGGTCAGGCGGCGGCACGCGGGTCGAATCGTGGCTTGATGGTGCAGGCGAGCAATCTGCAGACGCCGTGCACACATTTACTCTGGCCACCGACGACCCGGAGAATCTCACAATCCGTCAGGCGCGACTGCTTGGCAGCGCCGACGCGGTGATTGCCGATCCTGCGATTCCCGACGCTATCCTGGACCGTGCCCGCGCCGATGCACTGCGCCTGAAAATGCCGCACAAAGGTCCATTGCCGAGCGGCCTTATCGTCATCCTGCAGCGGGATTAAGTGAATAGTAATACCGTGATTACAGTCATTTAACTTAATCCGCCGCGCTATTGGCGCCACACAATCCTGCAGAAACGGCGCGGAGCCGTTTCGAATGCAGGAGACAAATTGCATGACCTTTCCCAAGATCGATCTGGCCAGCCTGCCCGATCTCGACACCCTTACCGGCCTGTTCGGTTCCATGATCACCCCGGGCCACGACGATACCATTATCGTGATCGCGACTGTGGTTTACGACACGAACCCTCCCGGCGGCGGGCTTATCTGAGGCACGGCCCGATGCAGGTTCATCCCGACATCGCAGCGTTGCGGAGCGATCGCGCTCCGCAACGCAAGGCCCAGGGCGCCATGCTTGCCGCGGGCCAAGCCTGGGCGGTCGAACCGGGCGCTGCAGACATGCAGGCCGAATTGAAAGCCTATGGCAAGGGCGCTCCGCTGGAAGCCTGTCGAATGCTGGAGGCCATGTTTACCCGAAGTGGAGAAGCGGAGCGGCTGATGCAGCTGCTGAGCAAGCATTACTGCCGGGCAGTCGGCGAGAATATGTTCGGCCATCCGCCCTTCCGCCAGGGTTTCGATGGTGCCTCCACCTCTATCCTCCTTGCCCATTCGGGCCGCGCGCAGTTGATGCTGCAGGCAAAGGAACCGGGGGAGATGACGCATCCGGGGTATGCATTTTGCGATGCGACCCGCCTCGATGCAGTTCTGGGTGGTGCGGCCGATGTGCGTCTTGTGCGCATCGTGACGCGGAATGATCGCGGTGCGAAATTTGCTGAGGAGAAGCTCTCGCTTCGTCCCGGGCATCGGCTTGCACTCGATCTCGATAGCGAAACATTGCTGGTGGATGCCGTCCATAGCCGCCTTGTCGTGCTGCGCCTTTTGCGCACCGCAGCAGAACCTCAGCCGGGCAGGGAATATGACGCCGAAGCGGGCCGGTTGATGCACCAGAGCTCAGGCCGCATCGGCACCAGTCGGCGCGAGGCTATTATCGCGCTGCTGGGCAGGATGGGGCGAGAGGATGCCGCTCCCGAGGTGGCGCGAATTGCCATGGCGGAGGGCGATATTTCACTGAGGTGGCAGGCCATGCGCGAGGCGCTGGCGCTGGATACTGCGGAAGGCTTCTGCGCGCTTGCCAGAGTGGCGCGGTGCACGGACGATCCGCTGGCCGGACAGGCAGGCGCTTTGCGGGCACGGCTGCTGGAAACCTATCCCCAACTCGCTGATCTGGAGGCCGCCCAATGCCCCGCGTAATCGAATTTCAGGACGATACCGCCTGCGATCTGGGTGATTGTATCGAGGCGCTGGAGTGTGAAGGCTTCAGGCCATACGAGGAAGAGAACCTGATGCACGGCGCCACGTGGCTGCGAAGGCTTGCCAACAACCGGACTTTCCTTGGTGACATGATGCTGCAGGAACTGAAGGCCGGGGTCGATGTGGCAGAGGAAGCCAGCAGCTATGGCCCACAAGTGGTCATGCTTTCACCTTTGGGGCGTGAATACTACATGCGCGCCAATTTCTGGCCCAGCGCAGACGAACACATGTTCCGCGCCAGTGGATCATCGGCGTTTTCCTATGAACTGCCGCACGATCATAACTTCGACTTCCTGACCGTCGGCTATTTCGGGCCCGGCTATGCCAGCGACTATTACGAGTACGACTACTGCAAGGTGGCAGGCGCGATCAGAGAAAGGGCCGGCCTCCGGTTCATTGAACGATCCACCCTCGATCCCGGTAAGCTGATGCATTACCGCGCCCACCGCGATGTGCATTCACAGCTTCCGCCCGAAAGCCTCTCTGTCTCTATCAACATCATGCACGCAAGCGGTGCGCAGGGCCTGCTTGATCAGTACAGGTTCGATGTCGAGAAAGACGAGATTGCGGGGGTCATCAGCCCGGGCGGAAGCGAGACTTTCCTGCGCGTGGCGGTGGGTCTTGGCTGTCCTGAGGCGCGGGATCTGGCAATCCATTTCGCGCAGCGCCATCCGAGCGATCGTATGCGGCTGGTGGCGCTGGATGCGCAGGCCGGCATTCTGGACGTGGCGGCACGCGACGAACTCTGGCGCAGGGCGGAGGGGGCGGGCAGCCGCCTTGTTGCAATGGAGGCCGGGCGGCGGCGGCGGGCGCTGCAATCGGCCTAAAGGATTCCGCCCGCCAACCGGTCTATCGCGCCTTGGAGGATGATGGCGGCGGCATGGCTGTCGATCCGCTCGGCCCGTTTGCGACGGCTGGTATCCTGGGCAATCATGTCGCGCTCTGCCGCTGTCGTGGACCAGCGTTCGTCCCACAGCAACAAAGGCAGGCCGAGGCCGTTCTGCCCGTCAGCCAGATTTCGGGCGAAAGCGCGGCTGGCCTGAGCACGCGGACCTGCGCTGCCATCCATGTTCAGCGGCAGGCCGATGACGATACCGGCAACAGAGCGGGCCTTGCAGATGTCCTCCACCGCCGACTTGTCGCGGGTGAACTTGCCTTTGGGCAACGTCTTCCCGGCCGTGGCAAAGCTCCACCCGGCATCGCAGATCGCTGTGCCGATTGTCTTTGTGCCAAGGTCCAGCCCCAGCAACACGCCGCCCAGCGGCAGGGTGCTGCGGAATACACCGGCGTCTTCGGTAACTAGGCTTCCGGTGGCTGCCATGCGCGCACCCGGTTTACGACGTCGGCTTGCAGGTTCCGCCAGAACAGCGGGATATCATAGACGTGGTAATTGTTACCCGGCAGAACGTACTGGCCCATTTCTGGCGGATCGCCGATCAACAGGATTCCGGTTTCGGGATCGCACCGTGCAGGCACTGCACCTGGCACCAGTTCACCGTCGGAAAGATCGCCATCGGGCACCAGTGTACCAAGGTTCCGCTCCGCCCCGGCACTGTTGTTCAGGCTGCCCGTCAGAGGGTTGAAGCACACAATGGGCGTTCCGGTACGCGATTCGCCGTCAATGCCGGGCGTTTCGTTGTAGAGGCGGAGATATTGCCCAGGATCGGCAGGCTCTGCAAAGCTGGCCCAGCTTGCCACGCATCCGGCCTGCTGACCATCGGCGCAGGCAGGCAGGCCCAGCGCAGGCAGATCGGTCTGGATGGAGATCGGCATGCCTATCGGATAGGCCACGGCCACCCGCTCCATCAGGGGGGTGCCCTTCAACTTTGCGATCAGCAGCCGCACCACGTGGTAGCCGCCCTGGCTGTGTCCGGCGATGACGATGGGCATGTCTTCCGGCACCGAATCGACAAAGAAATCGAACGCCTGCTCGATATCGGCATATGCGGCATCCAATGCACGGCCAGCTTCGGGTGCATCGGTCAGGAACGCGCCGTAGGTCGCCTGGCGATAGCGGGGCACCCAGATTTCGCTCGCCTGGTTGAAGGCGCTGGCCATTCCGCGCACCATCAGGCGCGCGCGCTTCTGCGATTCCTCATGGTCGAGCGGCGCATTCCAGGCATCATTTTCAAGGAAGCTGGTGGGGTGGATAAAGAACACGGCAAAACGCGGCGTCTCCTCTTCCGGCTCTGCCGGAGCGGGCAGCATCGACCGCTCCTCGCTGAAAGCGGGTTGCCACCGCGCCGGATCGTTCACGCCTTTGCCGGGGCGGCTGAACCACATGGCCGGATCCTGGTAGGCATTGTCCTGCAGCGGGTCTTGCTCGACAAATTCGACATCGGGCACCAGCGCCAGCTCGGTCAGCTCTTCGGCGTAAAGGCGCAGAACGAACAGCACGGCAATCGCCAGCACGATCAGAAAGGCGACGATGTAGAGGAACTTACGCAGGGTCGTTCTCCAGTGTTGTGGCATTGCCGGCAGTCTGCCGCGCACCCTCATCGAGCGAGGAGGCGTCTTCTGCATCCTTGGCCCTGGCGCGTTCTTCCAGTGCGACTTTCAGCATGGCGAGCAGCGGATCGGCCAGGAACAGGCCCAGGATGCCGAACAGGATGCCCATGATCAACTGCATCGCCAGCACCAGCGCAGGGGCCAGGTCGACTGTCTTGCGGGCAATCATCGGGATGACGAAATAGCCGTCGATGTTCTGCACCGCGAAATAGACGACGATGGTATAGATGCCCATTTGCGCGCCGCCGGAAAAGCCGACCAGCACCATTAACACGCCGGAGAGTAATGCACCGATATTGGGCACGAAGGCCAGCAGCCCGGTAAGGATCGCCAGCAATGCGGCCATGGGAATTTCGTTGCCGGTGACAATGCCGTAGCCTGCCAGCATGACGTAGGTGAACACGCCTTCAAACACCATGCCGACCAGGCGCCCGAACATCAGGCGTCGCATTGTGTAACCCATGCGGCTGGCCGTCTGATGGAATTCGCCGCGTCGACCTTTCGGCAACATCCAGGCGACACCGCGCTCGTACAGGCGTGGTTCGAACACCACGTAAACGCCGATAATCGCGATCAGCACCAGTGTTGTGAGCCCGCCCAGCAAGCCGCCCAGCGCGCGCGTGACGGAACCGAAGCCGCTGACGGCCTGCCCGATCATGCTCTGCACGGTATCCATGTCTATCTGGAAGCCTTGCTCGCGCATCCAGGAGAATAGCTGGCGCGCCTGTTCCTCGACGATGCTGGGGAATTCGGCAGCTTCCTGCGAAATCTGCGAGCCGGCAAACAAGGTGAGCCACAGCAGGAACGCAACCGAGCCGATCAGGACGATGCCGATGCGCCAGCTGCGACCGATTTTCAGAACCCGACCCAGCAAGCGCGCACCGCCATCCACCAGAGAAGCGAATACAAGCGCGCCAAAGATGACCAGCAGGCTCTGCGAGATATAGACTGCCAGCACCACCAGCCCCACCACCATCGTCCAGGTCAGCGCGCGCCATGCCTCAAACCGCAATTCAGGTGAAGATATTCGTGCCGGGCTGGCGCCGGTTGGCATGTCGTCGTCGGATGCGGCAGTCTCGCCCACGGCGTTCACTCTCCCCTGATTTCAGGGCGCAGACTGGTCCAGGCACGCCCGCCGCGCAAGGCCTGGAACCAGCTGATGGGATTCCACGAAGCCCGTCCGTCGAGCGAGAAGGTTATGAATTCCGCACGGCCGCCCACATCTTCCAGGGCAACGGGGCCGCCCAGGCCGCTGGCATAGACCGGCGCGCGGCTGTCTGCCGAATGATCGCGGTTGTCGCCCATCAGGAACACGTGGCCATCGGGCACGGTGATTTCCGCCATGTCGTCAAGCGCCTGATCCATGTGGTCGATAATCAGATAACTCGCGCCGTTGGGAAGGGTTTCACGATAGGTAGGCGGCTCATATACCCGGGTGCCATCTTCCAGCGTCACCAGATATGGCGCGAAGCTGGAAAGGCATTCAGTCCCATAGCCGCAGATATTGTCGTTTTCCGCGGGCAGGCGCACCGGCGGCTCGACTTCCTGTATCAGTGGCTCACCATTCAGGATGATCTGCCCATCGACCAGTGCGATCGTGTCTCCCGGTAGGGCGACGACGCGTTTGATATAGTCTTCCGCCTTGTTCGGCGGCACTGCGATCACGATGTCGCCGTACTCGGGCGTTGCCGGGGCAATGCGCCAGTCGCTGCGCGGGGCGAGGTGGAAACTGGCGGATACCCAGCTCCAGCCATACGGATACTTGCTCACCACCAGCCTGTCGCCCACCAGCAGGTTGGGCACCATGCTGGCAGAAGGGATGTAGAACGGTTTGGCCACGAAGGTGTGGAAGGCCAGCACCGCCAGCAGCATCAGCAGCAAGCCGCGCACTTCGGCAAACCAGTTTATCGGCTTTTTGGGTTTCTTGTCGCTCATGGCGGAGAGAATCAGGCTTTCGGATGCGCTTCGATAATCACGAAGGCCTGCGCCCATGGATGATCGTCGGTGAGAGTAAGATGAATGGTAACCACATGGCCGACGGGCGTGAGTTCCTCAAGCCGCGCCGCCGCGCCGCCCGTAAGGGCGAGGGTGGGCGCACCCGAAGGCGCATTCACGACGCCGATATCCTTCATGTAGACGCCGCGTTTGAAGCCCGTGCCCACGGCCTTGCTGAATGCTTCCTTGGCCGCGAATCGCTTGGCATAGGTGCCCGCCTGCGTATGCGGACGCCGCGCGGCCTTGGCATTCTCCACATCGGTAAAACTGCGCTGCTTGAACCGCTCGCCCCAGCGGTCGAGCGAGTTCTGGATGCGCTCGATGTTACACAGGTCGGAGCCGAGGCCGATGATCACCGGGACCACCTCACCGCGCGTGATCCATCAACTCGCGCATTTTCAGCACGGCAGGCTCCAGCCCGCAGAAGATCGCCTCGCCGATCAGGTAGTGACCGATATTGAGTTCGGCGATTTGCGGGATGGCGGCGACGGGTTGCACATTCTCGTAAGTGAGGCCGTGACCTGCGTGCGGCTCGATGCCGTTCTTCACAGCCAGCGCGGCCATGTCGGCCAGTCGTTTCAGTTCCGCTTCCACTCGTGCCGTATCGCCGTCCAGTCCCGCGTGGGCATATTCGCCAGTGTGGAATTCCACCACCGGCGCGCCAAGGCGCAGCGCAGCATCCAGTTGCCGTTCCGACGCCTCGATAAACAGGCTGACACGGATGCCTGCGTCTTTCAGTTCGCTGATGATCGGCTGGAGGTGATTGTGCTGGCCCGCGGCATCAAGGCCGCCCTCGGTCGTCCGCTCCTCGCGCTTCTCCGGCACGATGCAGGCAGCGTGCGGCTTGTGGGCAAGGGCGATGGCCAGCATTTCCTCAGTCGCCGCCATTTCCAGATTCAGCGGCAGGTCGGTCGCATCCTGGATTCGACGGAGGTCCTCGTCGCGGATGTGGCGGCGATCCTCGCGCAAATGTGCGGTTATGCCGT
>MDTG01236099.1_pt1 | contig 17906 bp, 12 predicted proteins | sample 811421 | NCBI WGS metagenome assembly MDTG01 (sample SAMN05326645, study PRJNA326480) | marine metagenome | isolation source: seawater | place: Pacific Ocean: South East | collected 2011 | reverse complement strand
TCCGTAGTAGATTCCTCAGCAGCAGGCGCTTCTTCTTTAGGAGCCTCAGCAGTTTCTTCCGTAGTAGATTCCTCAGCAGCAGGTGCTTCTTCTTTAGGAGCCTCAGCAGTTTCTTCCGTAACGGGAGCCTCAACAGCAGGTGCTTCTTCTTTAGGAGCCTCAGCAGCAGGTGCTTCTTCTTTAACAGGGGGTTTAGCAGCAGCTTGCTTAGCTTTATACTTTTGATTAAATTTCTCTACTCTTCCAGCTGTATCTACAAAAATTTTCTTTCCAGTATAAAATGGATGTGAAGCTGAACTTACTTCAACCTTAATCAGAGGGTATTCTTTTCCGTCTTCCCATTTGATTTTTTCATCAGATGTCATAGTTGACCTAGTTAAAAATTTAAAGTCACTTTGTACATCTTGGAAAACAACTTCCTTGTATTCCGGGTGAATATCTTTCTTCATTATTATTTCAATTTTTTAAATAAAGGTTTGCAAAGCTATGAAATTGTTATTTTTTTACAAAAAATGAGTAAAATATTATTCTTAATTTAGCCGTATGAAGACATACTTCAGAATACTATCTTATGCCAGTCCATTTAGAGGAATTATACCTCTATACCTCATTTTAACCTCATTTTATATAATTTTTAGTATGGTTAATTTCTCAATAATGATACCATTATTAGAGGTTTTATTTAATCAAGTAGACTACAGTATTTCTCAAAATAACCTAAATAATAGTGAATTTAGCTTTTCAATAGAATTCATTAAATCTACTTTTTATACTTATTTCAATGAAATAATTCAGACCCAAGGAAGAAAAGAAGCACTTCAGTTTGTTTGTATAATTATTTTAATTTCAGTTTTTCTTGCAAATATTTTTAAATACTTATCAGCACTAATTATTGCTAAAGTTAGAGTTAGAGTTGTTACCAACATTAGAAATTCATTATTTGATAAAATAATAAATTTTAAAATTAATTTTTTTACTAACAAAAAAAAGGGAGATGTAATCTCAAGGCTGACAAGTGATATCCAACAAATTGAAAACTCTGTCATTAATTCTGTAACAGTTCTATTTAAAGAACCTGCACTTTTACTTGGCTTATTTTTCATTTTAAGTACTATATCTATAAAACTTACTTTATATACATTAATATTAATTCCTGTATCAGGTTTTATAATATCAAACATTGCAAAGCATTTAAAAGTAAAAGCTGCATTTAGTCAGACCTCACTCGGAAACATAAATAATATTATAAATGAAACTCTTGATGGTATAAGAATTATAAAACTTTTTACAGCAAACTATTTTATGAAAAATAGATTTACTCAAGAAGTAAATGAATATGGTAAACAAAATTTTTCAATGTATAAGAGATTTGAATTATCAAATCCAGTAAGTGAATTTTTAGGAATAGTGACTGTATCTGTTATCCTTTTAGTAGGAGGAAGTATGGTATTAGATAATTCATCCGATATTTCAGCATCAGAATTTATTGCATTTATTATTATATTTTCTCAAGTACTTCCACCTGCTAAAGCATTAACTGGAGCTTTCAATACTATTCAAAGAGGTGTAGCTTCAGCTGATAGAGTTTTTGAGTTTATAGATAAAAGCAAAATTGAAGAAGAAGACAAGGGAAAAGAAAAAATTGAAACGCTGAAAAAATCAATTGAATTTGATAACGTTTCATTTGCCTATGAAAATGAAAATGTTATCGATAAAATAAGTTTTAAAATTAATAAAGGAGAAAGCATCGCAATTGTAGGACCTTCTGGAGGAGGAAAATCAACAATAGTAGATCTTCTTTCTAAGTTCTATGTCACTAAAGATGGATATATAAAGATTGATGGTCAAAACATCAATAATTATAAGACCGAGGATATAAGAAAAATGATTGGAATAGTTACTCAAGAATCTCTACTCTTTCATGACACAATAAAAAATAATATTTGTTTTGGCAGTGAAGAATATGATAAAAAGCAATTAGAAAAGGCCGCTCAAATAGCTAACGCACATGATTTTATAGATAAGCTTGAACTAAAATATGAAACAGTAATAGGAGAAAGAGGTCTCAAACTTTCAGGTGGACAAAGACAAAGAATATGTATTGCAAGAGCAATATATAAAAATCCTCCAATATTGATATTTGATGAGGCAACATCTTCGCTTGACTCAAAATCTGAAAAATCGGTACAGAAAGCTGTTGAAAAAGTTATGAAGGATAGAACAACAATAATTATTGCACATAGGTTAAGTACAATTAAAAATGTTGATAAAATAATTGTTATAGATAAAGGAAATATAATTGAGATGGGTAGTCACGAGGAATTAATCAAAAAAAATAATATTTATTCTAAGCTAAGTAAAATGCAAAATTTAAGTTAAATGAAAGAAGTAATTAAAAAAGAGTTAATCGAAGCTCAATCGGTTTTAGAAAAATTTATAACTGATGATAACATTAAAAAAATTGAGTCAGCTGCTAAAGAATTTAAAAACTCTATTAAAGAAGGAAATAAAATTTTTTCTTGTGGAAATGGAGGGTCTATGTGTGATGCAATGCATTTTGCTGAGGAGCTTACCGGAAAGTTTAGAAATGACAGAAACTCCCTACCAGCAATTGCTATCTCAGACCCTTCACACATTACGTGTGTAGGTAATGACTATGGATTTGATTATATTTTTTCAAGGTATATTGAAGGTGTTGGAAAAGAAGGTGACGCATTGCTTGCAATAAGTACAAGTGGAAATTCAAAAAATATCATTAATGCTGCAAAAAAGGCTAAAGAAAAAGGGATAAAAGTTATATCTCTTACAGGAAAAGGTGGTGGAGAATTATCAAAATTATCTGATATTGAAATTAGAGTCCCTCATCTTGGATATTCAGATAGAATTCAGGAAATTCACATTAAAATTATACATATTATTATACTTCTAATTGAAAATTAACAATGACAAAATATTATATACTATTTATAACTATACTTTTTAGTTGCGATATGAAAAATAAATTGAGAGAACCAATAGCCGAAAAAATTGAAAAAAAATTGAGTATTCACGGAGATACTAGGATAGATGAATACTACTGGTTGAATCAAAGAGACGACAAAAATGTTATTAACTACCTAAATGCCGAGAACGCATATAGAGATGAATATATGCAGGATTATAAAAATCTTGAAGAAGAACTATTTCTTGAAATAAAATCTAGAATAAAAGAAGATGATAGTTCTGTTCCATACTTAGATAATGGATACTATTACTATACCAGATATGAAAAAGACAAACAATATCCAATCTATTGTAGAAAAAAAGGGGATTTAAAATCAGATGAAGAAATTTTGATTGATGTAAATATTATGTCTGAGGGATATGAATATTTTCGAGTAGGAGATATTGAAATAAGTCCTAATGATAAAATAATGGCATATAGCGTAGATACTTTAAGTAGAAGAATTTATACTATTTATTTTATGGATTTAGAGACCAGAGAGGTTCATAAAAAAAATATAAAAAACACATCAGGATCTATAACATGGGCAAACGATAGCGAAACTGTTTTTTATAATTTAAGAAATATTGAGACTTTGAGAACTGAGAAAGTAATGAAACATAATTTAAACTCATCATCTAAAGATCAAGAAATTTATTTTGAAGAAGATGAAACTTTCAGTGTTTACTCATACAAAACAAAAACTGATAAATATATTGTAATCGGATCTAGTGCAACTCTTTCACAGGAATTTAGATATTTAGATGCTAATAATCCTAATGGTGATTTCAAAATATTTCAGGAAAGAATAAATGGTCTTGAGTATTCAATTACTCATTTTGATGATAAATGGTTTATAAGGACTAACAAAGATGGAGCTACAAATTTTAAGCTTATGGTCTGTAATGAGAATAAAACAAATTCTAGTAATTGGAAGGATTATATACCTCATAGGGAAAATGTATTATTGGAAGATGCAGACTTTTTTAAAAACCATATGGTGGTAACAGAAAGAGAAGAAGGATTAAGGAAGATTGAAATTAGACCATGGAATAGTGTTAATAGTCACTATATTGAATTTGATGATGAGGCATATTCAGTTCGCTCAAGTACAAATGCAGAAATTAACTCTGAAAAATTTAGATATAGTTATTCTTCAATGACAACACCAAATTCGGTGATTGAATATGATATGAACACAAAAGAAAAAACTATTCTAAAAGAGACAGAAGTACTTGGAGGCACATTTGATAAAAATAATTATATAAGCAGAAGAGTATGGGCACCTTCCAGAGATGGGAAAAAAGTACCAATATCCTTAGTATATAGAAAAGATAAATTTAAAAACGGTGAAAATCCTCTTTTACTGTATGGTTATGGATCTTACGGTATTACAAATAATGCTAGCTTTAGCTCAGTCAGACTTAGTCTTCTTGATAGAGGCTTTGTTTATGCAATTGCACACATTAGAGGAAGCCAATATCTTGGGAGGGATTGGTATAATGATGGAAAAATGTTCAAAAAGAAAAATACATTTTATGACTTTATTGATAGCGGAAAATTTTTAATTAAAGAAGGGTTTGCTCATGAAAATAAACTATTTGCAATGGGTGGTAGTGCAGGTGGATTATTGATGGGAGCCGTTGTAAATATGGCGCCAGAATTATTTAGGGGGATTGTAGCAGGAGTTCCATTTGTTGATGTAGTAACTACTATGCTTGATGATGATATCCCACTAACTACGTTTGAATATGATGAGTGGGGAAACCCTAATAATAAAGATTCATATGATTATATGTTATCTTACTCACCTTATGATCAAGTAGAAGAGAAGAACTACCCAGCTATTTTTATTACGACTGGATATCATGATTCACAAGTTCAATATTTTGAGCCAGCAAAATGGATTGCAAGACTTAGAGATAGAAGAACTAACAAGGAGCCACTTCTTATGTATTGTAATATGGATGCTGGACACGGAGGAGCTTCTGGAAGATTTGAAGCTTACAAAGAGACAGCTATGGAATATGCGTTTTTTATATCATTATTAGATAATTAGGAATGAAAAAATTATTTAATCTTTTTCTAATATTGTCATTCATCATTTTTTCATCATGTAATAAAAAAGATAAAAGACCTAATATACTATTTATAATGTCAGATGATCATGCTTACCAAGCGATAAGTTCATATGATGATAGATTAATTCAAACTCCAAATATTGATCGACTTGCATTAGAAGGAATTAAATTTACAAACGCTTGTGTAACAAACTCAATATGCGCACCGTCAAGAGCAACTATTTTAACTGGGAAGTTTAGTCATCTTAATGGCAAAATAGATAACCATTCACCATTTGATACATCTCAAGTGACCTTTCCCCAATTATTTAAGAAAGCCGGATACCAGACTGCTATGTTTGGAAAGTTACACTTTGGAAATAATCCCAAAGGGGTTGATGACTTTTTGATACTACCAGGACAAGGAGACTATATAAACCCAAAATTTTTAGGTAAAGAAAGGGATACTATAATTACTGGTTATGTAACTGATATCATAACAGATTTGACAATTGATTGGTTTAAAAATAAAAGAGATGATTCCAAACCTTTTTTAATGATGTATTTACACAAAGCACCTCATAGAGCTTGGTGGCCAAGAGCTGACAAATTTGCTGAGTTCTATGAAAAGGAATTTCCTGAGCCCAAAACTTTATTTGATGATTATTCAAATAGAGGCACTGCTGCTAAATCAGCAGAAATGAATTTACTTACTCATATGAGATATATGGAAGATAGCAAAGTTTGGCCTTCAACTATAAAAGAAATGGGAGGTGCTGAACCTGAAATTGTATATGTTAATGAAAGAAAGAATTTGGTAAGGTCAAAACCAAATCAATTTTTCAGTAGATACGGAAGAGCTAATGACTCCCAAAAAGCAGAATATGATATAACACTAAATAAAATTAGTGATGACTTTAAAAAGAATTGGCCAACAATGAATAATACTGAAAAAATGAGATGGAAATTCCAAAGATATATGCAAGACTATCTTGCTACAATCTCATCAGTGGATGATAATGTTGGAAGAGTTTTAAATTATCTAGATCAAAATAATTTGAGTGATAATACAATAGTTGTATATACCTCCGATCAGGGATTTTATCTAGGGGAACATGGTTGGTTTGATAAAAGGTTTATTTATGATGAATCTTTTAAGACTCCATTACTAATTAGATGGCCAAATAAAATTGAACCAGGAATTACTAGTGATGAGATGGTTCAAAATTTAGATTTTGCCCAAACTTTTTTAGAAGCAGCAATGATTGATATTCCTAACGATATGCAAGGGGAAAGTCTTATGCCTTTATTAACTGGAAATAATAATGATTGGAATAGAGAAGAAGTTTATTACCACTATTACGAGTACCCTTCTGTTCATATGGTTAAAAGGCATTACGGAATAGTCAGCAAAGACTATAAGTTAGTTAGGTTTTACTATGATGTTGATGAGTGGGAATTATATGATAGAAAAAAGGATCCGTATGAACTTAATAATGTATATGATAATGAAGAATATAATTCAGTCAGAGAGGACTTACACTTAAGATTAGAATTATTAAGAAAAAAATATAAAGATTCAGATGAGCTTAATGAATTTTATATAAATAAATACCTAGAAAAGAACAGGTCAAGAAATTAGTTATTAATATATCCTGGTCCTCTAACAAATCTACCTGAAAATTTATTTGTGTGCTCTCCATCAAGTAAAACAGGGACTCCATTTACTAACACGTGGTCAACTCCCTCTGAAAATTGAAGAGGTTCCTCAAATGTAGCATTATCATTTACTTTTTCAGCATTAAAAATTACTACATCAGCAAAGAAACTTTCCTTAAGCATACCTCTATTTTTTAGCTTTAAATTTTGAGCAGGATAACTAGTTAATCTTCTAATCCCCTCCTCTAATGGAAATAAATTTTCATCTCTTGAGTATTTGCCAAGTACTCTTATGAAGCTACCAAATGCTCTTGGATGTGTCCTAAAACTTTTTGAAATATCACTATATATTCCTGCATCAGAACAGAATGACACCCAAGGTAATTGTATTTTCTTTCTAATATTTTCCTCAGACATACTAAAGTATATACATTGAATTCTATGATTATCCTCTATAACCATATCAATAATTGCTTCCTCTGGAGACTGACCTCTCATCTTAGCAGCTTCTGCCACAGTTTTAGCAAGATATTTTTTTGACATCTCTGGAGTATTAAATCCAACCATTAAAATTCCTTCAGGTGGTTGCTCAGCCAGTTGTTCTCTAATGTCATTTAATAATCTTGGCCTAACACTTGGGTCTTTCATCCTTTTTATCCAAGCATCATGGCCACCCTCTTGAACCCATGTTGGGATAACTCCAGTCAAACCAGTGGAGCTTGCGTTATAAGTATATATATCTGCAGTAATTTGTAAACCTTCAGCTCTTGCATCCTCTACAATACTGATAACCTCATCTAATTTTGGCCAATTTGGTTCCCTTGATGCTTTTAGATGATATATTTCTGCAGGTATGTCAGCCTCTCTTGAAATTGTTATTAACTCATCTAACGCCTCCAAAAGTTTTGCTCCCTCACTTCTTAAATGAGAAATGTACATACCACCATACTCAGATGCAGACTTTGATAATTCAATTAATTCCTGAGTAGAAGCATAATCTCCTGGAGCATATATTAAGGATGAGCCTATACCCATAGCTCCTTCTTCCATTGATTTTGTTACTATTTCTTTCATTTTTTTCATTTCAGAATCAGTTGCATCTCTGTTTTCATATCCCACACCTAAAATTCTTGTAGTTGCAGCCCCTAAAAAAGAGGCGATATTCATTGATACCCCACTCTTTTCAAGCTTACTCATTGCATCACCAAAAGAAACTAACTTTCCATCTTCATAATATGGTCCTGGGGATCTACCCTCACCAAAAATTTCAAGGGTAACGCCCTGTAATAAATCTGATAGACCTCTACCGTCTTCCATTAAGGTTCCATAACCCCAACTGAGCATATTAATAAAACCAGGAGAAACTGATAACCCAGTAGCATCAATTGTTGTATCTGACTCAAAATTTGTATTTTCTCCAACATAAATTATTTTATCTCCTTTTATTCCAACAGATCCAAGGTAAGGTTTATCTCCAGATCCATCATAAATCATTCCATTATATATAACTATATCAGCATCTATTGGCTCTGCAGATTTGTTATCACATGAGAAAACTAAAAAGGATAGAAGTATTAAAAAAGAAAGGTATTTTTTCATAGATTTAAGTGTTAATTATTTAGACAATTATAAAATTTTTATGTTATCTCTTACTAATAAATTTGTGTTTATTTTTTTGCTCTTGATTTTATTACCATTAATATCATTATCACAAAACAAGCAAAATAAATATTATAATCCGCTTAGGTTTTCAGTTGCTGCTTTAACAAAATTTGTAATGGAGCCAAATGATCATCCAACTGATAAATATTTATTTGATCAGGGTATTGGTGCTACTGGAGAATTAATTTACACCATAGACCAAAGAGCAAAATATGAAATATCAGCTGAAGCTGGATTTATGAGTACATTTTCATCTTCAGATTATTCATCATCTGACAAATATTTAATTCCAGTAGCATTAAATCTAAATTACTATTTTTTTGATGAAACATTTTCCCCATTCTTAGGGATAGGTTTTGGATTTGAAAATTTTAGAAATTCAAACAAGTATTTTTTAAAACCAGTTATAGGAATATCAAATGAAAAATTAAAAGCATTTGCAAGATTCGGTTTTGGAAATACTATAGGATCATCATTAGAGATTGGAATCGGATATTCATTTAAAGAAAGGCCATGTGGGTGTTTTCCTCAAACTAGATAATTAAACAACCCCTTCTTTACCACTAAAAATATCTGAAATTAAATCTTTAAAATCTATACTAGTGTTTGTATATTTTTTTGATATTAGACTGTTTTCAGCAATACCGTGTAATACAAATTCCATATAAAAATCTAACTCTTCAGATTTTAAATCTTTTATATTTTTTTTAACTATATTTTTTAACCCCTCTACACTATGTAATAAATTATAATAGTCTTTATTACTAATATCATTCTTTAAATTAAGCTGGTTTTTTTCAAACCAACGCTGAATAGATTTATAAGGACTATCATTCTTTTTATCTTTTATTTTATCATTTACAACCGGAAATATTTCATTGAATAAAGATTTTATAGTTTTTGAGATTAGATTTATAACTACTATATAAGAACCCTCTTGCTCTCCTTCATAAACTAATTCTAATTTACCATTTACAGCAGGAACTACTGATAAAAAATCTGAAACTCTTACAACGGTGTTTTCTTCATCACTTAAATACATCCTTCTTTCTGCAGAAGATATCATATACTCATAAGCAGAGGTCGTTAAGCGGGCTGAAACCCCACTTTTACTATCTACATAGTCATAATTTCTAGCTTCAAAAGCTAATTTTTCTATCATATTTTTTGCTAATTCAGGAACATGAATTTTTTCATGAATCATCTTATTGACCTTATTTTCTTGATTAGTTATTTTTTTTGATATCTCAATAGTTTTTGGGTAATGTGTTAAAATTTGACTTCCGATTCTATCTTTTAAGGGGGTGACTATATTTCCTCTATTTGTATAATCTTCAGGATTAGCAGTAAAAACAAAATGTATGTCTAGAGGCATTCTAAAATTAAAACCCCTAATTTGAATATCATTCTCTTGTAAAATATTAAATAAAGAAACTTGTATTCTAGGTTGTAAATCAGGTATCTCATTAATTACAAAAATGCATCTATTAGATCTTGGAATAAGACCATAATTAATAACCTTAAAGTCAGAAAAAGAAAGTTTTAAGTTAGCTGCTTTAATTGGATCAACATCACCAATAAGATCTGGTACAGTAACATCAGGGGTTGCAAGTTTCTCTGTAAACCTCTCAGATCTGTGCATCCAAGTTATTGGTGTTGAGTCTCCCTCATTTTTAACTAATTCTTTAGCATAATGACTTATAGGGTTATTAGGATCTTCATTGAGAGCAGAGCCTTCAACTATGGGAATATATTCGTCCAATAGATAAACAAGTTGTCTTGCAATTTTTGTCTTTGCTTGTCCCCTTAAACCCAAGAAATTAATATCATGTTTAGATAGAATAGCTCTTTCTAAATCAGGAATAACAGTATCTTGATATCCATGTATTTCAGAAAAAACATCTCTTCCTTCTTTCTTAATTGAGATTAAATTATCTCTCATCTCATCTTTAATAGACTTAGAGATCCAATTTGATTTTTTTAGTTCCCCAAATGTTTTAATTTTTAAATAATCCATATTTAATACTTTTTAACTTTATTTCTACTATAATCTTTTAATACCATAGACCCGAGATCATTAAGGTCAGCGAAATAAGCTGATCCATTATTTATTTCTGTAAACTTTTCAACAAACTCCATAAGATATGGGTCTGAAGCAATCATAAATGTATTGACTCTAATATTATTTTTTTTACAAATAGAAGCAAGATTATATGTTTTATTTAAAATTTTAGGATCTAATCCAAAAGCATTTTTATAATAATTAATTCCAACTTTCATACACGTTGGTTTACCATCTGTAATCATAAATATTTGCTTATTATTATTTTTTCTTCTTCTTAATATATCAATAGCAAGTTCAAGTCCTGCAATAGTATTAGTATGATATGGCCCAACTTTCAGATATGGAATATCTTTAATTTTTACTTTCCAAGCATCATTTCCAAAAACAGCAACATCAATCGTATCTTTTTTATATTTTTTCATAATTAATTCTGAAAGTGCCATTGCAACTTTTTTTGCTGGTGTAATTCTATCCTCTCCATAAAGTATCATTGAATGACTTATATCAATTAATAATACTGTCGATGTTTGAGTCTTATGATCAGATTCAAAAGTTTCTAAATCATTTTCATTAATTATAAAATCATCAATTCCATGATTAATTTGAGCATTTTTAATTGATTCATTAAAAGCAATTCTTTCTAAATTATCTCCATATTCGTAGGGTTTAGTAGAGGAATCTAACTCTAAACTTGGTCCTGAAGAATTTGTTTTGTGACTTCCTAAATTTCCTTTCTTTAGCTTTCCAAAAATTTCATCTAAAGCAGATCTCCTAAGTTCAATTTCTGACTTTTTGGATATTTGAATTTTATCTTCAGAATTATTTTCAGTCACATAACCTCTTTTTTTAAGATCCTCAATAAAATTACCTATTCCATATTCGTCAGAAGTAATATTATATTTTCTATCAAGTTCAGTTAATACTGAGATAGTTTTATTGAAATCACCTGACGTAATCAGTAAAATTTGTTGATAAATTTTGAATAGATCATTAAAGTTTTTAGACTTTAGGTTTTTAATTGACCCAAAATATTTTTGAAAAATTACTCCGTCCACAGTGGTATAATTTACGTTACTTTTTTGAAAGTGTTATGATGATTTTTTAGAAGGATATGTCTTATAAAAAATTATAAGTCCAAGAATAATCATTGGTATACTAAGCCACTGCCCCATATTTAAAGGAATATCAGCTTCCCAATCAACTTGATTCTCCTTTAGAGTCTCATCTAATATCCTTAGAGACCATAATGCAATCATAAAAATTGAAAAAATAAATCCATCATTTAAAGATTCTCTCTTAAAATACCATATGCTTAGTAGAGATATAAATAATAACAAACAGTATAAGGCTTCATACATTTGTGCAGGATGACGTGGAATTCCAATTGTATAGATTTCCGCATAATAAGTATTACCATTTCTAAAAATCTTGTAATCTAAATCCACATTGGGGTCTTGATATATATGATTTCTTATTCCTTCGTAACCAATTAAATAACTTTTAACATTGGACTTATAATAGTTGTTTTCAGATTGTTCGTCAACTCCAACATTAGAGCCATACTTCATTCTTATTGTGATAGGAACCCCATACTCTGTAGCTTCAGAATTTCTTTTATGAAAAGTAATTTCATCAACCCTTCCATCAAATCTATATTTTAATATATCATTTACTGTTCTTAAGAATACAACTCCATTTTCATTATTTGTTGGAAGACCCAGAATTTCAGAATTCATAAAATTCCCAGTTCTTATAAATGCTCCAGCTAAACATACCACTATAACAATTCTATCCATAACCCAAAAGAAAGACTCATTTACTTTCCTTGAATAAATAACCATTCCTAAAATTATTGATATAGCAGCTCCATGACTTGCTAGACCTCCCTCCCATATATATAAAATTTTAATTGGATTTGATAGATAATAAACTGGATCATAAAAAAGACAATGACCTAATCTTGCTCCAATTATTGTTGCAATTACCATATATAATGTTAATCTCTCAACTTCTTCTGGATCCCTTCCATCTAACTTATAAATCCATCTCATTATATATGATCCAATAAGAAATCCTCCGGCAAATAAAAGGCCATACCACCTTGGAGGAAATCCCGAAATTATTTCAGGATTTGCATTCCAAATAAAATATAAGATTTCAATCATAAAATAAATTTAGGGCTATAATATTATCATAAGAAAAATAGGGCAATAAATTTTATTAAAAAAACTAATTATTTAAAGTTTCCAAAAAGCTGGAGTAAGTATTAGTAAAAAAGTAAGTAGCTCAAGTCTTCCAATCAACATTAATAGTGATAAAAAATATTTTCCTGCATCAGGTATTGAACTAAAATTACCAGCAGGTCCTACATCTCCAATACCAGGACCCACATTTGCTAAAGTTGCTCCAACTGATCCAATTGCAGTCATAAAATCTACACCTAATAGAGTCATAATTATTGATCCTAAAGAAAAAATAACAACATATAACATCATGAAGGCTAGAATATTAGTAACTACACTTTGTGGAACTTTATTATTATTAAATTTTAAGGTAAAAACTCCAGATTGATGAATCTGTTTTTTTAGTTCTATATAACTATTTTTTAAAAGGATTACATGCCTAACAAGTTTAATACCACCAGAAGTAGATCCAGCAGAGGCTCCAAAAAACATAAGGATAAAAAATAATATTGTTATAAACTCAGTCCAACCAGTAAAATCGACAGTTGTATAACCGGTTGTAGTTAAAATTGAAACAACACTAAAAAGAGCAGATCTAAAAGTTTCTTCAGCATAAGAGCTATCTATTAAATATAATGTTATAAACACTATAGAGGTCAATATTAATATAAATGAGGTGTAAATTCTAAATTCTTCATTTTGAAATATCTTTCTAAAATTTAATTTTATTGCAAAATATATAAGTGTGAAATTAGTAGCTGATATGAACATAAATAAAATAATAGTATATTGAATTAATGGAGATTCAAAATAGCCGATGCTAGCATTTTTTGTTGAGAATCCTCCTGTAGCAAAAGTAGTCATTGCATGATTTACAGCCTCAAAAGAATTCATACCTTCTGCCCATAGTATAAAAAATAATATTATAGTAAATGATATATATATCTGCCAAAGTCTCATGGCAGTTTCTTTTATTCGAGGTTGAAGCTTATCTATAGATACTCCTGGAGCCTCAGCTACAAATAGTTGCATGCCTCCAATACCTAAAAAAGGTAAAATAGCAACTGCTAAAACAATAATACCCATACCTCCGATCCACTGAGTCAAACTTCTCCAGTATAAAATTCCATGATCTAATATTTCAATATCATTTAATATGGTTGCTCCAGTAGTGGTGTACCCTGAAACTGTTTCAAAAAAAGCATCGTGAATATTTGGGATCTGTCCTGTAATCAAATAGGGTAACATTCCAAAAAAAGACATAAATACCCAGCTTGATATAACAATTAAATAACCATCTCTTTTTTTAAGATCTTTATTTTCATTGTCTTTAGTTCGGTAATAAAGAAAAAATCCAACTGCTGAATTAATTAATGATGAAATTAAAATACCCTTCCATGAACCTTCATTATGATATAACCCAAAAGGTACTGCTGTTAACATTAGGAATCCATTTATCATTAATAGAATCCCAATTATATTACTAATTACTTTTAAGTTAAATTTCATTTAAACATTGACTCTATAGTACTCTTTGTCTCTTTCTTTGTAACTATAATTACCCTATCCTCTTCTTCAAATTCAAAATTACCCCTAGGAAAATATGCTTTTTCTCCTCTTGTTAAACCACCTACAATACTATCTTTTGGAAAATTTAAATATTTAAGTTCTTTACCCAAAACTTCAGCTCCTTCTTTAACCTCTACTTCAATTATTTCTGCATCAACACCTTTTAGTGTCGAATAATCTAAAAACTTATCTCCACTGATATATTTAAATATAAAGTTTGCTGTTAAGTATTTTATATTAATAGTTGTATTTAAACCCATATTCTGAGCAAGTGGAATAAAATCTATATTTTCTACTTGAGATATAGTTTTTTTTACTCCAGTCTCTTTTGCTGCAAGAGATGCTAAAATGTTTTTTTCTGTTTCTAATGATAAAGCCAAGAAAGCATCCATATTATCAAGATCCTCTTCCTTCATTAAATCAATATTTGTTGCAGAGCCATTTATTACTAATACATTTGGCAATTCATCTGCAAACCTTTCACATTTTTCTATATCATCACAAATAAGTTTGATATTATATTTTTTTGAAAGATATTTAGCAGTCATAAAGGCTAAAGGGGATCCACCAAATATCATTATATTTTTAATTTCAAGGTTCTCTTTTCCTGCAAGAGACAAAACTTTATCAACTCCTTTATTAGATTCAGCAATAAAATATGCAGTATCTCCTTCTTTAAGAATATTATGAGATCTAGGGATTATAGTTTCATTATGAATTTCATCTTCAATATCTCTTACTATTGCAACTGGGGTATAATTAGTATCAGGGTTTAAGTAAGTTGATTCACCTAAAGTTTTATCCTTAAGCTCTGATGCACCATCTATCATTATTCCCATTAGGTGCAGTAACCCTCCATCAAATTCAAGAGAATCAGTTACTGCGGATTCTTTTAATAAAGCTTTAATTTCATTTGCACCCAAAGATTCCGGATAAATTACTTCATCTATTCCTAAGGATGAAAGATTAAAAGAGTCTTTTCTCGGTAAAAGTTCAGAATTTGAAATTCTTGCTATACATTTTTTTACTCCAAGTTTCTTGCCTAAAGAACACGATAATATATTAGTCTGTTGTGATGAGGTGACTGCTATTAAAAGATCTGCTTTTTTTGCTCCAGCAATTTCTAGAGTTTTAATTGAAGTTACATCGCCTTTTATGGTTGATACATCTAAGTTGTGAGAGGCTTTATCAAGCGCTTTTTTATCATGGTCAATTATGACAATACTATGAGATTCTTGTGCCAAAAGCTTAGATAGGTGAAATCCAACTTCACCTGTTCCCGCAATTATAATATTCATATTTAAAGTTTAATCGGGATACAAATATAGAAATTTGTTAACATTTGTCTTATTTTAATTTTTTAAAATATTTTTTTGATAATTCATCAATTTTAGGTGCTAATATCAATGCAGAGACTAACGTTGGGAATGCCATAATGCCATATGATAGGTCTATTAGACTTATAACAAACTTCAAAGAAGAAACAGAGCCAAGTACTATTAACCCTAAATAAATGTACCTATAAAGGATTTTATATTTCTCACCAACAAGAAAAGCCATACATCTTTCTCCAAAAAAGGATAGACTGAAAAGAGTAGATATTGCAAAAGATAATGTTGAAATAAGTAATATATAAGGACCAATAAGAGGCATAGAATTAGAAAAAGCTTTAGCTACTACTTCAATTCCTGCGAAATTATAATTTGACCAAGAATCTGTTACTAAAATACAAACTGCGGTCAAAGTACAAACAATAATTGTATCAATAAAAGGACCAATCATTGAAACTAATCCTTCCTGAATTGGTTCTTTAGTCTCACTTGAGGCATGAATAATAGGCGCTGTCCCTATACCAGCTTCATTAGAAAAGGAAGCCCTCCTAGCTCCTATTAAAATAATAGAACCTATTGAACCTCCTAACACTGAATTAGCAGAAAAAGCATCCATAAAAATCAAGTAAATGCTTGGAAGTATCATGTCATAATGGATAATCATTAAATAAAATACTGAAATCATATATACAAATACCATAATAGGAGCTACTCTACTAGCAACCATTCCAATTCTTTTTATTCCTCCAAAAATTACTAGTGAAACTAAAATTGATAAACAAATGCCTATTGTTAAATCACTAGAAAACTTATTATCAAATAAATAATTATCATTTATTACAACAGAGTTAATAACCTCAATTATTTGATTTGATTGAAAGATTGGAGACACTCCTAATAAACCAAAGAAACAAAATATTAAAGCTAAAGGTTTCCATTTATTTCCTAATCCATTTAAAATGACAAACATCGGACCACCATAATTATTATTATTTGAATTTTTCCTATAAAGTACAGATAAAGAGCAAGTGTAAAACTTAGTAATCATACCCAAGAAAGCTGTAACCCACATCCAAAAGATTGTACCGGGCCCTCCAATAGAAATTGCTACAGCCACACCACTAATATTTCCCATTCCAACTATTCCTGCAATTTGACTTGATAAACTTTCAAAAGAACTTATTCCCTTAATAGATTTTTTTTTATTTATTGATAATTTTAGAGCATGACTAAAATAATAAATTGGAATAAACCTTGACCTAAAAGAAAAATAAATCCCACTACCCAATAATAAAGTTACCAGTACTGGTCCATTCCATAAAAAATCTGCAGCCCATATAATATATTCCGAAAATGATGATATAAAATTCATTAGTCAAAGAAAGAATTGACAAACTCACCTTTATGAAAAAGTTTTAAATCTCCTATCTTCTCTCCTACTCCTATATATTTAATTGGAATTTTAAATTGATCAGTAATTCCAATAACTACTCCTCCCTTGGCCGTGCCATCCAACTTTGTTATTGTAATAGAATTTACATCTGTTACTTTTGTAAATTCTTCAGCTTGAACAAAAGCATTTTGTCCAGTGCTTCCATCTAAAATTAACATAACTTCATGTGGGGCATCCTCTTTAAATTTCTGAACTACTCTTTTTATTTTAGATAGTTCATTCATCAAATTTAATTTAGTATGGAGTCTTCCGGCAGTATCAATTATAACAACATCATAGTTTTCTTCAACTGCTTTTTTAACAGTATCATATGCTACAGAAGCAGGATCTGTATTCATACCATGAGAGACTACATCTACTCCTACCTTTTTTCCCCACATTAAAATTTGATCAACTGCAGCTGCTCTAAATGTATCTGCAGCACCAATAAGTACATTTAAGCCTCCCTCTTTAAACTGAGCAGCTAACTTACCAATAGTTGTAGTTTTACCAACACCATTAACACCAACAACTAATATAACATAAGGGACAGCATCTTCAGCTACATCAAAAGCATCTAGATCAGAGCTATTTTCTGCAAGAATTTTTACAATCTCATCCTTCAATAAATTATTTAATTCATTAACACTTGTATACTTTTCTTTTGATACTCTATCCTCTATTCTTTCTATTATCTTAACTGTAGTTTCAACACCAACATCGGAGGTTATTAAAACTTCTTCAAGATCATCTAATACTTCATCATCGATTTTAGATTTACCAATTATTGCTGATTTCAATTTTGAAAAAAAGCTTTTCTTGGTTTTTTCTAATCCTTTTTTTATTGAATCTTCATCTTTGACAACTTCTTCCTCTACCTTTGGCTCTTCCTCTTTAATCTCTTCAACAACTTCTTCCTCTACCTCTGGCTCTTCCTCTTTAATCTCTTCAACAACTTCTTC
>MDTG01335328.1_pt1 | contig 17907 bp, 29 predicted proteins | sample 811421 | NCBI WGS metagenome assembly MDTG01 (sample SAMN05326645, study PRJNA326480) | marine metagenome | isolation source: seawater | place: Pacific Ocean: South East | collected 2011 | reverse complement strand
GAAGTCCAGCGAAAGTTAAAGGAAGCATGTTCTTTAGTAAGACTCAATATAAATACCAGTCATCTGGGTATATAACCATTGTTATTTTACTTTGTAACATTTTACTCGTCTTCAACAAAGCTATAACAGGGTTTAAAAAAAAAATCATGAAGTAAGTCAAAGATGTGTGAACATCATGAAACAGAGAAAGTTCATTCATATTTTTGATGATTCACAACTCTGAAATTAAGAATAAGACAAATCAAATAATATTTTTATTAAACGTGGATGAATTAATTACCCTAGAAATAAAATGGAGATGAGCTTGATTAATACAAGATAATAAAAGATAATTTTAAAAAATCTAAATAATTCCTAAAATGCGCCCAATAACACCGATAGATCAATTTGAAGAGGCATGTATAAAAGCTGAATTAGATCATATAGAGCAAAAGATAATAGACCATATTAGATATGTCGGAGTTTTTACACAACCATCACTAACTAAAGATCTTAAACTAAATTCAAAGCCGCCTTTATTATCAATATTATGTGATATTTGTAGAAAAATAGGTAAAAATATGCCCGATCACTTTGAGAATGTTAGAAAATGGTCAAAAGAAATTAATGAACATAATGTGAAATGGGATGGTGATTTAATCTGCACACTTGCATGGAACAAAGACGGAGAAAGGCTCTCCCCAGAGAATGGAACATGTCTTTATCACACATTTGCAGTTCATAAAGAGTTATTCCAAGGTCTAGATTAGCTGTTGTGTAATCATCTAATTATCCTTGGCTAAGATACTCAAATAAAACATTATTAAAGCCCAGCTCCTCTGCAGAATACTCAAGTACTGAATTATCAGACTCTATTTGAGAACGAAAATATTTAATCTCTTCAGATTCATCACCAGATAGTGGTATGCCATCGACAAAATCAAAAATAACATTTCTTCTATCCTTACCATTAAGAACTTCATTTGCCATAATGATCAAATTAAGCACTATTCAATAAATAGCCATTATTTGAAAACAACAAAAGTAAATAAAACAATCCTTTACGTAAATTTAAAAAGTCATTACTCGGTTGCTAAAAGCGGAAAACACTCACAAATACAACCGACTCAAGAATGATCGAGAGCGTTCAAAAGAAAACCAACGGCTTCATAAAAATTCATCTATAGTTTACATTACTTAACTAATAACGAATCTATCGTGCTTGAGCAAGTTGAAGCAGCTGAATCAGTTAATACTAAAAAGACTGTCATAGCTGTAACTATGGCTACAAGCAGGCAGGGTTTGGGCGTTATTAAGGAGCTTTGCAATACAAATAAATACAATATACGGGCTATCACACGGAATATAAACTCACCGAAAGCTTTAGCACTGGCAAGTTTAAGCAATGTAGAAGTAGTTAGGGGTGATTTGTTGGATCCATCAAGCCTCAAGAGTGCTTTTGAGGATGTTGAGGTAATTTTCGGGAATACTACTCCAACAAAAGGATGGCAATTATTCAGAGGAAGTATTGTTAGAAGCTATGAAATCGAACAAGGTTTTAATTTAATAAATCAAGTAAAGATTGCCTATCAGAAAGGCAATCTTACTCACTTTATATTTAGCTCAATTAGCAAGCCAAAATATCCTCTAAAAAATGATCCTGCTCCAGGCCATTTTACGAGTAAATGGGACATTGAAGAATACATTAAGTATATGAATCTTGGAAAGATAACTACAGTATTAAGACCGGTTAGTTACTTTGAAAATTTCGAAAATAAATTACCTGGATTCTCCATATCTAAAAGTATTTTTCCTGGAATAGTCGGCAGAAATTTCAAGTGGCAAACAATTGCAGTTGAGGATGTAGGGAAATGGGTAAGAGGTGTTTTATCAAAATCGGATGAATATAAAAATCGTTCAATTAACATTGCAGGTGAAGAGTTAACGGGAAATGAAATGGCCTTGACTCTACAAAAACTAGTGATTAATGAGGGAATAAAAACTAGTTACGTAATGATACCTAGAGTAGCCATAAAACTTTTAGAACTAGATATTGGGATAATGGCTGACTGGATTGAAAGATCAGGATATGGAGCTGATATGAATAACCTGAAAAAGTTACAAGAGGAATTAAATATAGTACCAACATCACTTGAAAGCTGGCTCAAATCAAAACTAGAAAATAGGGACAAATCTAAAAATTTGTTAGTTTCACCTTGGAAGAAGTCTCAATGGAAATTACAATTGGATAAACAATAAGATTAATTATTGAATAATAGATAATCATAAACCATTATTTTCAATTGAATTAGCAATAGTTCTAAGAAATTCGACTATTTCATTATCACTACAACTTGTATCTTCTTGAAGTTCAACACACAAATCCCTTATAGAAACATTTGTTGACCACCAAATTCCTGACGTTTCTGTATCGTCAAATTCAAACATGGACATAATTTAAACTAATTACGATAAATATTAAGATAATTTTTGAGGATCAGTAGTTGAGTTGTCTAATCGTTTCAGTTCCTCGGGTAATTCTAATTCAAAACCCTCTAAAAGGTTTTTTAAGAGTAATTTATTGCTTATATGCGTTTTACTGGGTTTTAAATTAAAAAATAGGAATATAATAGCTAAAACAGCTAACGAAGAAAAAAGTAAATATAAATAGGTACTGTTGATCATTCAAATAGATACCGACTATTTTATAATCATCCTAAATAGGATAAAAATCAATATAAATAAAAATAATATAATAATAAAATGGTTGAACTAACACAATCAAAAAGGAAAAGTGAGCAAAAATGAGTATTTATATCTAGCAGCGAGATTGATAAGGAAAGGAGAGGATATTCAGAATAGTACTAGTTTATATAAATTTGAATTTCATAAGAAAATCAACTTAATTAGTTTAATTAGGGTAAATATAATTTATTATTAATATTTATAATAAGAATAAACCATAAAATGAAATCATAATATAAATTAAAATTATTTAAAAATTGATGCTGACTAACATTAGTTATTTACTTTTAATCACTGTGATATTGATTATAGGTGGGTGGGCTTTTAAAGCTTTAATTGCATTAGCTCAAGGGAAACCAGTGGAAATAAATTTTAAAAACCCACTTAATCTGAAGGCTCGATGGCCTAAAGATACCAAAGAGAGTAAATAATTATCCAAGAACTAAAACATATAGATTTTAAAGCGATATAAATGCTTTCTTTCAATTAACATTCAAATAATTAGATATGTTTAATTCAAATAGAAATGCTTGATTCCCTGGACCCATTCCAACAACTCATATTAGGAGTATCTAGTGTCGGAATATTAATGATCATTTTAGTTGTTTTCCTATCAGCAAGTCCAAATTTTGAAAATACAGATAGATTAAAAAAAATCCTAGATTTTCTCGAAAATAAGAATTAATGATTATATTAATACAATCAATAAATTTACTTTAAAAAAATTTATCCTATAAAACATCATTAATATTTTCAAAGGTTAACTTGTTTAGATTAAGCAAATAATTAGAAGTAATCTTGAAATTGAATATTCATTATTTTAAATGCTTAAAGAATTATTGGACAATCATAAATACCTGATTTGCGCAGGTTTAAGTACTTTCTCTCTCGTTTTCTCTTCTATTTCTGTTATTTCCATCTCAAAATCTGTAAAGGAGATATCAACATCACTTGAGCCCATTTCTTTATGGGCTAATTCTCAAAATGAATGTATCACCAAAACTTGGCGAATTGACGGGGTGAACACAAAAGGGATGCCATCAAAAGTTTGGAGCTGCAACGGTGGAGGAGAGTAACTTTATAGTAATTTTTTTTATAAGCTAATCCTCTCCCCATCTCTTTCCAATTTCATATCCCCATTTTGTGGCAAGATTAACAACCTCTTGATGAGTTTTACAATTAATAAATAATTGATATTTCTCTGGAGATTTATTGATTAAATCAACCAATTGATTTAGTTGATTTATCTTATATAGAAATTTTTCATAATCCTTTTTGCTCATTTATTTCAACTATTCACAGGCTGTTTCCAAACATACCTATCAACATCATTGTCTTTTTTTACAGCCACACAATTAGTAGCTATGTGCCAAAGTGACTTGAAAATTGGAGTAGGATTGTAAAGGTAAACTTTAGGAAAAGTTTTTTTCAAAATCTTAGTAGCAAGTCTTGCATGATAGTGAGGGATTGTTGGCTCAATATGATGTATCGCGTGGGTAGAACCAATAGAATGATGTAAAAAATCAAGAACTTTTCCATAAGGCCTATCAATAGATAAAAAAGCTCCTCTCATATATGTGAATTCACTAGCACCTAGATGTGGTACATCAGAATCTGTATGGTGAAGCCATGTATAAATTACTAGCCAAATATTAACAACGAGGAGAGGGCATAAATAAAGACCAATCATTGAATATATTCCAAAATGTACAGACCATAAAGATAATAATAAAATCATAAATAGTATTCCCCAGTCTGACATCCAAACCTTTTTTGCCCAAATAGATGGCCAAAGTTTTTTAGAAAAAGGTTTTGTTGGCCAAAAATGATTGCTGGTCCCGTATCGAGGACCTCCTGTTTTACCAGCAAGTAAGTACGCAGGCCATCCAAGTATTAAATGAAGAAAAAGTTGATTAAATCCGTAAAGAGTTTTACCCAATAGTAAAGATGACTCCATTTCATTTTCACCACCTTCTTTTTCGAATTTGCCATCACCAGATATCACAACAGGAACATGTGTTTCTCCGTCCGTTATGTGATTAGTGAAGGCATGATGTACGGCATGAGACCTTTGCCAAGAAAAATAAGGAACAAGTAAGAAAGAATGTAGACAATATCCCACAAAAGTTTCTAATTTACGATTATCTGAGAAAGCACCATGACCACATTCATGAGCTAGAACCCAAAGGCCCATTGAGGTTGTCCCTGATAAAAGTGCATAAAATATCCAAACAGGAATCATTTCCTTGCTAAGAGGAATAGAGAAACCTATCAAAACGACAAAAACTTGAATTACAACTGTCCTAAAAAGATAAAAAAGAGATCTATTTGTCTGACGACTAAAACAATGCTTGGGAATCGCCTCTCTAACTTCTCTTCTTGATGGAATATCATCTAAAGATATTTCTAATGCCTTACCTTTTAGTCCAGATGCTAGAAAAGCCTGGTTTATATTGTCTTCATTGACTAATTCGAATTTAGTAAGCAATCTTTTTTTCAATTTTTTTTACTACTTGAATTTATTTCTAATAAGACGTTACTATTCGAAAGAGCAATGAGCTATAGCTAGAGATCTAACTTTCACAAAAGATTTATTATTGAGATAATAATCATAATCAAAACATAATTAATTAATGAATCACTGACAATATCAAAAAAACAAAAGAAATTAAATTTTTATACCATAATAAAAATTTGTTTTATTTGTTTTTTCTACTTTCTGGATACTCAACAGTGCCATCAGCCTTCCTAACTGGTTTTGAGTAAAGGACTCTTAGTAAACCTTTTGTATCCATATTAGGACTTGTTATAAAAAAGCTGACTAGAAAAAAACCACCAAAAAGTACTAATAAAATAATTAGGGGGAAATCCAGACCTATCTCTGCGAAAGATAATAAAAATAAAAACATTTTTAGTCGTTTAAAATCTATATGAAACTAATATAGAATCATTTAATAAAAAAAACATTAATATATTAGTATTCACAATTGCAATGTTGAATATGAATCTTTAATAATATCACCTTTATCAATATATACATTATATGAGTTTTTATTTTTTTTAAAACTTACATTTTTGTATGGAGAACCATTTATGAAATGCAAAGCTGATCCTCCTTCAATCGAAATGCAATTAGTAATTTTCTTTTCATGAAGTACTTTATTTACATAAGGAATGCGTGATGGTTCCTCATCATAATGAGGGCAACATGTACCATCTATGAAATCCAAACAAGGTAAGATCTTCAATTGATCATTCCATGAATCTGTAATACCGCTTGTAAACCAACAAATAGCACCTGCACTCACTCCACTCATAATTGTTCCTTTATTGTAAGCATTCCTTAGAATATTATTCATCCCCCAATCACTCCAAACAGCGAGCATACTTTTAGTGTTACCTCCTCCTACAAATACTATATCTTGATTCATAATATGCTCATCAATATCTTTAGTTCGATTAAAGAACTCAATATGAGAGGGTATACAATTTAATGGGGTAAAAACTGAATAAAAGCGAACTATATAAGTATCATTATCGCCAGTCGCAGTTGGTAAGAAACATATCCTTGGAGAATCTTTAACAGAAAGGTTAAGTATATATTTCTCTATTGAGTTAGAAGAGGGATTCCTCCCAAAACCGCCTCCACCAATTGCAATAATATGCTTATCCAATAGTAGAATTATAAACTAGTTTAATAATTATACTAATTATAATAAATAGTTTGATAGAAAAGTTATAGAAAACAATACTTTAATCATTTAACTAAAAAAGCAATATATTCACCAGGGGATAATCGAATTGTCCCACGCTATAAATTTACCTGAGTCGGATGGCGTTTGTTCAGAAATAATATTGAGCAAATGTTCAGATGATTTATCTGTATTAAAGAGTTTATCTTTTGGAACTGAGCGCTGAAATGGCTTAGATAATTTTGTATCACAAGTTCCGGGATGTAATAAAGTAACAATGGATAAAGGGAATTTTCGTCGCCATTCAATGCTTAAAGTTTTTAAAAATTGATTCTGTGCGGCCTTAGACGCCCGGTAAGAATACCAGCCACCAAGTTTATTATCACTAATACTTCCAATTCTTGCACTTAAACTTGAAAATGAAAAAGGTAATTCAGGTCTTATATATTTTTCTATGCTTTTAGCGATCAAAATTGGTGCAATTGCATTAATTGATAAATTCTTAATGATGTTTGATCGATTAAGATCAGAAAGTCTTTTTTCGGGTTTTATCAAATCAGAATGAAGAAAGCCGCTTGTGTTAATAACTAATCGGAGTGGTTTTTTTAATAAAGAAATATGTTCCTCAAATGAACTAAATGAATCGTCATTCTCCAAATCTAAATATATCGTACTTTGACTATTTAAATTACGACCACATTTAATAATATCTAAATTTGGTGAACTAGTTTTTAGATAATCAGCTATAGTGCTACCGATATCTCCTGGTCCAATAATTAAAGCAACTCCTTCCCAATCTAGTATTTTCATAGTTATTTCTGAATTTAGCCATAATAGACAATTAAATTAAAAACTGAGAGAGAACAAATATCAGATAAAAATCTAGGCAACTCAAATATAATCTAAGAGGATATAATAAGAATAAGATATATTAGTTTTATGGAAAATGATTGGTTGTATGAGTTTCAAAAATACATTAAGAGATTTACCTTATTGATAGTATTAATCATTATTATAATACTGATTATATTTTTCCTCTCATAATATAAATATTGTCCCCCTAATTTTACACTCGTCGATAGTAGTCAAAATTAGTTATATTATAAAAAAAAGCCATGACAATAAAAGCAACTTATTACGGAGCAAATGGTTGGCTTATAGAGTTAGACAAAATAAGAATCCTGATTGATCCATGGTTAAGTGGAGATTTGACATTTCCACCTGGGGACTGGCTTATAAAAGGTAAATTAAATAAAGAAATCGATGCACCTAAAAACATTGATTTATTACTCTTAACACAAGGACAACCCGATCATGCACATCCTGCAACACTAGATAAAATTGATAAATCTACTACTGTAGTTGCTTCACATGCAGCAAGTAAAATTGTTTGCGGGATTGGATTTAATAAAGTAAACCCACTGAAACCAGGCGAAACTTATTCATATAAAAATTTAACTATTAAAGCCACTTCTGGAGCATCAGTTCCAAATCTTGAGAATGGCTATATAATAGATAGCAATTTTGATTCGATTTACATAGAACCGCACGGATTTCTTGATAAAAAAATAAAACCTAGACATGTAGATTTAGTAATCACACCAGTAATAGATTTCGCATTACCTCTTGCAGGTAAATTCATTAAAGGGAAAAGCGTATTGCCAGAGTTATTGAATTTGTTTAATCCAACGACAGTATTAGTAAGTACAACGGGTGGTGAGATCACATTTACCGGAATAATAAACAATTTAATAAAGGTCGATGGATCCGTTGATGATATTGCTTTATTGAATAATATAAATACTAATATTATTAATCCAATCCCATTAAATCAATATACATTTGAAAATAATAAAAATGCCAAAATCTAAGAATTAGTGCTCTGGTCTTGTGAGATATAAAATTCAGCTACGTCATTTAGCATTTTAATTACAACATCGTTATCACACTTGGTTCTTTCCTGAAGTCTCATACAAGCTTCCTTGATATTTACAAAAGCATCTTCATTCATCTCACAAAGTTGTTCTTCTGTATATTCTTTTTTAATCATTTTCAAATATAGGGATGATTTTAATAATATTATATCCGATAGTCAGCGAACAAAAAAACAAACTAAGTGTTAATTAACTCTGATAATAATTTAAACTGTTTTCGATCCTTAACGAGCGTTTTTAAATCTGGAAACCCATCTTTTGTTAATTTAGTCAAGAATGATTTCTCAAATCCTAGTTTTAACATACTTGAAGCACTATCTTCTGTAGCAGAAAATAATGACTTAGTCTTCTCATAAAGGATCTCATACAAATCTAAATCGGATTGATTTGAAAAAACACTACCGTCGCTTGCCACGAAAGATTTTTTATTAATACTTTTAAGCAAAAATGAAACCAAAAGAACAACTGCAAGCAATATAAAAAAAGCTATTGCAATTAAAGTGATATCCATAAATTAGCAGAAACTAAGTTTTATACTAGTTGATAAAGAATAGAAATTGGAAGATGTCTAGTGATTAATGAGTATCATCACCTAATCGATTAAAAAATAATTAGATATATGTACATTTATTAGGAAATAAATAGTTATAATGGGAAGGAACAAGATAGAATCAAAATGAATCTATTATTTCTTATAATAGTAATTTTGGGATTCATTTTTTACCTTTACAGGTTTTTAGTAAAAAGATCTAAAAGAGCAGATTATCTTAGAGCCGGCAGGAAGTGGGAAAGCATAGTAAAAGAATTAAGCGAAAGAAAATAGCATTTTAATTGTATTCTCCTGGGACATCATTTTTTTGTACTGTAACTCTGCCAACTTTTTTCCCCGAAAATCTCAGTAACTCGTCTCCTGAAAATTCATAACCCAACTTCAATGCAATAAGAGCAACATCATCCGCTGTCGACGATGAAATGACTTCTTTTTTTAGAGCGTCATCGTTTTGCATTTTCTTTAAGAATTCTCTTAATTGATCTAATGACATTTAGAAAAAACAAATTCCATTTAATATATATTAATGTATATTTACCTAAACTTTAATCCACAGAGATAAACAATAATCAATTTTTATTTTAATGTAATACAAAAATGTCCATTATTAATTTATACACACCGAATTATTTAATGAAGTTATTATTCTTTTTTTTAGTTATGTTCTACTTTGCTGGAACAGCTTTCGCTTATCCTGAAAATCAAATGAAGGACTGTGTTTCAAGTGCATTAAGTAATCCTGCTACAAAATCAATTTCACAAAGCTCAATATCAAATTATTGTGATTGTGCTCTCAAAGCAATTATTGATGAAAAAAAAGATATTAGAGAATCTGGTTATGAGTGTGCATTGAAGAATTTCAATAACAATCCTTAAAGAAAATGTTAACTATTCCTTAATGAGATTTGAGAGTCGTAAATGAATTAATACTAATACGGATACTAATACTAATTGTTGTTAAAATAATTTGTGTAGACGAAAAATTAACTGATTATTCAATTCTTATATGTGCGGGTCAGACTACCTAATAAAATCAGCTCGTAATTAGTCTTTTTATCCAAGCAAAATTTTACTACCTCTATTTCTACACATAAAAATTAAATAAGTAAAAAACAATTAGATTTTACATGGTAAAAAAAAATTATGGTTTTTCATACAGCCAAGTTGAGAGTCAAAGAACTAGCTGAGGCAATAGGCGTTGATTCTCCTGAAATTATTGCAACATGTATTATTTTAAGGATACCAGCCTCTTCGCCACTCTCCACTTTATCAGTAGAACAATGCAAAGAGATAATTGATTATTTAAAAAAAGAATAATGTCTAATATAAATACGAATTAATATTAAAAAAATTTAATTCGGTTGTTTTTATCAAATTAAAAATCAATAGCAATTACATTACAAATCATTAGCTTCTCTAAATAGAGCATCCTGGTAATCAGAATCTTTTTTTAGGTTTTCCATTTTCACTGGGTCGAAATGGTTAATAAGGGACTTACCAAAATCAAAAATTTCCAAGTCAGATAAGCCTTTATCGCGTAGTCCTGCAAGAATCGCAGAGATATCTTGATAGGCTTCCTCAAATAATTCTTTTTTGTCATCAGTGCTGAGGAGATCCATATCAGTTAATTACTTCATAAAAATATTCTTATTTATACTATAAGTAAAAAATGAGTTGTATCACTATTTAATGCAATAAAGGATATTAATACTAATAATAACTATGCCTGGAGAATGCCTAAACATTTAATTAATTTAGAAAATAGTATTATGATCAATTTAAGGTTTTAATTTTTTCTATTGAAAAGCAATAAATATAAAAGCTATTTAAAAGTTTGGGCGGCTCCACTCTCATTGCTAATATTTTTGTTTTTGTTTGGTGCAATAGGTTATCGCATTACAGAAGGTTGGGATTGGGGAGATTGCTTATGGATGGTTTTGATAACCGTTACAACTATAGGTTTTGGTGAAGTTGAAGTTTTGAGTTCATCAGGCAGAATAATAACTTTCCTAATTATCGGGGGCGGTTTATTTGTAGTTCAATTAACTCTGCAAAGGTTTGTACAATTGTCAGAACTAGGTTATTTCATAAGATTGGAGGAGTTAAGATTAAAAAGATTAATTAGAAAAATGAAAAATCATGTAATCATTTGTGGATATGGTCGTACTGGAAAAGAAATTGCTGATCAACTTAAATCAGAGAAAATATCTACACTAATAATTGAAATTAATGAAACAAGAAAAAACGAAGCCGTGGAAAACGGTTTCGATGTACTTAAGGAAGATGCAACGATGGACGAGACATTATTACTTGCGGGAATAAAGAAATGTCGAAGTTTAGTGGTTACATTGCCAAATGATGCAGCAAATCTTTATGTAATACTTAGTGCAAAAGCACTAAATAATCGTTGCAGGTTAATAGCCAGAGCGGCAACAGAGGAAGCTGGTAATAAGTTAAAACTAGCGGGCGCAAATGCAGTAGTCAGTCCATATGTTGCGGCAGGAAGAACAATGGCAGCATCTGCACTAAGGCCCATAGCTGTTGATTTTATAGATTTATTGGCTGGTTCAGATTGCGAAATAGAAGAGTTCAAATTGACCAATAATATGGAAAAAATTACAAGTTTCGAAAGTCAAAATAAAATGACGTATGAATTTTGGAAATCAGATGGAGCACAACTAATAGCTACTAAACACTCAGGGAAACTAATAGGTAATCCTTCAGATAATGTCAGCCTTTCGCCTGGAATGATTTTAATTTTTCTTGGAAGTAAGCTGCAATTAGAAAGTGTTAGGAAAAGGTTGAAAGAAGTTCTTGTTAAAAAATAGATAAATAAAACTAGCCTTTGCATAGAAAGGGGGTTAACACTACAAAAAAGATTTAACAAAGTGTAGGGAATGTAGTTAGAACAATTAAAAATAAAGTTAACCAAATGACATTACAAATCAAATCAGATCTTAAAAATACTGAAACCAGTACCGATAATCATTCACAATTTAATGAACAAGTATTTTCAAAAGATTATGTAGACTTTTTGAATGAGGCTGGATGGAGATTAGAAAAGAAGCTTCCATCAAATTGTAACTATTATTCAGACCTACTTGAGGATACTGATTGGAAATCTAATAATATAGGTTTAAAGTCAACTAGGCATTTCAGAAGGGATCTGGATGCGCTGAGTTAATGGATAGTATGTAATAAAGCTTAAATAGTACTAGAAATAGATCATAATGTTATTAATTAACATTCATTAAACAATATTTATGAAATTATCAATAGCGGAAAAAAGTCATAAATTACTAATGAGCATCAGTATCATGGCTGTAGATGTTTCAATTTTTGTCAAAACAGCTAGTATAAAACTGTATTCAATCGAATGTGTTTCATAGTGTTTATTAACAAAACTCATATTTTCAATACTAAAAAATAATCTATCAATCAAATGGACGTTAAAAAAGAAAGAAAATGGAAGACAATTATTGATAACATATTAATTTATAATCTTTATATCTTAATTATTGGAGCATTATTTTTAGCAATCAGTTTTATATTAAGTATGAATGGTTATTCAAATCCATATACTTTATTTCAGAAACTATGGTATCCCATCTTTATTCCTTCATTAAGTCTATTCTTTACCGCAATTCTAATTGAAGCTATAGTTACTAGATTAAGTAATGAACAAAATAATTAAATTCAATAAAGTACTTGTTAACATCTAATAGAATTGAATTTCAATTAAAATTGGATTAGCATAAAAAATAATCTATCGACATAAAAAAATGGAAGAACTTACCTATAAGGATCTAACAGAAAGAGAATTAGATGCCCTTAAAGATATATACATATCAAGTCGAGTAAATTCAATGACAGAGAACGATTTAAGGATATTCGCGAAAGAAATTATTATTGATCAAATAAAAGGAACTGTTGGTAATGCAGAAGAGAAAGAGGCTTGGGAAGAAATTAAAGAACATTTTTTAGAAGACTTAACCAAGAAGATACTTGAAGTAAAAGCAAGATTTTCCAAGGATTCAAAAGAAGAGTTAAAGAGCACTGAAGAGATTGAGTTTGACAAAAGGCTTAGTCTTCTTAAGCAGCAACAGGAAGAGAAATCAAATAGTGACATGTGGGAAGACTAATAATATAAAAGAACAGATTATGAATGCATATAGACACTAGAAGCAAATTTAAAGAAAAAAGCAAATAAAGCTAATATACAGAATCTAGATAATCTAAACTTTAATTCATTAAAAAAACTAAAATATCTATCTGATTTAATTAATAAAGAAATAAAGGATAAATAGAATGCAATCCTCTCCATCCATAGGAGTGAATAAAAAAATACATTATTAAGATCATTAATATTGAAAGATATAAAGACGAATAAAAGTAAAAATAGTAATAATGAAAGATATATTGTATTCTTTAAAACATCCAACGTAATAGTAAAAGGATAAGAAATTGTTCTTATTCTTTTCTTAATCTCTCTAATCTCTGATTGATTTAATCTAAAATACTCAGTTTGAGGGATTCGAGCTTTTTTATATTTCCTATGTAATTCTTTCTCTAATTGCTTGAAATCACTAGAAAATAGTTTACTAATAACACAATCTGGCTTAAGTTGTCTCATTCTAATATCAATATTTTTAGTTATTCCGATCTTGTACAAATCTCTATTTTTAATTATATAGATCCATCCCCATTCATGTCGATTAAGCATATTGTAGTAAAATATAGCAATTAATTTTAATTTATATTTAATACTAAAAAGGTAAATTCATTAAGCTGCTTCAGATTTTCTAATTACGTTAAATTTCTCTCTCATAGTAGGGTTGTTTCTTGTTAGTCTTTTAACAGTAACTTCTTGTGCCTTATCATTAGCCAACCTAAGATTTCTGTCTGCTCCAAGTAAAGCATCCTTGGTTTTCTGCAAATGAGTAATGGATTTATCAATCTCATTAATTGCAGATTCAAAGCGTTTAGATGCAAGTGTATAATTTTTACCAAAAGAGTCTTTAAATAATTCAAGGCTATTTTCGAAATTTGTAATATCAATATTTTGTTCTTTGATTGCTGTTAGTTCCGACTTGTACTTAAGAGCCTTCATTGAAGCATTTCTTAGTAATGAAATAATAGTTAAGAAGCATTGAGGACGTACAACATACATTTTTGGATAACGATGCGAGAAATCAACAATTCCTGAATTGAATAAATCATTATCAGATTCTAATAAAGAAACAAGAACTGCATATTCACAATTTTTCTGGATACGATCCTTATTTAACTCTTTAAGAAAGTCATCATTCTTCTTTTTAGTTGATGTACTATCAGATTCATTTTTCATTTCGAACATAATAGATACAATCTCATTTCCTTCGTTATCATTATCACGAAAAATATAATCACCTTTACTCCCAAAACTTGTATCATTATCTTTCTCAAAATATGCATTTGGAAATGCACTAGCTCGCAAACGGTTAAATTCATTTTCACAATGTTGTTCCAATGACTCTCCTACCATTTTTGTAGAGAGTCTTAATTTCATATCACGAAGTCGTTCAATCACATCATCCCTTTCTTTTATCTGAATCTCGTATTGCATTTTTATTGATTTTTCAGATAATTCTTTTTCTAATTCAACTTTATCTAGATTATTTTTAATCTTTTCATATCCTTCTTTTAGTTCACCAATAGCAGTTGATACTGCCATTTGTTTTTCATATTCATTATTTGACTTAGTCTTTTCCAATAAATATGCAAGTGAATCTCGTTCTTTTTCAAAGGCGTGTTTAAGAGTGTTGACCGCCATTGTTTTTTCGGCATCAGCCGAAAATAACTTCGACTGGAGAGCCTGTATCTTTTTTTCGTGTGTAAAAGTAGCCTCTTGCATTTGAAGACGAATATTCTGAACAGCAATATCTATTGATTTCTGTTTGTCATTATCGAGTAGGGCAATTCTATTGCTGATTTCATCTTCGAATTCTTGATCTCTTACTTGCTTAATAATGTTGGTGTATTTATCCTCATCCATTCTGATCGTACTGCCACATTCTGGGCACTTAATTTCATTCATATCTAATTAAAGAGAAAAACACCTATTAGTCTGTTTTATCTGTTTTATCGTTATCAAGCAAGAATTATGTTTGACACGAAAACCAAATGACATTGATTTCTAGAAATTATGTAGATAAATTCATACAATATAAACTTTTATTATTCTGTGAATTGGTAAATATTAGATAAATCTACGTTATAAGCTTCAATAAAAAGATTTTATTGATGCGATTGGTGTATATCTTATTCATATATCTGTTTATGCAATTCAAAAGAAGGAAAGGTTGACAATAAATAAGTGCTTCAAAAAATTTGAGAATAGACTTTAAAAATTCATTTTCCATAGAAACAACCATAACCAATTCATTAAAAATTATTTTATTATTGACTAAGTAATTAGACGTTTTTTAATCAAAAAAGTGTAATTTTACATCGATTGGATGGTATTTTAGCAGAATCACACTGAAAATATAAAAATGATACCAATAGAGCTAATATCACATATTAGCGACAATTTACCAATGAATACATCAATAACTTTTACTACATAAATAGTTAATAAATACATTCCGAAATAAAATAATTTAAAATTTATTTAAATAAAATGCCTAACCTTTTCTTTTTACTTGCACACTCTGAATTAGGAATAAGTCATTTCACCACTGATTTAATACTGCTTCTTTCATTCGCGATAGTAACTGCACTTCCTATGTCTTTACTACGTCCACAAATACAAGAAGATAATGTTAAGAGCAGCATTTTTAAGACGACTAACTAAATTTCAAACTTTTATTTAATAAATCAGGTAGAAGTTCATTAACGACAAAATTTACACAAAGAGATATTTATTAATAAATTTTAAAATTTATATACTTTTGATATTCTTAAATTGAAGAGACTAAATTTATTTGTAGTATTAAATATTCATATATAATTTCTTTGATCTCTCATTTGAAATTATTTATCTTAAATTATTCTATTCATCTTAGAGATTATTAGATTTAAAAGAGTCTATTTACCATGAACTAAAAATTGTTTAATGTGTAAATACACTCTGACATGAAAAAGATTCATGCATTATTGGACTTTCTTTTTTGTTGTGTAGCTATTTTATTCACGAAATCATTAGTATTATAGGTAAAATATAGGCATTAAAATCGATCCATGTCTGAAAGAACGTTATTTATATACGATGGTGAATGTCCGTTTTGCAATCATTTTGCTGAATTATTGGAATTAAAAAGCAGCATTCCCTCTTTACAGATACTAGATGGAAGAAAAAATCTAGACCAATTAACGCAATTGTATAAGAAAGGATATGATTTGAATAATGGCGCAATTCTTATTCACAAAGGAGGCATCAAGCATGGATCAGATGCGATTAACTGGATATGCTCTGAAATCAAAGACCCAAATGACTCATTATTAGAGATCTTAAGGGTTATATTTACCTCTAACAAAAGAAGTAAATTAATATTCCCATTGCTTTTATGGGGTAGAAGAATTTTATTAGCTGTAAAAGGTAAGGTTTGGCAACCAGTAAATGAAAATAATCAGTTCTATTAACCAATGGGCAAATCAATATTAGTTTTATTTTGTGCGAATTAGATTTTTTTCATCAATTTGATAAAACTAATTAGCTGTTATCAACTCAAATAAGACCCTAATAATAGAAAACGATCTATAGGAGTTCGTGAAAGATCTTTTTTTGCTTTTTAAAAACTGAAATTAATAGATGCAACAATTATTTCAGCAAGGCAATGTATAAAAAAAAATTTAACAATATTAGAATTTTTTTAACAAACACCATGAGTTACTTTCACAATTTGTTACGCCAGCTTATTAGAGATTAAATCAAATAGTTTGGAACAGTTTAAATAGGTAAAATATAATTATAAATTCAAAAAAAAATATGCTTATAGAAATCCTTGGTAATAGCAGTTCCTTGCTAGTTATTCTTTTAGTTGGGTTATCCATATATTTCGGAGTACAAGCTACCAACAAGACAATTAAATAAGTTCCTTTAATCAAAAATCCCCCCTTAACCTGTAGTCAAAAAAAAATTGTTACAAAATCATCAGAAATAGTAAATTATTCAAATAATTTCTTTTTTAACTCCTCAAGACTATTTCCTCTTGATCGATCCAATGATGAAATGGGGATCCAACTCCAATCAACTAGCAATGTAAGCATCACAGCAATAAAAATTGCTAAAGGCAAAACAAGCTCAGTAAAAAAAAGATGCACAAAACTAATCATTAGAAAAAAGTATTAGTAACAAGCTCTTCATAATGGGATTAAAGAACCATCAAGTTTTTGTGAAACAATATAAAGATAACGAAATGAGAGATGAAAATGTGAATATAAAAATAAAACACACTATGTACTTTTTGGAGCTAAGGAAGGAGTCATTTGACGAAACGAAAGAAGCTTGACAAGGCATAAACATAAATGCTAACGATCCAAAAAGAGAAAGGTCATATTAAAGATATGTTGGCAATTTGAATAAATTAAAAAAAAACTAAAGTTAAAAATTAATTTAATGCGTAAGATCACCCTATAAAAAGGAGAGTACTTAAAAATTCTATGGGTAAATTCTATCGGAAGAAGAAATCAACAAGTAGGAAAAACGAAAAACCAAAGAATAAAAAAGAAATAATGATAGGGAGTTAAAACAATAAAAGCATTAAAAATGGACAAGACAAATGTAAGAGGTAAATAAAATATAGAAGAATAATCAAGGCTGTTTATCTTGGAATATATAGGCAATAAAAAAGCCGAGAAGCGTATTTGCTTCTCGGCTAAAACTAAATGCTTTAGTACAGTTATTTGGAGATTAACCTTCTCCTTCTGGAACCAAACGGAAGCCTTTACGTCCCATCTTAATCTCAAAATTATCACCTGGTTTGAGATCTAAAAGAGCTGTATAGGCCTTTCCTATCAATAGGTT
>MDTG01380246.1_pt1 | contig 17911 bp, 16 predicted proteins | sample 811421 | NCBI WGS metagenome assembly MDTG01 (sample SAMN05326645, study PRJNA326480) | marine metagenome | isolation source: seawater | place: Pacific Ocean: South East | collected 2011 | reverse complement strand
GGCTGCCTGGGTGTCTGGCGCACCGCGCCAGCGCGCCCAGTTGTCTGAGCATCGCCAAAGCGATGCGAGTTCTGGCCGTGTCCCAGGCAATCTGTGCGGCTGCGCGTACCCGCGTAGCGGGCGGATATGTAGGGGGTCCTTTCCTTTGGTTACTTTCGTTTGGACAAGCAAACGAAAGTGACTCGCGCTGCAGCGCGAAACCGGGCCTCAAGGCATTCTGGCAAGTGGTTCAACTCCATAGCCGATTCGCCCAGCTGAAGCGACTTGCGAGCAAGCGACAGTCGCAAACCAAAACCCACCTAAGACCGAAAACCCATTGCAGCCCAAACACCCCAAAGCGTATGTTCAACCCATCTCAACGGGCCGAAAAAGCCCATCCCACAAAGCCGAACGGATGCCCGCAGTGAAAGCCTATTTCGACGAAACCCAGAACCTGCACCACCCCCAGAGCTATCTCACCCGCGGTGCCATGCGCGCCCCGCAGGAAGTGCCGGCCCGCATCCCGCCGCTTCTGGCCGCACTCACCGACATGGGCGTCGAAATCGATACCCCGCGTGACCACGGCATGCGCCCCATCTCTGCCGTGCACGACATGGGCTATCTGCGCTATCTCGAATCCGCCCATCGTCGCTGGCCCGAGGACTGGGGCGCGGAAGTCATGTCCAATATCTACGTCCGCAAGAACAACCCCATGAAGGGCATCCTCGCGGAAACGGCCTACTACATCGCCGACGGCAGCTCCCCCATCGGCCCCGACACCTGGCACGCGGCCTATGCCAGCGCCCAGTGCGCCCTGTCCGCCGCCGACGACATCGCCGCCGGCCAGACCAGCGCCTACGCCATCTGTCGCCCGCCGGGCCACCACGCCCGCCCCGACGCCGCCGGCGGCTTCTGCTTTCTGAACAACGCCGCCATCGCTGCCGACTACCTGCGCCAGACCTACGACAAAGTCGCCGTCCTCGACCCCGACATGCACCACGGCCAGGGCATCCAGGAAATCTTCTGGCAACGCGACGACGTCCTCTACGTCTCCATCCACGGCGACCCCACCAACTTCTACCCCGTCGTCACCGGCTACGAGGATGAACGCGGCGAAGGCAAAGGCTTCGGCTACAACCTCAACCTCCCCATGCCCCACGGCTCGTCCGAGGCATTCTTCTTCGACAAGTTCGAAGAAGCTCTGACCGCAATCCGCTTGTTCGAGGCCGACGTGATCGTCGTGGCCCTCGGGTTTGATACCTATTACGAAGACCCTCAGGCCAAGGTATCCGTCACGTCCGAAGGGTTTGGGCAGATGGGCCGTTTACTGGCCGCGACAGGCAAGCCGATCTGCGTGATTCAGGAAGGGGGGTATGACGTTGATCATCTTGGGATCAACGCCACGCACTTTTTTGGTGGGCTGAACTCGGAATGATCCGGTCGCTGACAACGTCGACAATTGTCCGGCGTGTTAGGTAGACATCTTGGAGCGCCGCAAATCGCAGAATCAACCAGTTACGGCAAAATTATGTCGACAATCCGCTAATACTGTTTGCGTGTTATATCTACAAATGTCGTCGAATTGGCGTTAGAAAGAAGAGAGAGTTGAATGCGTCTTTCCGAAAAAACATTAGAACTAAACTTCTGTGCTGGTCTGCCACGAGCTCTCGGTTTGGATGTCTTCTGGATCGGCCTTACTCAGGAGGAAGAGAAATCGTTCGGTTTCGACCATTGCACGAATATGGGTGGTATGTTTCTTATCATCCAGATGAAACGTTTTCATAAACGCATGAAGAGATCGGGTGCCAAGCGCTTTAATGCGCCACATCATCAGATGCAAGCTCTTAAAAATGTGGATCTACTATTGCAAGCGAGTGGGGTGCGTAGATTTGTCGCGTACGCTATCCCTGAGGCAAGTGATTCCGTCGAGCTATGCGGCCTGAGGTGCCCGGCAACTTGTATCAACTATTTAGATTTGGCCGACTTCCCGAACCGAATACCGTCGCCCGGTCGAAAAAGCGACATGCATTACGTAGATGTGGCGGGCAGTACAGCTACCGTTCATTCAGAAGCGTTCGAAGTCAATGTGATTCAAGCTGGATCGCTTAGACAAACCCTTGAAAGAAGTGAGCGAATGAACGTTCGGGAGATATCACCTGATTTACGACGAGAAGAATTGGGGGAGTACTTGTCGCTCTTGAGTCGCCGTACAGCCTTAGGTGTAGCGGTCTAACGAAGCGCTGCATTTGACCGTCCGAAGCGCTGCCGCGCTTCGAACGGCAACTGAGCTTCAGCGTTAGGCCAGTAAATGAGACTCATGGATTGTTTCGGAACAAGAGACACGGAAAGCATTGAAACGAGGTCTGCCGCCGAGTCGGTAATAGAAAGGGTGTATTTGGCGGTACAGCAACTCTGCGTCGGAAGTGGTGATGTCAGGAGTCGGTTACAAACCGCGGTTATAACTCTCTTGCCGCTTCAGAGCCGAGAATTTCCTAGCGAATTACAACAAGAATTTAATTCGATCATCGCGGACGCTACGAAGTATAAATCTGAAATGCCGGAATTTAGAGGCGATCTTGAAGCAACCATGAGGCGAATTAGGAATTCTACGGGTCAAAAGATCGCTGAACGTATTTTTGGCCTATACGCTCGGCTTCAGGAAATTCGCGGATTTCCACTGCTGGGTTTTCGGCATCCGGAAGCGTGAGTTGAACCAGCCTAACGAATCGCTGCAGTTGACCGCCGAAAGCGCTATCGCGCTTCGGCCGGCAACTGAGCTTAGGCGTTAGCCCTTTACGCAAAACCACTGGCGAGCTTAATCGCTCATGGAAACAATTGACTTTCTAGAAAAAAACTTAGCTAGGCAGCTCGGCTGGATTCAGGCCGCAGATAAACGCCTCTCGCTAGTACTACCGCTTTCTACGGCTATGCTTGGCGGTTTAGCCGCCGTATCTCCCGCCGCTTGTAACTGGAGCATATTAGCTGCAGTATTCACGTCATTTGCAGTAGTTTTGTTGTGTTTGAGCGTACTTTTCTGCGCGGTATCTTCGTTTCCTCGCACTGTAGGGCCTAAAGGATCTTTGATTTATTTTGGCGGGATTGGTGCGAGAGACGTTGCTCAATTTCAATCTGAAGTTGTTTCGCTAACCGATGAAAAATATATTGAGGATTTAGCTAGGCAATGTCACGCGAATGCCAGCATTGCGTGCTCTAAGTACGATTGGGTAAAGCGCGGAATGGCGAGCTTGTTTTTAGCAACGATTCCTTGGGCATTTGCTATTTATTTTTTATATAGTGTTTGAAAGATGGCCTTATCCGACGATATAAAAAACGACGTACAAACCATAATTAACACTTCATGGAATAAGCGCGATGGCCAAAAAGTCCCAGAAACCGGCGAAGTCGCGCTTGCAGGGGGCGCAGTAGAGCTAGAGGCCACGTTTTTATATGCGGATCTCTCCAATTCGTCAAAGATAGCCAAAGAGTTGGATCGGCGTATAGCAGCCAAAATAATGAAATCCTTCTTGGCGGCAACCGCGCGAGTAATAAGGCACTGCGGAGGCAAAGTTGTGAGCTTTGATGGAGATCGAATTATGGGGGTTTTCTACGGTGACTCAAAGAACTCAAACGCTGCAAAATGCGCGCTGCAGATCAAATATATCGTTCAGCGGGTGCTGCGCCCAAAGTTTGAAGCTAAATATGACTCAGTCAATAACGCCTCTTTTAAGATCGATCATGGAGTCGGAGTGGACACCGGCACGGTTTTGGCAGTACGCGCTGGTGCCAGGGGGGCCAACGACCTGATATGGATTGACCGCGCTCCCAACCTAGCGGCGAAGCTGAGTGATATCAGAGACGCGCCTTACCAATCGTTTATAACCGCATCTGTTTTCAATCGACTTAATGATCGTTCTAAATTCGGTGGCGAAGATAATAAACTGATGTGGGAAAGTAGAGTCTGGACGTTCTTGGGACAAAAAATCAGCGTCTACCGTTCGAGCTGGTATTGGTCGCCATAATCGATGGCTAACATATCGCTGCAGTTGACCGCCCAAAGCGCTGCCGCGCTTCGGGTTCCCTCCGCGGCCTTCGGCCGCTCCGGCGGCAACTGAGCTTAGGCGTTCGGTCTATCAAAGGAATATCCGGAGTAGCGATTGGATAATAATGCTGTTCTAGTTACGTTGGTATCTTCGTTGCTCTCAGGGCTTATCGGTGTGGCCGTTTCTGCATGGTTCTTTTATCGATTGGAGCGGCGTAAGCAAAAGCAAGATTTAGCAAGAAGGTTACTTGGAAATCGCTTTAGCATTCGTGGAGACGACTTCTCTCGTGCAATGAATGAAGTCATCGGAGTATTCGCAGACGCCGATATAGTGCTAAATAAAATGCGGCTGCTTTATGAAGCATTGGAGGTGCCCGGCAAAAGCAACGCCGAACCTGCCCTTATCGATTTCCTCAAAGCCGTCTGTAAGGATTCAGGACTTTCTCAAGTTGCCTTAAACGACACCTATCTTCTAAAAACATTCAACGCGCGTAATTAACTTAATACCGAACAAATCGCTGCAGTTGACCGCCCAAAGCGCTGCCGCGCTTTGGGTTCCCTCCACGGCCTTTGGCCGTTCCGGCGGCAACTGAGCTTAGGCGTTAGGCATCGAGATCGAATATGGAGAAGCTGCCTCAAATAGTCCTCCGGAGATTATTATTATCGAAGGAGTTCTATTTCAACGCAGTATGTGAAAGTGAGTTGGCCTCCGAGTTAGAGCGAATGATTGCCGTTCATAACTTCCATATTGCGATTGAAATTCTGACAAAAGCCGTACTTTTACACCACGAAATAAGAGGCGAAAAAACTTTAAATATTGATTTTGAGTCGATGCTTGCTGAAATTGACAAGCACCCACCTTTCAAAGCTAGGAATATAAAAATTCCATACCGCCAGGAGCTAAGGAACCTCAATCAATATAGAAACCTTGTTCAGCATCATGCGATGGTGCCAGAGCAAAGCGTAATGGATGACTTCCGAGTTTTTACGAGACGATTTTTGGAAAAATCTATTCCACTTTATTTTGATATCGAATTTTCTGAAGTTTCGAGGTTCGAATTCATCGAAGATTCGCTGCTGAAAAAGCTCGCCTCAAATGCGTATGAAAAACTGCAATCCGATGAATATGAGCAATCAGTTTGCCTTTCCGCTGCTCTTTTTGTTTATGGGTCAAGCTCTATCACCGATTTCCTCCCGCACGAAGGATTGAACTCAGCATTCTTTGCCACGTCAGGTTTGCGTGATTTTAGAGATCTGACGAGCGCGATAGAAAAGACACATGACCGGATTCGAGATAGCGAGAGATTTACGGCATTAGTCGCGTCAGGACTAAAACTAGCAGACATCAAGCGTTTCGAATCGAGAACACCTCACGTAACTTTGGCCATATATGGACATCCTTGGTTCCAATCCAGACAGGATGTGTCGTATGGGCAGTCAGATGCAGAATGGGCCATAGACTATGCAGTTTCGAGCGTTCTTCTATGGCAAAGACAGGAACTCAATCCGAGCATACGAGACCACTGGTCCGGGGCTGTAGAGTTTATTAACGGGGAGTGGCCGAAAGAAGATGCCTAACAGATCGCTGCAGTTGACCGCCCAAAGCGCTGGCGCGCTTTGGGTTCCCTCCGCGGGCTTCGCCCGCTCCGGCGGCAACTGAGTTTCGGCGTTGAGCGAAATGAAAAGGAGTTCGAATGTCCGATCAAAAAACCGAAATTACTCGCGGCTTGGCTAGTCTGCTCCAAAAGCCGATACTGACTGGGGTCTGGTACAACGGAAAAGGTATCCAAATTGATGGATACAAATTTGTTGCGTGCCGATTCGATAACTGTGAACTCTATGTTAACTCCGCTACTTTCGACATAGAACGCTGCTTCATCGATTCAAGCACAAAAATAATTTACGGATCAGACCCTCTCAAAGTCATTAGGCTATTCAATAAGCCCTACGAATGGTTCTATGTGAATGCTCCCGTCTTCGCTCCAACTAGACACAATGACGGAACTGTGTCTGTTAGCGGGCAATCATGAAATTTGGTAGATTCGATACAAAAATGAATGCGGATCTGAATTTTTATCCGCAAAAAAGTCAAGTATTTTTATCGATTGCCGCTTTAGTGTCTGGCGCATCCCTTTTTATTGGTTTTTTTTCCTGTGGCATAAACCGTCAATATCTTGGGTGCCGATATTAATCGGTTTTATGGGTCTACTAGGGAGCTTTGTCGGCTGGTTTCGTGCTCAGCCCCAAACTGATCTCGAAAGTGCCAGTAAAACCGCACTTGTTGATAAAGAAGCTGGGTTAGAAATCCACACGGATTCGCGAACGTTAGTATCTAAACAGGCAGTCCAAGCTATAGGGCAACTATTCACAACGCTCGCGCACCGTCAACCATTGCCCGAACCTGACGGCATGGTTGGTTCTAATGGCGAACCGATACCTGACGCTAAAGAGAAAGCGGCAGCGATTGTACGAGACGTAAATGCCGAAGCAGAAGCAAATCTTAATGATACTGCCCAAACCTTTTCACAGTCATCGTCGGGAGCTGGAGCTGGAGCTGGAGCAGAGCAGCCTAATGTCGTAGAAAGCGAAGCATACCGCGCTCGGGAGTGATAGCAGTGTTCTACGAGCGCCCAACGTGTCGCTGCAGTTGACCGCCCAAAGCGCTGCCGCGCTTCGGGTTCCCGCCGCAGCCTTCGGCTGCTCCAGCGGCAACTGAGCTTTGGCGTTAGCTACCGAGATGTTTTCGCTCGCTACCAACCTCGTTTTGTCTCTTGTTGTTGGGATCACAAGCGCATTGGCTGCGACATTTTTTGCTTTTCGAAAATTTCGCGCTGAACGAGTTTGGGAGCTCCGTGCTGAAGCATACCGGCAATTAATCAACTCGCTTCACGATATGTTGAGAGTGCGTGATTGGAAAAACGAGTTTGCAGAAAATGGCGGCAAGCTTGATCAGCGCCCAGAATCTATAGTGGAGCTTTGGGCTGGTTCGCGCGTTGCAAAACAACATATATTGCGGACGGGCGATCAAGCAGCATTCTTGCTGTCAAAGGATGTCGGCAAAGCGATCGAACAGTTCAAAAAGTCGTTAGACGATGCTCTTCAAGCAAATCAAGCTATCGACATGTTTAACGAAGAGGCTGTTGCAATTTCAGCGTGTCTACAAGAAGTTAAAGCTATCGGTAAACGAGAACTTGGGCTTAAAAGCTAACGATACGCTGCAGTTGACCGCCCAAAGCGCCGGCGCGCTTTGCCGGCAACTGAGCTTCGGCGTTAGGCCGAGCATCAGACTTCAGTCGTTTTATTGCTAATAGGGGGAGATCAAATGGCGTCGTTACCATACATAACTGCGACCGGGAATATTGAGAAGGCACTCAATGCCATCAAATCTGCCGCAACACCCGACTCGGTAAGTCAAGATTTCGTAAAGACTATTCTCGGCATAAAGGGTGGATCCGGCAATCAAATTGCATCTTATCTGAAAAAAATTGGATTCGCGGGGGCTGATGGGACGCCTACCGAGCTCTATATACAGTTTCGTAATCCCAGCACTTCGGGAGCTGCTGCAGCATCGGCACTAAAAATAGGCTACGGACCGTTATACAAGCGAAATGAATATGTGCACAAGCTGACCGACGACGAGCTAAAAGGTCTAATAATAGAAGAAACTGGGGCAGGAGATGACTCCGCAGTACCTAGTCTCGTCTTGAACTGCATAAACGCGTTGAGACAATTTGCGAAGTTTGATTCACCTGTTATTGAAGCGGAAGTCAAAAATACGGGGCAAAAGAAACAAAATGCGGAAAATGTAAATCACTCTAAACCTTCCAATGATGCTAAGCATGCTAGTTTGGGCATGAATCTTTCATACACTATAAACCTGAATCTCCCAGCAACGTCCGATATTGCCGTTTTCAATGCAATTTTCAAAAGCCTTCGAGAAAATTTGTTGAGTGGTGGCAATGAATAATCCAGGCAAATCAGATCTGGTTCGATCCTTCGGAATGTCTGGTTATTTGGTTTCAGAAGAATTGAAAGCTGTAGAGCAGGCCTATCGCGTCGAATTGGGACACTTGCCTGTGGATAAGGACAATTCGAAGAAGCGGTACTATCCGCAATTTGAAGAGTCCGTCAGAAACGAAGCTTCGGAAATGGCTATTCACTACGAAGCCTTCTACTGTCTAGAGCAATCAATTAGGAAGCTCATTACCGAAACCCTCGCGGATGCCGAGCCAGGTAATTGGTGGAGCAGTGGGCGGATTCCCGCTGACGTAGTGAAATCGGCCGAGGGATTGATTCAGAAAGAGATCGACAGCGGCATGACAAGGCGCTCAGAAGATCCAATCGACTACACTACTTTTGGTCAACTCGCAGTGATAATAAATTCGAACTGGGACGTTTTCGGGACCATATTCACAAGCCGTCGAGCAGTAGAAAAAGTCATGTCTAGCTTGAATATGTTGCGCGGACCCATCGCGCACTGTAGCCCTATGACAGAAGATGAGGTAGATCGCCTGGAGCTCACGGTAAAGGATTGGTTCCGCATCATGGCTTGAGTCGATATCTCAGAAGGCCTAACAGGTCGCTGCAGTTGATGTCCACTAGCACGGCCACAACTGAGCTTGGGCGTTATACGATATGAAAAAGATGCGACCGCATATAGGTGTGAGTTACGTAGCAAAGCTACCGGTCGATGAGATCGAACTGTTTCTTGCTGACGTAGACAGCTCGGAGCTATGTATCGTTAGCGATAAACAGGACGACTTCGAGATTCAAGCTGGGGTTGAACTGCTGCTTTCGACAGCGATAGCCGTTTATCTCCTCAAACCGTATTTCGTTGGCTTTTTAAACGAAGCGGGTAAGGACCACTACCAAGTGCTTCGGCGCGCTTTAATTACGTAATAAGGGACAGACCACGGTTTATCGAAAAATTGCCGCTAAAGATGGTTAAACCGTGGTTAGCCGGCCCTCATTTCCCATGCGGCCTTTTGCGCGGCTTTCGGCTAGCCCGCAGACAACTAAGCCTCGGCCTTAGACCTTTAATAGAGCTCGCGAAGCTGGGCGATTAGTATCGAATCGCCATCGATTTTATAGATTAGGCGGTTCGTCTGGTTTATTTGGCGTGACCAAAATCCAGACAGCGCATGTTTGAGTGATTCTGGTTTTCCGATGCCTTCGAACGAGTCTCGGGTGATGTCTTTAATAAGCGCAGTTACGCGCTTGACTGCTTTTCGTCAGTTCTCTGCCAGTAGAGATAATCTTCCCAGGCCTGTTCAGAGGAAAAGAGTTTCGCTCGGCTACGTCTCGTTCACTCTCTCGGCCTGACTCACGATCATGAATCGCATTTAATAAGCGTTCCGCATTTTATAAGTTCTAAAGCGAGTACGCGGCGTCCTTTAACGCTGTGTAGTCGTCCACTGACATCACGACTACTGACCTTTCGCGTGATCGTCACCAGAGCGCGGCAGGCGACCGCTCAAAGCGCTTGCACGCTTTGGGCCCTCCCCCGGCTTGGCCGCCAGTCCGCCGCCTTGCCTCGGCACGACACGCTCTGCCCCGTGATTGGGCGCTCCCCGCGCGTTGTTAAAGCACGATCGTGCGTCGCCCGCTGATCAGCACGCGGTCTTCCAGGTGATAGCGCAGGCCACGTGCCAGAACAGCCTTTTCGATGTCCTTGCCGTAGCGTACGAGATCGCGCACGGCGTCGTTATGCGTCACGCGGGTGACGTCCTGCTCGATGATGGGGCCTTGATCGAGTTCGGGGGTGACGTAGTGACAGGTCGCCCCCACCTGCTTGACGCCCCGCTCCCAGGCTTGCTGATACGGCGATGCGCCGACGAAGCTCGGCAGAAAGCTGTGGTGGATGTTCAAGATCTGCCCGGCGTGGGCGTCGCAGAGCCAGGCCGGAAGGATCTGCATATAGCGCGCGAGCACCATGGTGTCGGCATTGGCGGCGGCGAAGAGATCGTCGATGGCATGCCAGGCGGCGTCTTTGTTGTCTTTGTCGACCGGCACATGGTGAAAATCGATGCCGTGCCACTCGACCAGGCCGCGCGCGTCTTCGTGGTTGGAGATGATGCACGGGATATCGACATCCAGCTCGCCGGAGCGCCAGCGCTCGAGTAGATCGTAGAGACAGTGCATCTGGCGCGAGACGAGGATGACGATGCGTTTCCTGACGGCGCTGTCGGCCAGGCGCCAGTCCATGTCCAGTTCGTCGGCAATCGGCATGAGCCGTGCGGCCAGCGTGTCCAGACTGATCCCGAGCGAAGCGGCATCGACCTCGACACGCATATAGAAACGCCCCGTGCGGCTATCCGAATGCTGGCTGGAGCGCCGGATCGAGCCGCCTGCTTCGGCCAGAAAACCGGCCACGCGCGCGACGATGCCCACGCGGTCCGGGCAGGAAAAACGCAGCGTGAAATGACGAGCAGACGACATGACTGGCCAGGCAAGCAGAAAATCAACGGCAAATGATAGCGCGCCTGCGGCCCGCGCCGCGTGGTCGAGCACACGAGCCGGGCAAATCCCGGGCTTATATTGCAGACTGGTGGCGCAAGCCACGCCATTTGTTACCCCCATGACCCCGCATACCCCGTGACGCCGGATTTTCAATGTCTGCAGGCGCTGGGCTGGCCGTTCGACGGCTGGCCACAGACCGGCCCCTGGGCCGAGGTGATCGCCGAGACGCATCGATCGAGCCCCGAGGCCCGCCCGGCACGAGTCGTGGCCCAGCACCGCACCGGTTACGAAGTCAGCGACGCATCGGCCGATGCGTTCGACGTGGTGTCGTTGCCGGCCTGGCAACGCCCGAATCTGGCCCCGGGCGAGCGGCCCTGCGTGGGCGACTGGCTATTGATCACCGGGGCCGCGGATGGCCGGGCCGAGGCCCGGGCACTGCTGCCGCGAGCCAGTGCGCTGACCCGCGCCGCCGCCGGGGAACATTACGGCCAGCAGCTCATCGCCGCCAATATCGATGTGGTGTTTCTGGTCATGGGCCTGACCCAGGACTTCAACCTGCCCCGGATCGAACGCTACTTGTCGTTGGTGCGCGGGCGCACTCGGGCCGTGGTGGTTCTGACCCATGCCGACGGCGACCCGAGCCACGGCGCGCTGGCCCGCGCGGCCCGTGAGCGCCTGGCCGCGCTCGATATTCCGGTGGTGGCCGTCGATGCGCGCGCGGCCGCCAGCGTGACCGCGTTATCGCCCTGGCTCGCCCCGGGCACGAGTGCGGTGGTGGTGGGCAGCTCCGGCGCCGGCAAATCCACGCTGACGAACACTCTGCTGGGCGACGTGCGCATGAAAACGGGCGCAACACGGGCGCGCGATGCCCGCGGGCGCCACACCACGACCCATCGTGCGCTCTGGCGCCTGCCGGGCGGGGCCTGTCTGATCGACACGCCCGGCATGCGCGAGTTGAAACCCACCGGCGAAGAAGCTCTCGACGAGGACGGGTTCAGTGATGTGGCCGCCGTGGCCGCGCGCTGTGTGTTTCGCGATTGCCGTCACGACCGGGAGCCGGGCTGTGCCATCAACCAGGCGATCGCCACCGGCGCGCTGGACGCGGCACGCGTGGCCAACTACCTGAAGCTGCAGGCAGAGATCCAGACCGCCGCCGCACGCAAGGCGGCACGCCAAGCGCCGCGCTCGGGCAATCGCAAACCCAGCCGGGCCAAGCTGCGCCGTAACGATCAACGCTCTGGCAAGCCCGAGTAAGACGCCGCCGCCATACGCACCCCGCCCGGCCCGAGCCGACAGGATCGCCTGCCGGGGCACGGCCCGGGTTGTCATGCGCCCGGTCCGGCCCCCTGACTTTTGGCGCATTGATTTTTTTCCGAGCCAACCGCTTACTACAAGAACGCCGCAACATGATCTAGATCGCAGGCGCTGCAGCGTTCGGGGGGAGCAAGGTGGCATCAGGCGAGCGTCAATCGATCCGTCATCGGCAGCGCCGCGAGCCCGCGCTGTCCCGAGCACGACCGACCGCGTTCGTGCTGCTGGCGTTGTCGATTGTGTTCGGCGGGGCCGTGCCGGCACGTGCCGACAATGTGATCCGATTTGTCGGTCGTGTTGTCGAAACCACCGACCCGCTGGATACCGATCCACGCCACCGCAGTCGCCAGCGCAAGACACTGGCCGCGCCGCCCGGCCGGGCCGAGGTTGCACGCTGGCTGAGCAGTATCCGGGCGCGCCGACCCGAGCTTGGGGTGCATCTCGAGCCGGTGGATCAGCGGCACGCTGTTTTGCGTATCAGTTATCCCTAGGGCTTGGCTCCGGGGGCGGCGCTGCAGCAGCCGGCCCGCCCATGGCGCCGCTCGGCCTGGAAGTCGCCACCTGGCGGCGTGCGGTACACGCCGGCCGGGCAGCCCGAATCAGGCGCCCGCTGCCGGCCCGGCCGGCGTGATCAGCCAGTCACCGGCAACGCGGTCCACGCGGTAGGCACCGGTCGCCTCGGCTGGCCGGCTCTCGTAGTAGCCGGCCCTGAACCCATAATGGGCCGGGCCGGGCTGGCTCTGTTTTTCCACGAACAGGATACGGGCCGCAGCACCGCCCAGCGTGGTCGCGCGGGCGTCGATACGACATTGGCTGGCCGGCAGCACCCGCCGATCCAGCGAGCGCGCCAGCTCGGCCAGGGTCGCCGCCGCCGGGTCGCGCAGCGTGCTCGCGTTGCTCCCGATGCCGGCACACAGTGTGTCCACGCGCTCGCCGGGGGCCTCTTGGTCATACGCGGCCATGAACCGAAACATGGCGCGGGTCGCACTCGTTTGTGCCCGTGCCGGCGACAGGCCGGCCCGGGGCTCACCTGGCGTGGCTTGTGTGGCACAGCCCCCGAGAGCGAGTATCGCGCCGATGGCACCGGCCCAGGCGAGGTGTCGGCTATATTGCATCAGGCGGTGTCGCTCGCTCGGGCTGATGAGCCTCAGTGTATGCGCTCGCCCGTTCCCCGGCCGCCAGCGGCTGCTGTCGTCTCAACGATCCAGAGCCGATACACGAAACCGGCGGCCCTTGATGCCGTCGCGCTTGATGCGCTCGAGGGCTGCCCCGCGTGTCTCGCGCGCCACGGCCACATAGGCGCGTACCGGCGTAAGATCGATTCGCCCGACCTGGCTGCCCGCCAGCCCGCCATCTCCAGTCAACGCGCCCAGAATATCGCCCGGGCGGAGCTTGTCGCGCTTGCCGCCGCGAATCATCAACGTGGTCATCGGCGGTGGCGTGGGCCGGGTGCGTGTTTCGGTGGGCAGCCGGGCCCAGGCCAGTCGAAAGCCGAAATGTGCGGCGATCTGCTCTGCGCGATGCGTCTCGCGCGGCGTGCACAGACAGATCGCCCGGCCCGAGCGCCCGGCCCGGCCGGTACGCCCGATGCGGTGGGTATGCGTTTCCACGTTGGCGGCCGGATCGTAGCTGATGACCTGGGCCAGATCGGCGATATCCAGGCCGCGGGCCGCCACATCCGTGGCCACCAGCACGGACGCGCTGCCCTGGGCAAAACGCAGCAGCACTTCATCACGCTCGTACTGCTCGCGGTCGCCGTGCAGCGCCAGCGCCGAGAACCCCCGTCGGGTCAGATCGGCAGTCACAGCGTCGACATCGACTTTCTTGTTACAGAAGACAAGCGTCTGCGCGGTGTTGTCCAGTTTCGGATCGAGCAGCAGACGCGCCAGTACATCCATCTTCTGCCGCGGCTCGACCTGGTGGAACACCTGGCTGATTCTGGGGGCGGAGTCGGCGCCGTTGGCCACGCGGATCTCGACCGGGGCGTGCTGGAGCTGCGCGGAGATCGTCTCGATATCGGCCGGCCAGGTGGCCGAGAACAGCAGCGTCTGTCGTGGCTCGGGCAGAAACGACAGGATCGCTCGGATATCGTCGATGAAGCCCATGTCCAGCATGCGGTCGGCCTCGTCGAGCACGACCGTGCGCAGCGCGTGGGCATCCAGATGGCCGCGGCGCAGATGCGCCAGCAGGCGCCCCGGCGTAGCCACCACGATATGCGGGGCCTGGGCCACGGCGTTTGCCTGTGCGCGCATGGGGGTGCCGCCACACAGCAGGGCCAGTTTCACGTTCGCAATCGCCGCGGCCAGCGCGCGCAGGGCCTGGGCCACCTGATCGGCCAGTTCGCGCGTGGGGCACAGCACCAGGGCCTGCCAGGCGCCCTGCGTGGCATCCAGCGTGTTGAGCAGGCCCAGCCCGAAGGCTGCTGTCTTGCCGCTACCGGTCGCGGCCTCGGCGCGTACGTCGGCGCCGGCCAGAATCGGCGGGATGGCACGGGCCTGTATCGGCGTGAGCGTGTCATAGCCCTGCGCGGCCACGGTTTCCAGCAGCTCCGGGCGCAGCGCCAGCGTATCGAAATCAGTCATGGCCCATGATCGCACGCGCCGGGGCATGTCGTCGCAGGATATGCCGGCGCATTGCCCGCACCGGGCATGTCAGGCGGGGCGCGCAGCGCGGCATGGCCCGTCCGGCGCCAGCCCCCGGCATATGACGATGGCCCGGCTCATTTCGTGACGCCACGCTCTGGGCGGCGCTTGGCCAACCGGGCGTGTGAGCTGATACCGGCCAGCCGCGCGTCCTACTCGCCGGTCAGCCAGCGGCTGTCGTGTCGCGCGCCCTCGCCGAAGACATCAGCCAGATCGGCGAAGGCCGTATCCAGTGTGCGGTCCAGCTGCCACGGCGGGTTGAGCAACAGCAGACCGCTGCCGTACATGCCGTGATCGCCTTTGGCCGGGGCGTGATGAGTCAATTCGCTTTGCCAGATCTTCGGGATACCGGATCGGGCCAGGGTATCGAGCATGGGTTCATGTCGCGCGGCGGGCAGCAACGGATACCACACAGCCAGCACGGCGTGGCGGGTTTTCCTGACCACGGCCTTGAAGGTTCTGACGATCTCGCGGTATTCGGTCTTCAGCTCGTAGCTGGGATCGATCAGCACGCACAGCCTGGGGGTGGCCACCGGCTGCATCTTGACCAGCCCGGCCAGGCCATCGCCGTGGATACGCCGAATCCGTTTCCGGGCCAACGGCTGCTGGCTGTCCAGGGCTTGATGTTCGCCCGGATGCAGTTCGAACAGCGACAGCAGATCCTGGCTGCGCTGCGCGGCGCCAAACCACCACGGGGAGCCGGGATAGACCTGCAGACGCGTGTCTTTCTGCAGACCGGCCAGATCGGCCAGCCACTGGCCCAGCAGCGTGTCATCGCCGAAGGCCGCGCGGCGGTCCCAGAGCTTCTGGATACCGTCGCGGTATTCGCCGTTCTGCTGTGTCCTGCGCTCGGCCAGCGGATACAAACCGCGCCCGGCGTGGGTGTCGACCAGCGTGATGGCCGAGTCCTTGGCCTGTAGCGCACCGAGCAGTCCGAACAGAGCCAGATGCTTGTGGACGTCGGCAAAGCTGCCGGCGTGATAGGCGTGCTGATAGGAAAGCATGAAACGACCCGGCCAACGAAACGGGCCCTATTCTGCGAGCCCTCGGGCCCGCACGCCAGCCCGAGGGCGGTCTTTCATACACGCGTCACGAACCGGCCATAGGCTCTTGGCCATGATCGGTTCGATCATCCAACCAAAGGCTGCAAGGGGACTCGGGGATGAACAAGACATCGGCGCGCCACAACTGGCGATACTGGGCTGCGGCCACCGTGCTGGCGTTCACGCTCACTGCCTGCCAGGACGACGATGCCAATATCGATCTGGCCGGCACATCGGCCAACGGGCCGCACACGAGCGCGCCCGAGGGCGACGACGACAACGCCGGCTTTCGCCTGCAGCTGCTGCATTTTGCCGATATGGACGGCTCGACCGACGCCCTGGACAACGTGACCGATTTCTCGCGCCTGGTGAATGCGTTTGGCAGCGTGTCCGGTCTGGCGGACAACACGCTGGTGCTCAGCTCGGGCGACAACTTCATCCCCGGCCCGCGCTTCTTCGCGGCCGGCGTGCGTACGTCTGAAACACAGGCCGCACTTGGTGTGCCGGGCAATGGCCGCGGCGATATCGTGTTCGTCAACGCCCTGGGCACGGCCGCAAGCGCACTCGGCAATCATGACCTGGACCAGGGCACCGAGGCCTTCGCCGATCTCATCACCGCCGACGAGGCCGAAACCGGCGCGGACTATGCCGGTGCCGCGTTTCCCTATCTATCGACCAATACCGATTTCACAGGCGATGCCGCGCTGGCTCCGCTGGCCGCGGACGACGGGCAGGATACTGCCGACATTGCCGGCCAAGTCAGCGGCTCGGCCACGGTCGAGGTGGGTGGCCAGACGATCGGGCTGGTCGGCGCCACCACGCCGCTTCTGGCCAGCATCACCGCCACGGGCGGGCTGGCGCTCTCGCCGGAAGACTTTGCCATGACGCCGGCCGGCTATGACGCCCTGGCCGCGGCCATCCAGCCGACCATCGATGATCTCGCTGCCCGCGGTATCGACAAGATCATCCTGCTCTCGCACATGCAGCAGATCGCGATCGAACGCGCACTGGCCGAGCGCCTGACGGACGTCGACATCATCATCGCCGGCGGCTCCAATACCCTGCTGGCCGATGCAAACGACACCCTGCGCGCGGGAGACACCGCGGCCGGGCCCTACCCCATCACGGCCACCGGCCCGGACGGCTCAACCACGCTCGTGGTCAACGTCGACGGTGACTACAAGTATCTCGGCCGTCTGGTCGTGGCATTTGACGAGGCCGGCCGTATTCAAACCGATTCGCTGGACACGAGTGTCAACGGCGCCTGGGCGGCCACCGACGGCGTGGTCGACATGCTGGCCGCTCGTGGGTTGGACACCACGGCCGCACCCGCCATCGTCGCCACCCAGCAGGCCCTGCAGAACGTACTGATCGAACAGGACGGCAATATCCAGGGCGTCACCGACGTCTATCTCGACGGCCGGCGTACCCAGGTGCGTACCGAAGAAACCAACCTGGGCAATCTCACCGCCGATGCCAACCTGTTCTATGCCCGCGGCGTGGCACCCGGCCTACAGGTTGCCATCAAGAACGGCGGCGGCATTCGTGATGATATCGGCCGTGTGGTGGTTCCACCCGGCAGCAGCGGCGCGCCCGAGCTGTTGCCGCCCCAGGCCAACGACTCGATCGACAAGCCGGCCGGCGGCATCTCGCAGTTCGATATCGCCGGCGCCCTGCGCTTCAACAACAGTTTGACGATCCTCACGCTGACCGCGGCCGAGCTGCGCGACGTGATGGAATACGCCGTGGCGGCCACCGAAGACGGCGCCACGCCCGGCCAGTTCCCGCAGATCGGCGGTTTCAACGTCACCTTCGACCCGGCCAATGCTGCCCGGAGCAGCGGCCAGACCAACCGCGGCATCAACACCGACGGCAACCGGATCGTGCGGATCGCGCTCGTCGATGACGCTGGCAACGAAACCCGCACGCTGGTCGAGAACGGCCGGCTCGTGGTGGCCCCGGAGACCCCGATCCGTGCGGTGTTTCTGGCCTTCACCGCCGCCTGTGTATCCGGTGACGACTATACGGCAGGCGATGCCGACTGCGGCGACGGCTATCCACTCAAGGGGCTGGCCGCGCCCGACCGGCGCGAGCTGGACCCCGGCGTGGCCGACGAGGGCGCCCAGATCGCCACCGACTATGATCCGGGCCGCTCGGATTTCGCGCCCACCGGCAGTGAGCAGGACGCCCTGGCCGAATACCTGGCCGCACGCTTCTGCCCGCCCGGTGTTGCCGCCTGCGGTGACGATACGGGTCAAGCCTTCAACCGGGCCGAAACCCCGCCGGCCCAGGACACGCGCCTGGTGAATCTGGCGGCCCGCCGCGCGGCCCAGGCCACGCCCTAGGTGTGTAAACCCACCACATTGTTCACGTTGAGCCGCAGTCGGCTGATCGGTGGTTGATGGTTCAGGCTGGCATGGGGTCGATGCCAGTTGTAG
>MDTG01368336.1_pt1 | contig 17912 bp, 16 predicted proteins | sample 811421 | NCBI WGS metagenome assembly MDTG01 (sample SAMN05326645, study PRJNA326480) | marine metagenome | isolation source: seawater | place: Pacific Ocean: South East | collected 2011 | reverse complement strand
GTGGCGTGCTTCTAACACGACTTTCAGGCCCGAGACTGCTACCTCATTACAGCCTAGAGCGGGAATTCCTACGTGGAACAGAAAATTCAAGAAGAAGATCATATTATTGAGAATGAGTCTCAACTGCAAGTTTCTTGCCCCAACTTTGCCATAGACTCCATTTCCGCACGTATCGTCTACAGGCTTTCCGCATCATTGGTTCGTTCTCATGCCTCAAAGCACTTGTTTCAACACACCAATCAGACCCTCACGCAGGCAGCGTTCCAGAGGCTTCACCGTCCTGGAAATTCTGCTCGTGCTGTCAGTCATCACCGTTCTGATGGGCATCATCATTCCCATCGCCGGGTCCGTGACCCGCAAGGCGCAGGAGGTGACCGAGCGAAATGGCGCACGCCAGGCCATCACCGCGTGGACGGCTTATTCATTCGACAATGGTGGTCGAATTCTTCCCGGATACAAGTCGGATCTCCCGTACTTCACACCTCAAGGTGTCAAGGTCACTCCCGAACTCACCGAAGACGGTTGGCCCGTCGCGGGGCGCCGCTATCCGCTTCGTCTTGCTCCCTATCTCGGCAACAACTTCGACGTCATCTATGTGAACGAACAGAAGAGCGTGCTCGACCAGATGCGTGATCAAAGCTCCGAGGACTACCTCTACGCCGTGTCCGTTTCACCCTCTCTGGGACTCAACAGCACCTGGGTGGGGGGGGACGAGAACGACGGCTGCTTCAACCCGACACTGACCCAGCTTCTCGGCCGTGTTCACTCCGACAGAATCAGCACCGTGAGGAACCCATCGAAACTGATTGTCTTTGCATCTTCCCGAAGTGGTGAAGGCTCGAACACAGAGGGATATTTCCGGGTTTCAAGTCCCACTTTTTCATCGCGCCGTTGGCAGGACGTCTACGACGAGGACGATGCAGCGTCATTTGGAAACGTGTCAGGGCGTTGGGGTGGCAGCTCCATCGTGGCCACCGTCGACGGAGCCGTGGACAGCCTGACCCTCGAGCAGATGGACGACATGCAGCGATGGTCCGACCGTGCGGACGCCCCGGACTGGGTTCTGGCCCCTTGAGGATCTCAAGCAGCCCTTTTTCGGTTTAGAATCGTTTCATGGTTCCTTCTCCCGACTTTACCTTTCGAATTCTCGTGGTTTCGGACTCCGCTCGGTTCGATGCATTTTTAACCTCTCTTTCAGAGGCCGACTCCGACGACATCGAAGTGGACCATCTGCTTGACCAGACCCGGCTTTCTTCGGCCATCAACACGTTCAATCCAAGTGTGGTCCTCTTTCTTTTCGATGGCACCGAGTCAGCCCGCTGTCTTACGCCCGGTCTGATCGAGATGCTCGGGTTGATTCCCTTCCTCGTGGGGGGCGTTCCATCCGAGCCTGCGATTCGAAAACGAATCTACGACCTCGGGGCTGGTGACTGTTTCGAAGTCCTGCCCGAGCCCGTTGAATTTCTTGCGTCTCTCAGAAGGCATGCCCGTCGTTTTCTCGCGCTGCGCGACCGAGATGTGAATTCCTCGCGGACCCTCCAGGTCTCCCAGCAGCTTCGTGCGAGAAACACAGAGCTCCAGGAACTCAACAGCATGTTCCGGCAATCCGTGGATGCACTGCGGGACAAGGTCGATCTTCAGGGAACCAGACTCGACACGATCGGAAAGGTCGGAGTCGAACTGAGTGAGATCCAGGATCTGAACATTCTCATGGATCACATTCTTTCCGAAGCGAGACGTCTCGTTCATGCCGAATCCGGTGCGATTCTCACCCGGGATCATGAAGACCTGGTGGTTCGATATCGACAGAACGAAGCACTCAACAAGGAAGGCCGTTCGATCGGCTCGATCGCGGGGGGGCTTCGAATTCCTCTCTCAGCCAACTCGATCTCAGGTCGTGTGAGTCTGACCGGAGAGTACATCAACGTCGAGGATGTGTATCAGATCCCCGAGGATGCGGGCTTTCGTTTTCTGACGTCGTTCGATGAACGAACGGGCTATCGCACCCGGGCGATGCTGGTCTATCCGTTGAGCACTCCCACGGGAGATCCTCTCGGAGTCCTCCAACTCGCCAATCCAAGCACGCCCTCCGGCGAGTCCAAAGGCAGGTTCGACAACGATGACATCAAGATCATCAGAAACTTCGCCTCGATGGCGAGTCTGGCACTGGAGCGCGCGAATCTGACACGTTCATTGATCATGCGAATGATCGCGATGGCGGAGACTCATGATCCCGAAGAGACCGGAGCGCATGTCAACCGTGTCGCCGGATACTCCCGGATCCTCTTCGAGGCATGGGCGAGTCGCCGCGGAATCGGACGCGTCGAGATGGCGCGACAACGGGATCGGCTGTCCATCGCGGCCATGCTTCACGATGTTGGAAAGATCGGAATTCCCGATTCGATCCTCAAGAAGCCCGGTGCGCTCGAGGCTGAGGAATACCGGATGGTGCAACGACACACGCTTCTGGGAGCGTTTCTCTGTCAGGGCACCGGTGTGCAGACGGAGTTCGACGAGGTCTCCCAGGTGGTGGCTCTTCATCATCACGAGCGGTGGGATGGTTCCGGGTACCCCGGTGAGGTGAATGAGGCACTTTGGAGGAATCGGTCATCCGAGATCCCCCATCAGCAGGGGCTTCGGGGCGAGGACATTCCCATCGAAGCCAGAATCGTGGGACTCGCTGATGTCTTCGATGCACTCTCGTCATCTCGATCCTACAAACAGGCATGGCCCGAAGAGCGTGTCCTTGCGGAGATCCAGTCCCTGTCCGCGAAGCACTTCGATCCCGAACTCGTCGAGATCTTCATGGACGAGCTCGATCGGATTCGTGCCGTTCAGGCCGCATTCACGAACGAGGAATCCGGGTCCGAGGAATGATGCCCGTGACAGCCGGGCAAGGCATCCTGATTTTGGCGTGAATGTTCATTCTTCTGGATTTTAGACTTTCAATCCAAATCGATTCCGCTGAGACTCGGCACCATGAAATCGAACACCACCACCGTGTCCGTCCTGCTTGGAACCGCTCTCTTCGCCGCTGCGGGCATCGCTGAGGACGTCTTCGTCACCGTCGAGCACGTTCAAGGCGAATCCGGACTGGTCTATGCTTCGGGTTGTTGCGTGCCTGACTTCTTCCTTCCGGGAGAGGCCTACGTTCAGACCGGCAACTGCGGGACGACTTCCGCTGGGGCCTGTGTCCAGCTTCGTTCGATGGGCATCTGGTTGTATCCGGTCCCCGAGACACCAGCCGGAGGTGAGTTGCTCACGATCCGATTCGAGGGTGACCGCTATGCAAACTCAGGTCTCTACGGAAGCGGGGTTCTTCTGATCGAATTCGCTTCCGATGAATACCTCTCCTCCGCCTTTCTGTACCAGGTTCTGAACTCTCCCGATCAGCAGGTGAACGTCACCTGGCCTTCGGCGACCGGGTTCTCCTTCGGGATTCCAAAGGAACCACTGCAGTCGAACTCGCAGGAATCATTCATCGCACTGGTCGCCTACAAGCCCGGTTCAACGCTCACCTACATCGACAACAATCCTGGTGAAGCTCCCATCCTCGAGTTTCGTTTCGATGTCGAGGAGAAGGATCCATGTCCTCAGGACATCGATGGCAACGGGGTCGTCGATGGTGGTGACCTCTCGGCGATTCTCGGATTCTGGGGACTCACCGTCGATCCTCCCGGCTCGGGTGCCGATCTGACGGGTGATGGTCGCGTCACCGGGGGAGATCTTGCCGAAGTGCTTTCCTATTGGGGGCCATGTCCCTGAACGGGCTCGCCGCTGGAACGATCGATCCCTTACGACATGAAAGAACCCCGCGACATCGGGTGATGCCGCGGGGTCTTCTTTTTAGCACGCGCGGAGGGACTCGAACCCCCAACCCTCGGTTCCGAAGACCGATGCTCTATCCAATTGAGCTACGCACGCGTCGGCCCGACATTGTATCGCGAGAATCGCTCGATGTCTCGGTCCCGTGAGAAGTCGAAAATCCGGCATGTAGGCTCGTTTCAGAGCCTGTGAGGCGGATCTCGGATACCCTTCTCACTGTCCGGGAATGAACTCGGCCGACCCTGTCCGCTTTTACGGAGAAGATTTCATGGGCATGATGGATGGTAAGCGTGGTCTGATCGTTGGAATCGCGAATGACAGATCCTTCGCATATTCGATCGCCGAGAGCCTCGTTCGTGAAGGCGCGGAGTGTCTCTTCACGCACCTGCCCGGTGAGAAGATGGAACGTCGATGCGCCAAGGCGATCTCGAATCTCGGAGTCGAATCCCCCTGGCTGAGGCCGCTGGATGCTTCCAGCGACGAGGAGCTCGATGCTCTCTTCGAGGACATCAAGCGCGAGTTCGGAACCATCGACTTCCTCGTCCATTCGATCGCATTCGCCGACAAGGACTGGCTTCAGGTCGGAAAGTTCGCCGCGACACCTCGCGAGGTCTTCTCGCAGGCGATGGACATTTCCGCGTACACCTACGCCGCGATGGCGAACCGTGCCGCTGACGTGATGACCGATGGTGGATCGATGGTCGCGATGAGTTACTACGGTGCGGAGAAGGCCGTGCCTGGTTACAACGTGATGGGCGTGGCCAAGGCCGCGCTTGAAGCGACGAATCGCTATCTCGCTTTGGAACTCGGTGCGCGTGACATTCGAATGAACGTGATCTCCGGTGGTCCGCTGCGAACCATGAGTTCCATGGCGGTGGGTGGTTTCGCCGAGATCCTCGACTGGGTCGAGAAGAAAGCGCCTCTTCATCGCAACATCACCGGCGGCGATGTGGGCGAAACCGCGACATGGCTTCTGAGCAAGCATTCCTCGGGAATCACGGGACAGGTCATCTACGTTGACAGCGGGTATTCGATCGTCGGACTCTGATTTCAGGAGTCCTCGAGCTCCCGGTGGAACATCCACGGTGAATCGTCATCGAGAAGTTCTCCGGAAACGAGTCTTTCCCGGATCATCAGTGCGAGTTGTTCGATGCCCGCTCCGGTTCGCGCGCTGATCTCCAGGTGCGCATCGGTGCTCTTCGAGCCGAGGTCCATCTTGTTTCGAACGATCAGATCGGGTGTTCTTCCGAGTGACTCCGGTACATCCCTTTCATGATCGATGAGTGCGAGCAAAAGATCGCTCTCCGAAAGAAAGCGGGATGACAGCGCGATGGCTCTGCGTTCGATCGGATCCTCGCTCTCACGCAGGCCCGGAAGATCGACGACGTCACAGGCGATGCCGTCGATGATCAATCGTGCTGCGACCGCGTCCCGCGTCGTTCCCTCCAGGTCGGCCGTGATCGCGAGTTCCGTGTCCGCCAGACGATTGAGCAGCGTGCTCTTCCCCACGTTCGGGCGTCCGGTGATGACGATCAGGGGCGGGTCCAGCAGGTGTCTTCTGGGATCGGTTCGACGCGAATGCCTCGGTTCCAGCGAATCGTCGAGATGTCGTGCGGGTTGTGCGAGAAGGACCTCGATCGCACGCGGGCTGTCCGTGATCGCAAGCGCGTCGAGCATGCATGCCTCCACCAGGGTCTCCGCCTCCGGCCAGCGTGTGCGGCTGTCCGATTCCGATCGATCCACGAACACCGCCTCCAGGGATTCGAGGTGTCTGGAGATCAGTTGTCGCACTCTCGGTCCGCCGTGCGGCATGATCAACAGAGAGTCGTCTCCCGGTCTCGCGATGAGGGCTTCGTCGATCCCGGCGATGTCGGCCACTCTGGTCGCACCGATTCCAAGCGATCCGATTCCAAGTCCGGAGAGGACGGGATCGAGCGGTCCCTTCAGATGACATATTCCGATCGCCCCGGACAGCGGGGCCGTGGCCCACCATGCCCGACACGCCCGGGGTCCGGGATGGTCTTGCGTGGGCGGAATCATTCTTCCATTTCGGCCGACTCGGTGAGTGCGTTTCGCGCAGTCAGTGCGATTCCCCGCAGTTCAAGATCTTCGATGATGCGGTTGATCAGTTCGTCCTCACCATACAGCGCCTGGGCATCGCCGCCGGTGGCCACCACCAGCGGAAAGGCTTCGTAGGATCGCGCGTATTCCTCGACGACTCGCCAGGTCAGTCCTCGTGCACCGTAGTAGGCACCTCGGAGCATCGCATCCGCGGTGTTGCGTCCGAACGGTTCGCCCTCCGGTCGACTGAAATCGATGGGGGGGAGCGCTTCTGTTCCGTTCGTCATGGAGTCCAGCTGCATCTGCACGCCGGGCGCGATCGTTCCTCCGTGGAAGACTCCCTTTCCATCGATGAAATCGATGGTGATGGCGGTGCCCGCGTTCACGACGATGCATGCCTGCTTGAGTACGTTCCATGCAGCTGCTGCGCAGAGAAGTCTGTCGTTTCCGGGAATGGCTTCCGGATCGAGGGAGGTCTTCAGGGGGATGGGGAGATCTTCCCCGACCTTGTAGACCTCTTCGCCGAGCTGGTCCTCCAGCATGGAGGTGATCCTCGTGGCGATCTCATCGTTGACCGATGCGATCACGACGGCTCTTCGTTCTGCATTCTCGCTGTTCTTCCACATTCTGGAGACCGTCTCGACCATCTGTGTCATGTCCGCATGGACGAGATCCACGTTCTCCTGCATTTCATCACCGATGAAGTGACCGAGGTGTACGCGCGAATTGCCAACCGATATCGCGATGAGTTCGAGCGTGTTCATGCGTCAGGGGCCTTCCAGTGGAGGTCAGGGTTTTGAGAGTCCCGAAATCGTCGTTTCGATCTGCGAGAGTAAATTTTCATGAACGGCAAGCGTAACCGGGCCCGGTGTGTCCGAGTTCATCGAACGCGCATCAATCTCCGTAATGGAGGCCACCATCTTTCTACTGGAGGTGATGAACGCCTCGGAAGCCGCCTTCAGACGCTCCTCGGAGATGAGCTCCTCCGACCAGTCAAGGCCGATCTGTTCGGCGATGTCCAGGGTTCTGGCTCTCATCACGCCTGGAAGAATGGATCTCGGACCGCCCAGCGGTGGTGTGATCACCTTCCGCCCCTCGACGATGAAGAGATTCGCCGACGCCGTCTCGGTGACCATTCCCTCGTGGGTGAAGATCGGTTCATCTGCTCCTGCATCGTTGGCCTGCATGGTTCCCAGGACGTTCACCAGAAGATTCGTCGCTTTGACGTCACAGCGAACCCTTCTCTCGTCCGGCATCAGAAGACATCTGATTCTGGAGGGCCCTTTGGAAGTGTCCAGGGGCGAGGCTTCGGTGGCGATCGCGACCACGCTGGGTTCGAGCCCCTCTTCGGGTGCATGTGCTCGTGGAATCTGCACCCCACGTGTGACCTGAAGGTAGATCGTCGCGTCGCCGGTTCCCAGGGCTTCAAGCAGACGCCCACTGATTTCATCCATCGAGCGGGGTTCGAATCCCATGATCCCGATCGTTCGAAGGCTTCTTTCGAGCCGGGCTCGATGTCGATCCATCTCGACCCCGTGGCCGTCGAAGAAGCGAATCAACTCGTAGACCGCATCTCCGTAGAGGAACCCTCGATCGAAGATGCTGATCTTCGCATCGTTGGGAGGACTGATCTGTCCGTTGATCCAGACGAGCATCGATGCAGTGTACTGCTCAAGGATGCACGGTGCGTGCTGCGTCGACGATTCTCCCCGCCGACACCGGATCCACCGGCTGCCTCCAGTCGCCGTTCCGCTTGGTCGCACTCCCGACGATCACCGCATCAGCAAGATTCAGAAGATCTCCGACCGTTTCCAGATCGACGCCTGATCCCACCAGAACCGGGAGCGCGCAACTCGTTCCGGCGCTCTTCAGATCCTCCGTTCTGACGGGTTTTCCGGTTGCCGTTCCCGTGACGATGGCACCATCCGCTCCCATGAATTCGAGCGTCTCGACATGTTCCTCCAGGGAGATGTCCGCGGTGATGGCGTGGGCGCTGTGTTTCTTGCATGCATCAGCGAATATCGCGATGTGCTCCGCACCGATGTTCTTCCGGTACCTCAGCAGCGGACCTGCGTCCGCGGTCTCGAGAAGACCTTCATCCGCCACACTTGAGAATGCGAAGCCTTCGGCGCGGATGAACCCGCATCCCGATGCCAGAGCGGCCGCAAGCGCGGCCTGGTTCGCGCCCGCCAGGATCTGAATGCCGAGCGGCTTGTCCACCAGCCGGTGGAGAAATGCGGCAACGACGGTCATCGAGGCGATGATCTCCGGCCCGACCTGTCTCTTCAGGTACGGCAGGTCATGCATGTTCTCGATGATCAGTGCATCGAATCCGGATTCGATCAGGATTTCGGCGTCCTCCGCCACGCGAGTCATGATCTCGTCGAGGGTCGATCTCGAGCCGGGAGTTCCAGGAAGTGCCGGGACGTGGATCATGCCCACCAGGGCCCTGTGTCTGCCCAGGATCCGTGTGGTGCGTTCTTCCGCGAGCGTTCTGTCAGTCATCTTCGTGCTCCTGAGATCGGTGGAAACACCCACCGGCTGAGAAGAGTGTACGGTGCGTTCATGTCGGACATCCATTTGAACACTCCCGGCGGGTCGTCGGCCCTGATCGCCCCGGATTGCGGCTTCTGCTGTCTCTCCTGGGTCGTGGACGGCGTCGAACGGCTCCATCTTCCCGAGGACTCCGCAGCCTTCCGCCGTGACGTCAAGACCGGGGGTATTCCTCTGCTCTATCCATATGCGAATCGGCTTCGAGGCGATCTCTCCGACCACTGGTCCGGTGCCTCTCTGGTGAAGCGTGATGAAAACGGACTTCCGATCCACGGTTTCCTGCTGCGGTTCTCGGATTGGACGGATGTTGCCGTCGAGGGCGCGACCGCTCGCGCCACTCTCGAGTGGGCCGACCATGATGATCTGATGTCCCTCTTTCCCCATCCCCATCGCCTGGAGATCTCCTACGAGCTGTTCGAGACCAGCCTTCGCGTCACCACCACGGTGGTGGCCGATGGGGGAGCCGTGGTGCCGATTTCGTTCGGGTGGCATCCCTACTTCGCATTGAATGGTGGCTTGCCTTCGAAGGTTCGGCTCGGTACGCCATCACTCGAGCATGTCCGACTTGATGCGCGATGTCTTCCCGTGAGAGCCGATGATGGTGCTCTGGTGCTTGATGCCACGAAGTGCCTCGACGGTGAACTCGTACACCGTGAATTCGACGACCTCTTCATCCGTCCCGAGGTGTCGCCATCGAAATTCACACTCGGCGGTTCGGATGACTCGCTCACGCTCTCCTTCGGTACGCCTTGGAGATGCCTTCAGATCTATCATCCGGAAGGTTCGGACTACATCGCGATCGAACCCATGACCGGACCAGGTGCCGCCTTGTCCGACGGCCGGGATCATCCCGTGCTCGAGGCTGGAGATACGTTCAGTGCCTTCTTTGAAATGAGTGTCGCATGATGAAGGAACTTGCAGGAGCAACGATCATCGTGACTGGAGCCAGTTCCGGAATCGGTGCCGCGACCGCGGTTGCGTGCGGTGCGAAGGGGATGAACGTCGTGCTTGGGGGCCGGCGCTCGGACCGACTCGAACAGGTTGCGCGAAAGGTCGAATCCGTGGGCGGCACGACCTCGATCGTTATCGGAGATGTTCGTGACCGTACGAATACCGCGAATCTTCTGAACGATGCCGTGGATGTGTTCGGGGGCGTGGATTTCGTCTTCGCCAATGCCGGCTACAGCATGGAGAGATCGTTCGTCACGATGTCCGAGGACGAGATTCGAAGCATGTTCGAGACGAATTTTTTCGCATCCGTCGCATTGGTCAAGGAGGCGGCCCTCAGATGGATCGAATCCGATCGGGGCGGCCATGTGATCCTCTGCTCCAGTTGCGTGTCGAAGTTCCCATTGCCATTCCAGGGGGTCTACGCCGCGACCAAGGGGGCGCAGGCGCTGGTCGCTCGTGCGATGAGGCATGAGCTTGCTCCGTTCGGTATCCGGGTCTCGACGGTCCACCCGGTCACCACTCGGACGGAATTCTTCGACCGTTCCGCTGAACGATCCGGATTCCGCCGAGGGGCCTACGGTCGGGAGGGCGTCCCGGATCACGCCCCGAGACTTTTCGTTCAATCGCCGGAGCGAGTCGCCAACGCCGTGGTTAGAGGGCTTCAGACAGCTCCTTCCGAAATATGGACCAGCTGGATCGTGAGAATGGCCAGCGCGCTTTTCACGCTTTTTCCACGACTTCAGGACCTCGTGATGCACCGTCAGGCCGCCGCGGAGCGGGGTCGGCATCGGATCCGCCGTTCGGATGGTTGATGCGGGGCACTGAGGCTCGTACCCTGCCGTCTTCTTTGCTCTCATGCGAGAGCGCACTTCAAACTTCGGAGACGCATTGTGGCGATCAAGGTCGGTATCAACGGGTTCGGGCGAATCGGCAGGCTTTTCTTCAGGGCGGCGATGAGGCAGGGTGGCATCGAGATCGTCGGCATCAACGACCTCGTGGAAGCTGACAATCTCGCCTATCTGCTCCAACGCGACACGATGCACGGTCGATTCGAAAAGAAGGTGTCCGTTGAATCGGACGGATTGACCTGTGACGGTGTTCACACCAGATGCACCAGCGAACGAGATCCCTCGAATCTCCCCTGGGCGGATCTGGGCGTGGATTACGTTCTGGAATCGACCGGCCTCTTCACCACGTCGGATGATGCCAAGAAGCATCTTTCAGCCGGCGCCAAGAGGGTGCTGATCTCCGCCCCGACCAAGACGCCCGATGAAGTCAAGACTCTCGTCTACAAGGTCAACCACGAGCAGTACGATCCCGGCTCGGATCATGTGATCTCCAATGCCAGCTGCACCACCAACTGTCTCGCACCGGTGACCAAGGTCATTCTCGACAAATTCGGCCTTGAAGAGGGTCTCATGACCACCGTGCACGCCGCGACGGCGACCCAACCCACTCAGGATGGTCCGAGCAAGAAGGACTGGCGTGGAGGTCGAAACGCCTACATGAACATCATTCCCGCATCGACTGGTGCTGCGAAGGCCGTGGGCTTGTGCATCCCGGAGGTCAAGGGCAGGCTGACCGGCATGTCTTTCAGAGTTCCCACCGCCAACGTCTCCTGTGTGGATCTCACGTTCAAGACCACCAGTTCGACCTCGCTCGCCGAGATCAACGAGGCTGTCAAGCGCGCATCACAGGGACCGATGAGCGGAGTCCTCGAATACACCGACGAGCAGGTCGTCTCCAGTGATTTCATCGGAGATCCTCATTCCTCGATCTTCGATTCCGCTGCCGGAATCGAATTGAACGATCGCTTCTTCAAGATCATCACGTGGTACGACAATGAATCAGGCTACTCACATCGCTGCGTCGACATGATTCGAATGATGGCGGCGAAGGACGGGATTTCCTGACTCGACGTCATTCTCGGAGTTTTTCATGCTCAAGGCACTCGGCGCGCTTGGCGCACTCGGTCTTCTCACACTCCTCGGACTTTCAGCGACCGCTCAGGATGCTGATTCCGAACGTACATTGATCACTTCTCCACCAAGCGCGTTGATCGATGGGCGAGGCCCCGGCTGGCGTTCACTTGGTGAGAGCGACTTCATCAATGTGAACTGCGCCGAGGACACCTGGACATGGAAGAATGACTCCGTCTCCTGCACCGGGCGACCGTTGGGTGTGACTCGCACCAAGAATGTCTACACGAACTTCGAAATGGTCTGCGAGTGGCGTCATCTTCGTGATGCTGGAAACTCGGGGATCTTTTTGTGGGCCCCGCTTGAGACCTTCGAGCGACTGGATGGGCCGGGTCTGCCCGAGGGCATCGAAGTGCAGGTGCTCGATCTCGGATACAAGGCGGCCTATGAGAGTGGTGAACAACGACCTTCAGCGGACTGGTTCACCTGTCACGGAGACGTGTTCCCGGTGGGTTCCTCCACGATGAAACCCTTTCCTCCGGTCTCTCCGAACGGGCGCCGCAGTTTTCCGACCGAAGAACGCACGCTGGGCGTCGGCGAGTGGAATCACTACTACATTCGTGCCATCAACGGCGAGGTCCGTCTCTGGGTGAACGGGGCGGAGGTTTCCGGCGGCAGTGATTGCAAGCCCGCGACCGGTTATGTCGCTTTGGAATCCGAGGGTTCGCCCATCGAATTTCGCGGTTTGCGCATTCGCGAACTGCCTTGAAAACGAGTCATCTTGCGGGCATCGAGTCCAGGACATCGTCCAGCAGGCGCAATGTCATTTCGATGTCGGCCCTTTCGACCACCAGTGGTGGTTTGATCTTGATCACATTGTGCTGCGGGCCGTCGGTGCTGAGTAGCACTCCATGTCTTCGCATGCCATCGACCAGCTCTTCAGCCTCGTCGGATGCCGGTTCGAGCGTGGTGCGATCGCGGACGAGTTCGATTCCCAGAAAAAGCCCGCGTCCTCGCACGTCACCGACAAGTTCATGTCTTTTCTCGAGCACCTTGAGGCCCTCCAGAAACACGACGCCCATCTCCTGCGCGTGCTTCTGCAGCTCTTCCTCCTCTATGACGTCGAGTACCGCCATCCCGCATGCACATGAGACGGGATTCCCTCCGAACGTGGAGAAGAACTCCATCCCGTTGTCGAAAGCTCGCGCGATCGCACGTGTCGTGACGACCGCACCCATCGGATGTCCGTTACCGATGGGTTTCCCCATCACCACGATGTCCGGAACCACTCCGTGTTCCTCGAATCCCCAGAAATGATCACCGACTCTTCCGAAGCCGACCTGAACCTCGTCGGAGATGCAGACTCCGCCCGCCTTTCTGACGTGTTCGAACGACTCCCGGAGGTAGCCGTCCGGGAGAGGGATCTGGCCGCCACAGGAGAGCATGCTCTCAACGAAGAAGCCGCAGATGGACCGACCTGATCGGCTTGCCTCTCCGATGATCCGCCCCACCTCGAGTGCGTATCCCGAGCCTGCGCCATCGTCACGAATCTCGCCTCTGAACACGTCTGGGGTCGGTGCCACATGCACCCAGTCCGGTTTTCCCGCTCCCCCCGGACCATCGAACTTGTAGGGACTCATGTCGATGCACGCGGTTGTGTGCCCGTGGTACGCGCCATCCACCACCAGTACGTCATTCGCTCCCGTGGCGGCTCTCGCCAGACGCAGTGCGAGTTCATTCGCCTCCGATCCGCAGTTGACGAGAAAGCATGTGTCGAGCTCATCTGGAAGCGTGTCGCACAGTCTTTCTGCATACGACGAGAGCAGATCGTTGAGATATCTCGTGTTGGTGTTGAGTGTTTCTGCCTGAAGTCGTATCGCGTCGACGACGTGTGGGTGGCAATGACCCACATGACACACGTTGTTGACCATGTCCAGATACGGAGTTCCATCCGCCTCGTGCAGATATTGTCCTTTGCCACGAGTGATCTGCAACGGTGTTCGATAGCTGAGTGAAAGAGAGGGGCCGACGGTACGAGAGCGAGCCTCCTTCAGCTCTTCGTTCGACGGTGGGGGAGTCGCGGCTGATCTGCACAGTGCGAAAAGACGAGAGCGAGCCTCCGCCGGCGGGATGCCGATGTTTCGTTCGAGTGCTTCCAGCGTCGTTGATTCGTGTGAGAACCAGGTCTCGTGCCCTGAATCCTCGTCTCTTCTTCGGATGCCGATGAGCGCGCTGCAGGCCAGGCGTGCCATCACCAGCGGAAAAAGAATCGCTTCTTCACAGGGGCGCAGGGTGCGAATCTCGTCGTAGCCTGCGATGAGCTCCGCCGCATCCTCGAGAGTCGCGTCTTCGGGCTGAAGCGCATAGGCGATTGAGATAGCGAGGTCCTGGACAAGCGCTCCCCGTTGGGTGTCACCGGCATCGAGCACGCCCGCGATGCGGTCACCCTCGAGGAGGATGTTCTCATCGTTCGGATCACCGTGTAGCATTCCTTTCGGACAGTCCTCAAGACCGGGAAGAGCGATCGCGGCATAGAGGTGCATGCATCGTTCGAGCATCGCTCTCTGGCTCGGATCGGTGAAGCTTGAAATCGAAGAACGGTATCGATCGACCTTGGAAAGATCCCAGGCGTGAGTTCGTTCCGACTCTGGGTTTCGGTCGGTGAACCCATCGAGGGCTCCGTGCAGGCCCGCGATCATGCGCCCTATGTTCCGAAGTCTCTGCGGAGTCGACTCGATTGTCCGCCACTGCGCTCCCGGGAGGAAACCCTGCACTCTGGCGGTCGCGGTCGCTCCGTCATGCGATGTTCTGATGATGGTCTCGCCGGTCTGGGATGGAATGGCCGCGGGAACCGGGAAGCCCGCTTCGAAGAGCACGGCAAGCACCTTCTCCTCCAGAAGTACGTCCGCTTCTGAATCGATCGTGATCTTCAGCACACGGGGTTTCGTCTCTGGCCCCTGGATCAGGAAGTTGAGGTTCTCTCCGGGCAGTCTCGTGAGTCCGCCGCTGATGGCCCAATGCTTTCGAAGCAGGTCCTCGGCCATCGTGATCGTATGTTCTGATGATTCCTTCAAGGGTGTGATCCTACCATTCGGAGATTGGCGACAGAAGGGTCCTGTGCCACGCTATCTTGAGTCTGTCATGCCCATTTCACTCGAGATTCCAATTGAAGACGTCGACACCGCACGCAGGGTCGCCCCATACGTCGAGCGCATCGAAGTCTGCGATGAACTCGCATCCGACGGCTGGTCGCCTTCCGCCGAGACACTCGAAGCGATCGTTCGGGCCACTGCCGCTCACTCCGTCCAAGTGGTCGCCCTCATTCGTCCTCGATCCTGTCCGGACTTCATCGTCTCGACTGAAGCGGTTCGCCAGGCACGCGCCGACATCGAAGCCGCGTCGAGAGCGGGAGTCGATGGAGTCGTCGTTGGTTTCCTGGACCGAAGGAATCACCTTGATTTCGAATCGCTGCAGGAACTCTCCGAGCTCGCCCGTTCGCTGGATCTTTCAAGCTCCCTGCATCGGGTGTTCGATTTCGATGAGGATCACGAGGGTGCCCTTCAAATGGCGACTCAATGCGGTTTGGAGAGGGTCCTCACTTCCGGCGCTCCCGGTTGGGAGGCGGCATCCTCCTCGCCTGAAGCCCGAGTCGATCGGATTCGAAAAAACGTCCGCTCCAGCATCCTGCATGCGTCAGACGCCAACCGTCCACCGGTCCGTATCGTCGCCTGCGGTGGGGTCCGAGCCTCCAACGCATCGCTCTATCTTGAGGCGACGAGCGATCTTCATGCATCCTGCCGACGAGGAAACCGGTTCGATTCCAGTTCGTTCATCGGGCTCCTGAAGATTCTGGGGCGTTGAGCTCCTCTGTGGGGCTGCGAGCTCTCATTTACATGGGGGTATTCGATGCTTCGAATCACGGATCAGGCTGATACCATGGTCCTGTAACCCGTCCCTAGACAAAGTCATTGTCTTCTTTTCTTCAGAGATCCGCCGTGTGTGTCGACATTTGATGAACTGCTTCTGAAATTCGCAGAGCCTTCAACCGACCTGGGAGCGCCTATGTCTCGTCTTCGTCTTCTCCTCATTTCCACCATGTCTCTGGCATGTGTCCTTCCGGCCTGCGACAAGCCCTCTGCTGAAGAGGCCGAGGTTCCATCAAACGGATCGGCTTCCACTGAGGGATACTCGGTTGAACCCGATTCATTGGATACCTCCAACTTCGCGGAACCGGTCGCCACGGAGGAGGACCTGATGTGGGCGGACATCAATCTCGAACTGAATGTCGGGCAGCAGGGCTATCTGATCATGGTCGTGCCCACCGCACGTGGCATCCAGATGGTCGACACCTTCATCGAGAAGTATCCCGAGAGTCCCAACATGGAGAAGGCCATGTACATCGCCGCCGTCGCTCGCTGGCAGCAGTACAACTACAAGGATGCCGTCGGTAAGTATCGTGCATACGTCGAGCGATACCCAAATCGAAATCGTTCCCCTCTGGCGATGACTCGCTACGCCGACGCACTGCTGCGATCGGATCAACCCGAACTGGCCATCCAGGTCGTCGATGCCTTCGAAGGCAAGACTTCGAGTCGAGAACGAAAGTGGATCAAGGCGGAGTCTCTCGCACTGACTGGGAAGGTCGATCAGAGTCGAAAGCTCGTCATGGACTGGTTGTATTCTCCGGAAGCGGCGGTTGCGAACCCTCTCGTGGTCTCGAGGGCCCAGCAGCTTCTCGATCGCATAAACGTCATGGGCACCGAAATGCCTGCGTTCGCCTTCTCCGATGCCATCACCGGCGAACGTGTCACATCCGACGCCTACAAGGGCAAGGTCGTGCTCGTTGATTTCTGGAAGTCGACCTGCAATCCCTGTATGAAAGAGCTTCCCCAGATCCTCGATCTCTACGAGAAATATCAAAGTCAGGGCTTCGAGGTCGTCACGTTCAACATGGATGAGACCTTCTCGGGCATGCAGAACGCCGCGGATGTGATCGCCGCCGACTGGCCGATCTGTCACGATGGATTGGTCTGGCAGAGTCCCGTCGTGGAATTGTTCGGGGTGACGCGCACGCCCCACACGATCCTCATCGACAGAAACGGCGTGGTCAGAGCCGTCAACGTCCGCATTGACACCATCGAACGCCTCGTTCCGGCCTTGCTGGCCCAGCCGTCCGATTGATCTCGAATCCGGATCACACGATTACCTTGGATCAGATGACATCTCCTGACGTTCTCGTCGTCGGAGCTGGTGCAGCCGGCCTGTTCGCCGCCATCCATGCAGGGCGCACGGGTGCGCGTGTTCTGGCCCTGGATGGCGCACGAAGTCTTGGTGCGAAGATTCTGGTGGCAGGTGGAGGTCGTTGCAACGTCACCCATGACTACGTCGATGCGTCCTCGTATTTCGGGTCATCTCCGAATGCGATTCGCAAGGTTCTTCGACGTTTCGATGTATCCGACACGGTCGAATTCTTTGAGAACTACGGCGTCACTCTCAAGCGCGAGGACACCGGAAAACTCTTTCCAACCACGGATCGGGCTCGCACCGTTCTTGACGCCCTGTTGCGGGCAGCCGATGAAGCGGGAGTGATCATCAAGTTTCCCCGCCGGGTGGAGACCATCCGCCGTCATGATGATTCATTCCACGTCAGTGGTGAATGGGGCGAGGTCTCCGCTCCCCGGCTCATCCTGGCGACCGGTGGTCGGGCTCTTCCTAAATCAGGTTCCGACGGGCTCGGGTATGAATTCGCTCGAACGCTGGGACATTCCGTCTGTGATCAGATCCACCCCGCGCTCGTGCCCTTGATTCTCCCTGGCGATCACCCGTTCAGAGAAATATCCGGGATCGCCATTCCCGCCGATCTGGTTCTTCGGTCTGGAACAGGCAAGATTCTGAAGATGTTCTCGGATGATCTGCTCTTCACGCATTTCGGTCTCTCCGGACCATGTGCGCTGGACATCAGCCGCCACTGGCGTGCGGCACTCATCGAAGATCCCGGAACTCGACTCGAGCTGAATGTTCTTCCGAGTCATACCGAGGCCACCTTCGACAAAGCGCTTCTCGACTCCTCCCTCGGGACGCCTCTGGCTCACCTCAAATCCATTCTTCCCGAACGCTTGTGCCGTGTGCTCTGTAAAATGGCAGGCATCGATCCCACCGCGCGCCTGAGGCAACTGCCACGCGAGGCGAGAAAGGCGTTGGTTCGAACCTGCATCACCGCGCCTCTCGGAGTCGAGGGTGATCGAGGGTTCACCCATGCCGAGGTCACCATGGGCGGTGTTCCCTTGAAGGAGATCCGTCTGGAGACCATGGAATCGCGAATCTGTCCGGGGCTTCAACTGACAGGCGAGATACTGGATGTCGATGGTCGGATCGGTGGGTACAACTTTCAGTGGGCATGGGCCAGTGGGTTCATCGCAGGTAGTGCCTCCATCAAGTGATTCACGCTTCGCGATCAAGCCGAGTATTCAAGAAAAAAGACAACCCCCGGAGTCATGGACTCAGGGGGTTGTTCTTGAAATAGCGGGGACAGGATTCGAACCTGCGACCTCCGGGTTATGAGCCCGACGAGCTACCAGACTGCTCTACCCCGCAATCAGGTGT
>MDTG01162297.1_pt1 | contig 17914 bp, 12 predicted proteins | sample 811421 | NCBI WGS metagenome assembly MDTG01 (sample SAMN05326645, study PRJNA326480) | marine metagenome | isolation source: seawater | place: Pacific Ocean: South East | collected 2011 | reverse complement strand
TTAGAGTTAGTATTTGAGCTTTTTTCATTTTAGATGCATCTTCTACTAAACCCTTTTCAACAATATATGCTTTTAAACTTCCTAAATTCATTTTGGAAAAATTAGGTGTTTCTAGAGTTTTTGATTCTTCTTCTATTTTTGATTCAGAAATATCTTCAATTACCAATTCGTCTTTTTCATCCTCATTATCAGATAATTCTTCTACACTAATATCATCATCATCTTCTTCTTCATCATCTGATACAATAATGCGTTCATCATCTTCTTCTTCGTCTTCATCATTAGAGTATTCTTCACTACCTTCATCGGGTTCATCATGTTGTTGTGGATTTTCATGAGTAAATTGAACTTCGTTATTCATATGATTAAATGGATAAGGTGTTGATGGTCTTGATAGCATTGAAATATGCCCTCTTAGATTATTTAATTCTTGTGCTAAATTATTAATAATTTCAAACATAGTATCTTGTTTGGTTTCAGTTGCAGTCAAACGTTGCTTAAAATGATAAATTAACAATAATATTAATACAAATGTTATTCCTAAACTAATCACAAAGGATGTTTCCATAAAGTTAAAAACGCCCATTTTATATTATAAAAATAAAAAATACTCGAAGGGTTAAACGAACAATGAAAAAATATTATATGTAAATAGTGTATAATGGAAACTAACAATCAACCTAAATTTAGTGATAAAAATAAATTAGGTACATCTACGGTATTATTTCAAAACAATAATTCAAATATTATTATTATTATCCTGGTGATTTTATTAGTTTTATCACTTTTAGGAGTAAATTTTTTCTTAATGGTAGGAGAAGGTTTAGATTCTGTATTTATGGGAATCAAATATTATTTTTTGAAATTTTTGTCACTAATAGGATTTTACAGTGGTGCAGTTATTAATACCAGTGCCGATGTTGCAGGAGATGCAGCAAGAGGAACCGTTGATATTGCAGAAGGTACCATTCAATCTATCGGAAATCTTCTTCAAAATAGAGACAATATGGATGGACCTTCACTTGAACAAAAACAATTGAATATGAATTTTTTTGGCATGAATCCTACTCCAACTAGTTTCAATTCAAATGAAGAAATAGCAAAATTACAAATGGAAAATGAACAATTAAAACAAAATCAATTAAACCAAGAAAACTCATTTGATAATGTAAATCCTTATATAAGTTCAAGTGTTGAAAAAATAAATAAAATGAATGAAAAAATAATTGATTTTGCAGATACTATTAATAGTAAAGGTAACGAATTACAAACTTTAGATAAAGAAATTAATGAACGAAAACAATTATTAAAAAGTATGCCAACTGAAGGTCCAAGTGATTCCACAATAAATTGGTGCCCTGTTGGATATGAAGAAAATAAAGGACAATGTATTACTATTGGGAAAGATGAAAAATGTATGTACGGAAAAGTTTTCCCTTCAAAAGAAGAATGTGAAAATGATGTTAAGAAACCTTCCTTTTCTGGTTATTCCTATCAAGGAAATAGTGTAAATTGGGGTATTCCTCCACCTCCTCCACCACCAGCTGCTTTATCGCAAAAACCAATAATTCCATGCCCACAATTACCAGGTATGTGTTTAAATCAAAAACCAATGTGTGGAAGTTGTCCAAAACAAATGCCCATGTCAATGCAACCTGTTCCATATAGAGGTGCAGGTGGAGCAAATATTTCAGCAAATATGCAACAACCAACAAATATGCAACAACCACAACAACAACCAAATAAGTTGCCACCTTTACCAACTTTTCCAAATTCACAAGAAAGTACTGAGGAACAACAAACTACCCCTGATCAATCACCTGTAAATCAAAATGATTATGAAAATCCTATACCTGGAGCATTACCAAATAATCTTGGGTCAATTGCTCCAATTGATTATTCTGGAATGATAATGAATAATAGTTCGGTACCATCAATGGCACCAACCGTGGAACCAACTGCAATGCCATCAGTTGAAATGCCACTAACCCCATCAGTTGAAATGCCACTAACCCCATCATTTGAAATGTCAGTAACCCCATCAGTTGAAATGACTACAACTCCATCAGTTGAAATGACAACTAGTAAAAATATGAATGATAATATGAATAATAACTCTAATTTATGGGCTGGGCACCATCACCACCCACATAGTCACAATATTGACGGAGGTGTTAGTCCATTTTCTGAAAAAAATGATTTGTTAAATAAGATTGATTTATCTAGTTTAGAATCTGATATTACTAATTTAAATTCAGTTGTTAGTAATTTAAAAATTATTAAAGATTCAGATGATGATGTAAATAGTCAACAACAACAGCAGTCTGTAGATAATATGTAAAATATTCAATAATTTATTGCTTATTGTAAATAATATATATGAAATATATTATTTAATCATTTCTTAATAATTATTAGCATACCATAAATTAGATAAGTAATATGGGAATCCACTACCATCTCCAGATGCATTTTCATTTGCAGAATTTTTATTTCTTCCCCATGCAACGATGTTATTTATTTGGAAAATACTAATAGCTTTATCATAATATTGTAAATCGGCAATATTTCCATTAAATCCACCATTTTTACAAATATTAACGTTTTGATAATTTTGTTTTGGAACATCCTGGAGTTGTCCTCTTGCAACTATAGAACCATTGATATATACGTCTAATTCAGTATTTTCAATGCGAATTACACAGTTAAACCATTTGCGTAATGGTATATCTTTTACAATTAGTGTTTCAATTGGATCATTAACATCTACAGTATTCATAACAACAAGTAAGTTACTATTTTCATTATCAATATACAACCCTGGTCCGTTATTTACAGTAGCAACACCTTGTTCATTGAATGTTGCATTTCCTTTGTTAAAAACATGTGAATAACGTATTTTATCATTGATATCATTAATATACATCCATAATGACCAACTAAATTCTAACCCTTTGTCTTGGTTGTTTGAACGTAAGATAGGAATTGATTCTGAATTTTTAGGATCTTGTGGTATAGTAACTTCGTTTGCAGCATTCATAGTGCCATTAATTAATTTTGGATCTGCACTTGGTTTTGAAAAATATCCAATAATTCTAATTCCTAAATTTAATAATATCATAAATGCAATGAGTACTAAAATTAGAAAAACAAATTTTGCAATAAGAGTATTTGATTGTAAAAAACTGGTTGTTGAACCTACTAAATCTGAATCGCCAAAACTAGAAATAGAATCTTTCACATAATTAGAAGCACTATTTACATTGTCAGATACACTAGAGGCTACAGAAGAAGCAGTATTTCCTACACTATCTGCGGCAGTTGCAATAGCGACAGGAATTTTACTATTTGAAGATACCGGTTCTGCTTGTGGAACATTCATTTTATAAATATATATTAATATATATTTACAATATCTTTTTTATTAATAGAATTCATTTATAAACCAATTGTATAAGAAGATTGTTGTACATTATCTTTATTTACTCCAAATGTGAAACTATAGCTTCCGAAGAATTGGGAAAATGCATTGGAATTACCTGCCATATAATTATCCCAGACTTCTTGAGGACCAATAGGTTTATTCCAATTTTGTAATCCGGCAACATAACAATCCCAACCTTGTCCATAGACAATAGGTGCTTCTTTTGCAGGGGCTGGTTGGTTAGGAGAGGTCTCTAATTTTGTTGAATTCACTAATTTACCATCAATGTAGGCATCAACAATAGTATTGTCAGAACTAATTACTACACAAACCCATTTTTGAATACCAAAATTATCAGTAATTAATATATTTTGTTCAGAGAGTGAATTACCATCTTTTCCCATACATGTGATCGAGCAATAAAGGGATGGTTCATTTGCGGCTAAATAAAGACGTATGTTATCTTTTCTAGAAAAAATTGTTTTTTCGCGTGTGGAATCCCATGTATTTACATATACCCAAATACCATAGGCATATCGTGTTGATTGACCACTATTAATTGTTGTAATAGGATCATTACCACCTTCTTTTAAATTAGCAGATTTGCTAATAACAGATGATTTGTTAATAAAAAATGCATAAAGTAGATATATTAAAAGGATAATAACTATAGCTAAAACTATTACTGTCCAATTCATTCTTATAATATATTCCTGCATAAAAAACTTTTTAAATGATTATAATTTTTTTTTAGGAACAGGAATTTCAGACATTACCATAGAATTATAAGAAAGAGCAATTTGATCAGCACTTAATGGATGTTTATAATAAACTACATTACATATTCCTCCGTCTAAACCATTTTCTTGTCCAACTGTAATAGTATCTAAATCATTATATTCAGGCATATTTTTTGCCATGGAAAAGGTTCTTTCTAATTTACCATTAATATATAATTCAACTTTATTACGATTATAATTTAATACAATTTGATTCCATTTTTGATTTTCAATAGTAACATCGTAAAACGTATGTTTATCAGTTGTATATTGATTCACTGGAGGGTATCTTACAAAATAAAATACGTATTTATTTCTTTCGATTAATTGATCATTTCCGCCTCCACCACCATAATATCTTATCATTGGTTTAACATGTTGCACCCCATTTTCATCTGTAAAACCGTAGGACATAATTTCACTTTCTACATTATATGGTTCTTTATTAGAATCATGATTATTAATATAAACCCACATGGAAATACAATAATTTCTATAATAATTGTTACTACCGTAATTAGTTTCATCTATTTTTAACATTTCACTGTTTGCAATTATTTGAGGTTTATCTAAAAATTTTACATTATCAAGTAATAATAAACTATCTTTTCCACCCGTTAAATTATAGGTTATGTTTGGTAAAAAAAAATATATAATTACTAAAATAATTTCAATTAATAATAACAAATAAATAGAATATGGTGTTAAATTAATCTGTTGAATAAAATATTCCCATATATCATTGAAAATACATGGTATATAAAATATTAATTGAGCTATAAAACCATACCATCCTTTTGCTTTTTCCATATTTCGAATTAGTATTCTACGTATTATTCCTAAACCCAATAATGTGATTAATGATATTAATACAAATCTTGTAGTAGAAGAAATATTAACATTGTTTTGAGACGTAGCATACAAATATACACAAAATATAAATAATCCTACTATTCCTAATAGTTTTAAGAAAAATTTACCGACTTCTGTATTTTTATACAAATTTAAAATAAAAGCAAGAACAAATACAAAAGGTAATGTATATAGAAAAAAATATTTCTGAACATTATATTCAGCAGTACCACCCTGTGTAAGAATATTGAATAAGGTTAATGAAGATATGATAACAATAATTGTTGTAGCTAAATATTTAATAAAAATTTTGCGTGTTTCATCTCCGATAGCATCTTGTTTAAAAAAATTAGTATAAAAATTACTAATTGGTTGTTGATTCATTTTTATAAATATATATATATAAAAATGACATTTTTTATGTATCATCGTCATTATCATATTCATCATCACTGTCGCCAATAACTTGCATTCTTTGAAATGATAAAAATGCATCATACATACATGTTTTAATTGAAGATAACAAAATATTATTATCTTGTAAATTACGTGAGGCAGATACAATATTGTTAATATTTCGTGTTAAATTATTTACAGATTGGTTAATAATATAACATCCTTCATAGTTTGTAACGGCCTTAACATTTGATCTATTGTATATCTTTTCTCTACACATAGGACATTTATTGTTTTTTTCTAGATGTTTGGATAAACATTTATAACAAAAACTATGATTACATGGAGTTGTTGTTACATTAGGATTTGGTTTAATTTCACCATCTACTATTCTTAGTATTTTTATAGTATCATAACATATTGGACATTTTCCTATATCTATATTTTCCAAATCTTCTTTGTATAATAAACTAGAACTACGCCTTGTTATTAAATTATCACTTAATAATTCTCTTAAAACATCTTCATTATCTCTTTCTTTAGAATCATCAAAGTTATCTTGAGAAAGCATATATACTCAAATTACGATTTTATATTTTACAAATTAAATAATTATGTTACTGGTAATACATTCGTGTATTCTTTCTAGAGTTCTCTTTTTTTCTATATTATAATGACGAATTGATTTTAAACAATTTGAATAGGGTTTCCATTCCATTTTACTTACTTCAGATTTTTCAAATTCGTTTTCCATTAAACTATTATCATATGTCATATACATAACAAAATATTTATGTTTATATGATTTATAATTTGATCCTGTAAATATTTCTTCATACGGTATAATATTTTGTAAATTTCGAAGTGTTTTCACATTATATCCAGTTTCTTCGTTAAATTCTCTTAATGCACAGTCATAATCACTTTCTTTATGATTTCGTCGTCCTTTTGGGAATCCCCATTCAGTTTCACACCATGATGATTGTTTATTACTTTCTTCAATTAAATCGGGTAATGTAGTTAATTCATTATTGAATAAAACTCCCTCTTTCAGTGCGTTAAATTTTTCACGAGAATTAGTTTCTTCATTTTTATATTGATTTGAAAGGATATTTTCACCCCATACATTATTCCACAACGTATTAAAATCATTATTCTTAATTAGTTCTTTTTCATCTATTGTCATTTGGTTTAGCATATTTAAAATATATTCTTTATTGTTTAATGAATATTTACCTCTCATAAAATCTACGTGACCTAAAGTATCTTTTCTACGAATCATTAAATATTCAGGTATATTGTTATTTACTCGAAAAACTACAATTCCTATACTGGTAATCGGTAATTTACATTGATGATATAGATGACCATTCTTACCACAATTATTGCAATATATTTCATTTTGCATACGGATTATCTATTTTATTATATTATCTTTTGTTTATATACTTTCATTTTTCAAATAATGGATCAAGAATATATTACTAGTTTAAAAAATACTTATTTACCAAATGAATTTTCTATATTAGAACATGAAAAATTTAATCCACAAGTATGGGGACCTCATTATTGGTTTTTTTTACATACTGTAGCACATACATATCCATTAATGCCAAATTCTGTTACGAAAAGAAAATATTATGATTTAATTCAAAATCTGCCTCTTTTTATACCCAACAGTAAAATTGGAGATGAATTTAGCAAACTTTTGGATAATTTTCCGGTATCACCTTATTTGGATAATCGTGATTCTTTGATTCGTTGGGTTCATTTTATTCATAATCGAATTAATAAAATGTTAGATAAAGAAGAATTAACACTATTTGAAGAATTAGATAATTATTTTTCCCATTATAAACCAAAACAAGTAAAACTATCAGAAAAAATGAACATTAAACGAGAATATATAATAGGTGGTTTTACTATTTTGTGCATTATTTTGATTATCTATTTATATAATTATTAGTTTTAAAAAATATAGTGGTTATGTAATGGATACTCTAAAAGATCAGTTTGTTTTATTTATTGTAATGTTTATTGTGGGAATTTTATTTAACCCTATGAACATACTTGCGTATTCGTTTTCTGATTTGTATTTCTCATTAACTCTCATTTATGGAGGTTTATTAATGGCATCTAATATGATATGGAGTCACCAAATTGTAAATTATTTATCAATGGGTCATTTTAATAAAACGATTTTTCTTTGTGGAATAAGTTTATCATTTTTTTCAGTGTTTTTACTGCGAAGTCAATTATTTGTCAGTAGTGATAATTGGTTAAGAAGAATGATAGGTCATCATTCTACTGCCTTAACAACAACTAGTCAATTATTAAAAAATAAGAAATATTTAGAAAACGAAAATATATTTAGATTAGCAAAAGATATTATTTATACACAAAAAAGTGAAATTGAAACAATGAAAAATTTTTTATAACCATAATATAACTAACTATGCGTATTGAATTGTGGTTATTGTTAATTACCGGAGCTATATTATTTCATATATACACTGATGGTAAATATACAAAAAATATTATGATGTATAAAAAATATTTCAAGATGGGTGGAGTTGTTATTATATCATTCATTATTTACATTTTATTAAAAAAAAATCCTGCAAATGCTGAAAATATTATTCGCACATCTAATGAATATTTAAAATATATGCCCATTGATAAAAATACATCATCTATGTTATCGCCTATCTTGGACTTTACTTCAAAACAAACATATGGAGGAAGTAGTAATCATCCAATTGTTCGTGTTCCAAATGCTCAAACACGATCGCAAAACATTATGATGAGATCTGGCAAAAAAGGGACAAAAAGATCAGTCAGTGAAACAAAAAAGAAATTTGTTGCATCCAGACAAAATTGGAAGTGTAATGGTTGTAATGATCAATTAAATGCATGGTTTGAAGTCGATCATGTAATCCGTTTAGAACATGGAGGAAGTAATCACGTTGATAATTTAGTAGCGTTATGTCGTGAATGTCATGGACAAAAAACGACTATTGAAAATCTTTAATTGTTAAAATATTCAAATCGAAATATACGTTTAGTGTATATACGTATATTTATCATGGAAACAAATGAATCCGAAAATATGAAAAACATATCTTTTTTAAATGATGCTTTAAGTAATATACCTAAAAATTCAAATGAATTTTTAAGAAAAAAAGAGCAAATTGAATACAATGAGGAAGAAAAGAATATAGATGAAAATTTTTTATATCCAACATTGAATGATCCAAATTTTGCATATAAAATCGCAAGTCATAAAGAATTTGCAGATACAAAATATGATGGTAAATTACGAAATATAAAGGAATTTGCTGATGAAATGTGTAAATCATCTTTTGAATTAATGCCACATCAGTTATTTGTGAAAAATTTTCTATCATTTCAAACACCATATAATAGTCTTTTACTTTATCATGGTTTAGGGAGTGGGAAAACATGTAGTTCTATCGGTATTGCAGAAGAAATGAGATCATATATGAAGCAAGTTGGTATTAAACAACGTATTATAATTGTTGCTGCACCAAATGTACAAGCAAATTATAAATTACAATTATTTGATGAACGTAAATTGCGTGAAGTAGATGGTATATGGACAATAGATTCTTGTACAGGAAATGCATTTATTCAAGAAGTAAATCCAACAAATATTAAAGGTATATCTCGTGAAAAAATGATTAGTCAAATTAAATCCATTATTAACCAATATTATGTTTTTATGGGATATGTTGAGTTAGCCAATTTTATTCGTAAAAAAATATCCATAACAAATGTGAATTTGTCTTTTGATGATAAACGAAAACTAGAAATACAAAATATGAAGAAGTTTTTTAATAACCGTTTAATTGTTATTGACGAAGTACATAATATTCGTTTAGCCGATGACAATAAAGATGATAAAACAGGGAAATTATTAATGGATTTGTCTAAGTATTGTTATAACATGCGTTTATTGTTATTATCTGCAACGCCTATGTACAATTCATACAATGAAATTATTTGGTTAACAAACTTAATGAATGCAAATGACAAACGAGGTTTAATTAAAAGTACTGAAATATTTAATGCTGATGGTTCTTTTAAAGAAGCAAAGAAAGATGAAAACAATAACATAATCGAAGGAGGGAAGGAATTGTTGCAAAGAAAATTAATAGGGTATATTTCTTATGTTCGCGGTGAAAATCCTTATACATTTCCATATCGTATTTATCCAGAAACATTTGCACCAGAAAGAACATTTTATGATTCACAAAATTCTGCTGTAAGTTTAACAAAAGCAACACAAGTAATAACAGGAAATGATGTAAAACAACACAAATTACCAATTTATCAATTAAATGGAAAAAAAATTAGCGAACCTTTAACACATTTTCCTGTATATGTTACAAATATAGGTAGTTATCAAGAGCAAGCATATGAATTAATTATTAATAACATGAAAAATGATATTGAAAAAACTATGGAATTTGATGAATTAGATAAATTTGGGTTTAGACGATTACAAATACCCCTAGAATCATTAAATATTGTATATCCTAGTTCAAATTTAGATAATCAAATCCAAAAAGGTAAATTAATGGAATTAGAAGATGAAAAAGATTTTGATGAATTAAGTGACCCAAGAGCAACAATGGTTGGAAAACGTGGAATGAAGTCTGTCATGAATTTTTTGGATGAATCAAATCAAAACATTCCAAGAAAATACAATTTTTCCTATAAACCTGAAATTGAAAAAAAATATGGTCGTATTTTTCATTCTTCTGAAATTTCAAAATACAGTGCTAAGATTGGTCATATTTGTGACATTATAAAAAGATCAAAAGGTATTGTATTAATTTATTCGCAATATATTGATGGAGGTATAGTACCAATGGCACTTGCATTAGAAGAAATGGGTTTTGCACGTTTTGGTTCTTCTGATTATTCAAAATCACTTTTTGAAAAACCCTCTGCTGAACCATTAGATGCTTTAACTATGATGCCAAAAAGTGAAATAGGTTCTAAAACATTTTCACAAGCAAAATATGCCATGATTACAGGTGACAAAGCATATTCTCCACAAAATGCCTTGGACATTAAGACGATTACAAACTCTGATAATAAAAATGGTGAAAAAGTAAAGGTTGTATTAATATCAAAAGCAGGATCAGAAGGTTTGGATTTTAAATGCATTCGTCAAATACATATTTTAGAACCCTGGTATAACACCAACCGTTTAGAACAAATTCTTGGACGTGGTATCAGAAATTTAAGTCATTGTGCTTTACCTTTTGAAGAACGTAATGTTGAAATATATATGCATGGAACTATTTTGAATAATAAAGACAGCGAGGAAGCAGTGGATGTTTATATTTATCGTTTAGCTAAAAATAAAGCAAAAAACATAGGCAGGGTAACTCGTTTGTTGAAGGAAACATCAGTGGATTGTATTCTCAACATTGGACAATCTAATTTTACAGAACAAAAGTTATTATCTATTAGTGAAAATCAAAATATTAAATTAAGATTATCAACAGACAATAAAGAGATTAATCATAAAATTGGCGATAGACCTTATAGTGAAATATGTGATTATATGGAAAATTGCGAATATAAATGTATAGGAACCAATAGATCTATCCAAGAACCTTCAAAGGAATCATATTCCGAAAATTTTTTGCAATCAAATAATGAAAGAATTATGAAAAGAATACGAGAAATATATCGCGATAGAGAAAATGGGGAACATTTTTACAATTTATCTCAAATTATTGATATGGTCAATGCAATCAAGCAATATCCTATTGAACAAATATACTCAGCTCTTAGTACTTTTATTAAAAATAAAAATGAGTACATAATTGATAAATATGGGAGACGCGGTAATTTGATTAATAAAGGAAATATTTATGCTTTTCAACCCGTTGAAATTAATGATGAAAGTATTACTATATTTGAAAGAAAAATACCTATTGATTATAAACGTTCCAATGTTATTATGGAAATACCAAAAGAATTTGATGAAAATAAAACGAATGCAACAGTACAAAAAATTAATTATCAAGAAATTTTAAATGAAATTAATTTAAATTTGGAAAATGCAACATCAGTACAAAATATACCGCATGGAGAACAAAATTGGTACAAACATGCAAGTAAAGTATTAAATCATTTGCAATTAGTTCATAATATTAGTTATGAGGATTACGTAAAATATATTATACATCATAATATTGATATGTTAATGCCTGATAAAAAAATGATTCTAATTTCTCATATGTATTCAAAAATAAGGGATTCAAAAAATATGTCTGAAACAGAACAAGAAATAAAATCTTATTTAGATTCGAATATTATATCTTATAAAAATAAAAGTGGGTTTTTATTAGTTGATACCAAAAATTGGACATTATTTATACAATCACCCGAAAATGCAGAATTATGGGAGGAAGCAGAACCTGAAGATGTTCGAAATTTTGAAATATCTGGAACATTAGGATCTAAATTAAGAGTAAATAGTTCTCAATATTCCAAAATAATTGGTTTTATTGATATGTTTAGAAATGGAAAAGAAATGGTGTTTCGCATTAAAGATACAACTCAAATGCAAAATAACACTGGAACACGTATTAATTCTCAAACACCAGGTAAGGGAGATATAATTAAACGTTTAAATGAAATAGTATATAATGGAGAAGTTGTTCCGGATCCTATGTATAGTTTGACAAAATCTAAAGAAATTATGCAGCAAGGTTTATGTGTTATTGTTGAAATATTATTGCGGTATAAAACAAGTACACAACATAATAATCAAACATGGTATTTGAACCCAGCACAGGCGATGTATAATAATATTGCGAAATTTAGAAAAAAATCATAATATAAATCTAGTGTTATTTATATAATGAATAATGATATTCCAAAAGTAGTAGGTGAAGGAACATATGGTTGTGTTCATAAACCTGCTTTAAAATGTAAAGATAAAGATGATAAAAAAGATCCAAATCAAGTATCAAAATTAATGACAAAAAAAAATGCAAATGAAGAATTGAAAGAATTTAAATTAATTCGAAAAGCAGACAAAAAGGATAATTATCATTTAGGAAAACCAGATTCTTGTTTTCCAGATGATACGTTGGTTAATAAAATGTCTATTGATAAATGTGGAAGATTCGATGCAATTGATATTGAAAATTATAAATTATTGCTATTGAAAGATGGTGGTATTAATTTAAAACAATTTGCACTAGAAATGAAATCAAAAAAAGTTACTCCTGAAAATAAAAAAAAAATGGAAGATTTTTGGATTGAAACCCATCGTTTATTTATTGGACTTAAGGATTTTCAACACTATGGGTTAATTCATCATGATTTAAAAGCGCAAAATATTGTTTATAATGAACGAAAAAATCGTATTAATTACATTGATTTTGGTTTGATGAAAAAGAAGTCTTATATATTGAATCAAATAGAAAAAAAAAATTGGTGGTTGGCTCAATTTCATTGGTCCTTTCCTATTGAATTAGGGTATATAAATTATATGCCTTATAGAAGAGTTATTTCTAAGGGTCCAAGTGAAAATAAAAAAACTGTAACAAAAATAATAGATGAATTAAAGTCAGATAATTATGATAACATGTCTTCCCATGCAAAAGCATTTTCTGTTTTCCTTTCTGAAACACGATGTGATGCAAAATCGTTTTGTTACAAAAATTTTAATGAATACATGAACGATTATTTAAAAATGTTGGATTCAATAAAAAAAATGAATCGTTCCTATTTTGTAGAAAAATCTTATGATACTGTTGATAGTTATGGGTTGGCATTATCTCTTATGAGTGTTTTAAATAGAACATCTGTCTTTATTGAAAAAGAAATGGCAAAGGAACTTGGAGAATTATTTTACAAAATGTATCATCCAAATTTAGAATTGCGATTAAGTGTAAATGAGTCAATTGTAATGTACGAAAAAATATTGGAAAATCATATTTTGAAAAAACAACATAAGCAATTTCGGGATCATATTATAGTGGTTGAAACTCAAATTAAGAAAAATTTGGACAAAAAATTAAAAAATACTCATTATAATGATGTTACAATGTCTGAGAAAAAAGTTGAACAATTAACAAATGATCCTGTTAAAAAATGTCCAGAAGGAAAAGAATTTAATCCAATTACAAAAAGATGTAATTTAAAATGCAAATCAGGATTTCAACGAGATAGTTCATTTAAATGTAGAAGAATGACACGAAAACGTTGTCCTAGAGGCAAGGAAAAGAATCCTATAACAAAACGTTGTGTATTTAAATGCAAACCTGGTTATAAACGTAATAAAGAGTTTAAATGTAAAAAGACATTGAAAAAGAAACAATCACAAAATTGATTTTTAATTAATGATTATGAAATAATATAAAATCTTGTTTATAATATATTAGTAATCAATGTCCACCGTTGTAATAAAAAGACCAAAAAACAAACCCGACAAAAAAGAAGGAAAAGATAAGATTTATGGAGTTTATTTGAAATCAATATTAGAACGAAAAGTGTGCTTAAATATTAGAGAAATAGGAAAAAATATTAAAAGTAATTTGGAAAAGAAGTTGGAATTTTCTATGGGTGGAAAATGTGTAAATGAAGGTTATATTCGTCCAAAATCAATAAAAATTTTGAACTATTCAAGTGGAAATGTAAATTCAGATGTAGTTGAATTTAATGTTATTATTGATTGTATGGTCTGCCTTCCAGTAGAGGGTATGTTAGTTGAATGTACATGTAAAACTATTACAAAAGCCGGTATTCATGCACAAGTCATTGATGATGAGAAAAATATACCAATCACTATATTTATTGCACGTGATCATCATTATCTTGATAATAAATTTAGCGAAATAAAAGAGGGTGATAAAGTAACATCACGGATTATTGGTATTCGCTTTGAACTTTATGATGAATTTATTTGTGCAATAGGTAAATTGGTATAATAATAACAATAAATTTTGAATATTTTTGTTAAAAAATAATTATTTATATAATTTGATATATATATATATAATGAGTAATTCTAATAGTGCAACTTATATTCAATCTGGACCTCCAGGACCTGTAGGACCACAGGGTCCTCAAGGACCTACAGGATTACAAGGTAATCAAGGATTACGCGGACCTGCAGGACCCAGTGGACCTCGTGGTATTGCAGGACAAATTCAAGATATTAGTACAAATACTCTTCCGCCAGGAAGTAATGCTACAGTTGAAAATGTGGGAACTGCCGCAGCAGCAAGTTTAGTATTTGGTATTCCAGAGGGGGATGTTGGACCTATGCCTAATATAGGTGTAGGTAATGTTACAACTGTTTCACTTCAAACTGGAAATATAGTTGGTGTTCCAACTGTTAATATTACACCTGGTATAGATCCATCATTTTCTATAGATTTTGGTATTCCAGTTGGTAAAACAGGTCCTATGCCTGATATATCGTTGGGAACTGTTTCTAATGTTCCTTTGCAAAATGGAAATATAATAGGTGATGCAAGTGTGACATTAACGGAATCCACTAATTCTACTGATCCATCTTATACTTTTAGTTTTGGTATTCCAGAAGGAAGAACAGGTCCTATGCCTAATTTGGGTGCTCCTACTGTTTCAAGTGTTTCACTTCAACCAGGTAATGTGGTTGGAAATCCTACTGTCACTTTAACGGAATCCAATAATTCTACTGATCCATCCTATATTTTTAATTTTGGGATACCAGTCGGAAAAACTGGTTCTCAACCAACATTTGGACTTACACCTACTGTTAATAATGTTGGTCTCAAACCTGGAAATATTGTTGGAGATGCAACGGTTTCTATTGCTTCCGGAGCTGACCCTTCTTATAGTTTTACATTTGGAATCCCGCAAGGAATTACTGGATCAACACCTACTTTAGCTTTTGATGTCTCAACAATTCCTCCAGGTGGTGGTAATACTTTATCAGATGCTTCTCTTGTAGTAACGCCTGGCACTGTAAATACAGATCCTTCTTATACTTTATTGTTCAAAGTACCTGGAGGAATTAAAGGTGATACTGGTGCAACACCTGATATATCTTTTGCAACACCTACAACTATTGCTCCTACCGGTGCGAATGGTGAAATTTTAGGTGCAGCCAGTTTAAATGTTGTAAATGGAACTACAGCAGCAGATCCCTCCTATACAATAACATTTAATATACCTGCAGGTGTTAAAGGTGATGCTGGTTCAATAAGTGCATTTGGTTCTGATTTAATTCCAGATACTGATATTGCATATGATATAGGTTCAACTACAAAAAGAGTCAAAAGAACATTTACTCGTAATTTAGATACATCTGGTATTAATATAGTTCGCGCTAGTGCAAGTGGTGGGGCATTGGATATTTCAAATAATGTCCCACAAACAAGTGGTTCTTTGGTAAATATTAGAGGAACGGCAGGGGAAAGAGCATTACGGGTTAGTGAAGGTATTTCTCGTTTTGATGATAAATGTGTTTTTAATGACGATGTATCGTTTAATGGACAAGTGAGTTTTCATAGTGAAATTATATTAAACAATACAATTGATATAAGAACTGGTAAAATCAAAGTTGAAACAGGAACTGATGTTAGTCATTCTGGATATATAGAATTCCCAAAAGGTCATGTAGGTTATAATTTTGCCCCTCTTGGAGCATCTGGAAATGAAGGTTCTGATGTTTCAAATCAATTTATGTATTTACAGTCAGATAAAGATATAAAATTTTATGCTGGGGGTATTTCTGCAGGAAATGAAAGAATGAGTATTGCTAGTAGTGACGGTAAAATTACATTTTTTAATGATGCTTCTTTTAATAATAATACAATATTTGGAGGAGATGTATCTTTTAATGGAGATGTTTCATTTAATGGAGATGTTACTATTACAAGCAATGGTAAATTTACAACAGGAACCGGTGATGTTGCACTTAATGGTGATGTAACAGTTGCTTCTGGTAAGGACATTACAATGTCAGGTGCTAGTACATTTGCAACAGGAACAGGTAACGTTACTATTAATGGAGATGTATCTTTTAACAGTGATGTTTCATTTAATGGAGATGTTACTATTACAAGCACTGGTAAATTTGCAACAGGAACCGGTAATGTTGCACTTAATGGTGATGTTGGGGTTGCAAGTGGTAAAAATGTTACTATAGCACCAAATCAAACAATTAGTTTTAATGGTTCAACAGATACAAATGAGGCTATTTCTGGCGATGGTAGTAATTTAATATTAAGGTCAGGTGGAGTTGACTATAAAATACCTACAACAATTGGTACAAATGGTCAAGCATTAACAATATTAAATTCTACTAATAACACTTTACAATGGAGCACACCATCTGCTGGTGGTGCTGCAACAGCAAACCAAATATTGGTGACAGACAATGAATCTACCGCCGAAAACAATTTGATCACATTTGTTGCAGGTGCGGCAACTACTACCGGACAGCAATCACTTGAAATGGATGGTAATTTAAATTATAATCCCAGTACTGGAACATTAAGTGCAACAATTTTTTCAGGAAGTGGTGCAAGTTTGACAACACTGGGTGCAGGTAATATATCAACTGGAACATTAGCAACTGCACGAGGTGGAACTGGGGCATCCAGTGTTCCTATGGTAAGTGTTATTGAAGCAGCAAATGCAGCAGCAGCAGCAACAACATTAGGATTAGGTACAGGTAATAGTCCAACATTTACAGATTTAACTCTTAGTGGAGGTGATATTGCATTGGGAAATGGACAAAATGGAACATTAAGTGTAAATACTACACCTTCCGGAACTGATGGTAGAAATTTAATTATAACAGCAGGAGGAACAGCAAATAGTGGTGACACAGGAGGTGATTTAGTATTGCGAGGTGGTCCAACTTTACTAGGTGGTTCAGGTACTGGAGGTGATATTGTATTTCAGGTTGCTGTAGATAATACACATAATACTGCATTAACTATCAATCAAGATGGAACATCAACTTTTGACGGAGATGTTGTAATCGATCCAAATAAAGCAAGTGGTGGTGCATTAAGTATTTCAAATAGTACTCAACAAACATCTGGTAATCTAGTTGAAATTACAGGTTATTTAGATCAATGTGCATTACATATTGAAGCGGGTGATGTTGATATTAGTGATAATTTAGTAGTGGGAGGTGATATTAATTTAGGTAATGCAAGTGATACAACAATTGCACGTAGTAGTGGTGGTGTAGTTACCATTGAAGGTGCTGTAGTAAGAACAGCAAACGTTGATATTGATTTAGGTAATGATGTAACTGGAACATTACCTGCTGGTAATGGTGGAACCGGAATCACTTCATTGGGAGCAGGAGTAGCTACTTTTTTAGGAACACCAAGTTCTGCTAATTTAGCAAGTGCTGTAACAAATGAAACAGGAAGTGGAGCATTGGTATTTGCAACATCAC
>MDTG01036363.1_pt1 | contig 17914 bp, 13 predicted proteins | sample 811421 | NCBI WGS metagenome assembly MDTG01 (sample SAMN05326645, study PRJNA326480) | marine metagenome | isolation source: seawater | place: Pacific Ocean: South East | collected 2011 | reverse complement strand
CATCAAGGTGGTTCGAACATGTGAAGTTATGAGCCGAACATCACAACGAGTACAGCCACTACTGCACCTAATCCCGCTATTTTAAGCCCATTCTTATACATAGGCAGCTTCGGCATAAACATCAAAAATGCAGATATGACGAAAAACAAAAGGGCAACGCCAAAGCTAATGTTCAACCAAAATAAGGGGCTGTTATTAGTCGCTTTGTGAAGCTTCACCATTTTTGCTAGAACAAGAGGGTAGTCTTTACGGGTAATAGTAGCGACACCATCTGCCTTGTCATAAGTTCCCATATTTAACACAACTTGGTCGTCATTCTCTTCAACCACCTTCAAACCTTTCACCTTAATTTTCGATGCTACCTGTTTGCCGTTCAAGTCTTGAGACAACTGACGGACTTCAGTTTGATCGAATTTTAGGAAATCGGTGGGGCGAAAAATGAGTAAGACGCCACTGACAGCATAAATTGCCATTATGCCTGCTAAGAAAAAGCCTAACCACCGGTGATATTTACGGACGGCCATGTGAAATTTAGGTGATGCCATAATTACTTATTGATAGATTTATTTATAGATGAGCCTTTATAAACGAGACTGAGAGGTATTTGAAGGGTGAAGGTAAGATTAAAATTATATTTATCTGCTATTTTCGTTTTGCCTGCTATTTTTGTTGTAAATAATTGGTAAAACTATAAGGCTCGCATGGTACGAGCAGTGTAAAAAAGCTGCTACCACAATAGACTTTGGTCTAATATGGCGACGTGAAAAAGTAAATAATGTTTTAATGTTTAAATAAGCGTTTTTTAACGACAGAAAAGCGTTGTATATGTGTTCAAAAACAAAATTGAATGATGCGGTGCAACATCGACACAGGACAATAATATGCAGTCAATAGCCATAGTATTACTCGGGATCGTGGGCATGCTCCTCGGGTGGTTCGTATATTCGAAATTTATTGCCACGAAAATATTTAAATTAGACGATAACTTCACCACGCCAGCTCACGAGCTGCAAGATGGTAAAGACTTTGTACCTACCAATAAAGTCGTGCTCTGGGGGCATCACTTTACTTCAGTAGCGGGGGCAGCTCCAATTGTAGGGCCTGCGATCGCCGTATACTGGGGCTGGGTGCCTGCCGTACTTTGGGTGATTTTCGGCACCATATTGTTTGCTGGTGTGCACGACATGGGCGCCTTGTGGGCCAGTGCGCGTCACAAAGGTAAATCGATGGGCGCCTTGTCTGAAAGCGTTATAGGCAAGCGTTCTCGTTCATTGTTTATGATTGTTATCTTTCTAGTACTGTTAATGGTTAATGCCGTTTTTGGTGTGGTGATAGCAAACTCCTTTGTGTCACAACCGAATGCGGTATTCCCTGCTTGGACAGCCATTGCCGTTGCACTTGTCATTGGACAGCTATTAAAACGTAACTTTGGTTTAATCCCTCTTTGTCTTGTGGGTATTGTGGTGCTTTATGCCTCGGTTTATGCGGGTAGCTACATTCCAATCAGTTTGCCTGAAACCATGTTTGGTTTAGCTGACAAAGCGAACTGGATTATTATCTTATTTATTTACGCTGCTATTGCTTCGTTGTTGCCGGTGTGGATGTTACTTCAGCCCCGCGATTTTATTAACGGTATGCAGTTATTGGTTGGCCTATTCCTACTGTATGGTGCGGTCTTCTTTGCTATGCCAGATATTACCGCGCCAGCCTTCAATACACAGACGGCCATGGATTCTCCCAGCTTAATTCCCTTGTTGTTTGTGACTATTGCTTGCGGTGCAGTGTCAGGTTTCCACGGTATTGTGGCGTCAGGTACAAGCTCTAAGCAGTTAGATAAGGAAACTGATGTACGTTTTGTGGGTTATTTAGGGGCGATTGGTGAAGGTTCCTTAGCACTGATTACCATTGTTGCGGTTAGTGGTGTGGCGTTTGCAGCCTCTCCAGAAGAGTGGCATGAAGTCTACAGTCACTTAGGTGCAGGCAGCGTAGGAGCGTTTATTAGTGGCGGTGCGGCGCTAATTCATCAAGGTTGGGGTCTGCCTGAAGCCTTCTCATCGACGATATTAGCGGTAATGGTCGTGCTGTTTGCAGGCACAACCATGGACTCTGGTGTTCGTCTTCAGCGGTACATTATTCAAGAGTGGGGCGATATTTATAAATTGTCAGCACTTAAAAATGGGGTAGTTGCGACTTTCTTAGCGGTTGCTTGTTGCTTACTGCTAGCCTTTGGTGCAGGTGGCTCTTCAGGCGGTGGCGGTATGATCATTTGGCCGTTGTTTGGTTCTACCAATCAAATACTGGCGAGTCTTACCTTGTTAGTTATTTCCGTCATGCTAATCAAGATGGGAAGACCAGCCCGTTACACATTAATACCCATGGTATTCGTTTTGGTAATGGCTTTCTTTGCTGGGCTAATAAAGCTTAAAGAGTACTATCTTGCTGAAAACTACTTATTGGTGTTCTTAGATGCCGTGGTGCTAGTGGTGTCTGTGTTAGTAATGCTTGAAGCCTGGTCTGTTGTGGCTAAACTTCGCAGCGGACATCAAGACGAAGTGGGCGAAAAAGAATAGCCACAGCACTAAAGATAGCGAGCAGTTGTCTTTAATTGATTGAGCGCTAGTTTTATACAAAGCCGATGCAGGGAGTTATTCTCGGCGTCGGCTTTTTTGTAGGCAATCGGGTTATTCGATGAGGTGGATTACTTCTCGTTCATTCACGGGAGGAGCGTAAATTTGCTATTATACGTTTTCACCTAATTTGATAAATTTACTGTACATTAAATAATCATGGCAAGTTGGCGCAGTAAATCAGCAAGTAAAAATAAAGTATTCAACGCGGTTCGTTTGGAGTGGTATGTCTGACCTAATGCTCTTAGTGCAAAATTTTATTAGCCTATTTATGGAGTCTGCTCCGTGGCTGTTACTGGGCTTGCTGGTGGCCGGTATCATGCATGAGCTGGTGCCGGTTAGCTTTTTAGAGCGCCATATGGGAAGCAGCTCAACAGCCTCCATCACGAAAGCGGCGGTAATAGGTGCTCCATTGCCTTTGTGTTCTTGCGGCGTGATTCCAGCGGCCATCGGGCTGCGTAGAAGCGGTGCATCTAAACCATCGACGATCTCCTTTTTAGTTTCTACTCCTGAAACAGGCGTAGACAGTGTCTCTGTTTCCTACGCGTTATTAGGCCCTTTGTACGCCATTGTTAGGCCAATTGCCGCTATCGTTAGCGCAATTTATGCAGGTCTTATGGTGAGATGGTTTGATGGCGTAAAGCCTCACAAAGCAGAATACCAGCATGTGCACGCTGATAACCACTCACATGCTCATAAGCATTCTGGCAATCACTCCGGCAATCACTTTAACAATACATCTTGCTGTTCAAGTGAGGCCTCTGCAGCTCCAGAGCAAGTGGAAGCGGCCTCGCTGAATCAAGAGCAAACCAGTTGTTGCGCCAGTGAAAAGGCATCCACAAGTTGTTGCGACGACACGCCAGCTACTTCGGCGGAGCCAGCAAATCAAAGCAACAAATTTACCCAGGTGCTTCGTTATGCCTCGGGTAAGTTGCTGGAAGATATTGTGGTATGGCTACTTATTGGCCTAGCCTTAGCCGCAGCCATTAAAACTTGGGTACCAACAGACTTTCTTACTCAATGGGGTGATGGAGTTATCGCTATGTTGGTCATGGCCGTCATTGGCATCCCTATGTATATTTGCGCCACGGCATCTACGCCACTTGCGGTGGGGTTTTTAGCCGCTGGGTTATCACCTGGTGCGGTGTTGGTATTTCTCATGGCAGGGCCGGCTACTAATGTGTCTACCATGGGTATGATCAAACAAGAAATGGGATTTAGAACCCTGTGTTTATATTTATTTAGTGTTATAACTGCCAGTATTGGGTTTGGCTATTTGCTTAATTACGCGGTGTCAGCATTCTCATTAGAGGGCTTAATTCATATGGAAAGCCAACTACACAGTCATGGTGCTAACATTCAAGCCCTCTATGCAGCGTGCGCTATTCTTCTTGCTGCTTTAATGGCTCGATTAGGCGTTAAAAAAGTCAGCGCTAGGTTGGCACAGCGTGAGGAAAGCCATCAAGACTGTTGTGGTTAACACAAACGTAAAAATGAATAGGAATACAGTATATGTATTCCTATATTTATGAGTAAATTACTCGGTATTCGTATTTAATTCACCTGCGCTCTTGTAAGTCCGGTTAAGGCTTGCATAATGGTCGTTTGCTTCATACTCCGATTATCGGAAAGGACTCATGTTTTTACTCATCGTTTATGTATTGATTGCCTTGGGCTTCTCTTTTTTATGCTCAATTGCTGAGGCAGTCATTTTAAGTGTGTCCTCAGCCTACATTTCTGTTTTAGAAAAAGAGAATCGGCCTAGCGGTATCTTGCTAAGAAAGCAGACCGATAATATCAACACGCCGCTATCGGCAATCTTAACGTTAAATACTATTGCTCACACAATGGGTGCTGCTGGCGCGGGTGCGCAGGCTGCTAGTGTATTTGGCGAAGCATACTTAGGCGTAATTTCAGCCGTATTAACGCTACTTATCTTGGTTTTTTCTGAAATTATTCCTAAAACCGTAGGTGCAACCTATTGGCGTGGATTGGCGCCAGTGACAGCCTACTTCCTAAAGTATCTGATTATTATTCTTAAACCCTTTGTGGTGATGTCTGAATTGCTCACGCGGGGCTTTAAAGATGACAGCCCACTTCGAGGGTTAAGCCGGGGTGAGTTGCACGCCATGGCCGAACTATCAGGGCAAGAAGGGCAGCTAGCTAACCACGAAGCGGTATTTTTACAAAGCTTGCTGAGCTTGCACGAATTAAAGGTAAAAGATGCCATAACTCACCGAACTGTGTTGTTTTCGGTGGCAGAATCGATGACTGTGGAAGTGTTTTTCCATAAGCACGCGCATATTGAGTATTCCCGAATTCCTGTTTATGAAGACAAAGACTCGGAAAACATCACCGGCTATGTCATGCGTTCAGATTTATTGGTAGCACAAGCTCGCGGGAATACCGATAAACCGTTATCTGAGTACGCCAAAAACATGGTGACCATACTTGGCTCTATGCCCCTGTCGATAACCTTCGACCATTTTATCGATAAACATGTTCATATGCTTTTAGTGGTAGATGAGTATGGCGGATTGGAAGGGGTAATTACCCTAGAAGATTTGCTAGAGCGCTTGCTAGGCGTAGATATTATTGATGAGAAAGACACAACAGTAAGTATGCGTAGATTGGCAAAAATGATGACGCGCCGCAAAGAGCGAATGATGGTCAAAAATGTACCTGATGTGTCACTCGATAAGTCTAAATCTAATGGTAATGCTGATTAGTTTTGTTCAGTCGATTCGATAGGAAATCGCTAGCTGAAGTAGGTTTTCGTGAAAATTTTCACTAGATACCGATGCCGCATTTAAAAATCGTAGATTTTCTTGGCGGCCTCGATTCACTTGCCACTCTGCAGAGAATGCTATTTGCGCGCTCATCGCATAGGTGTAATTAATGGTAATTGCTTCCCCTCTGCTGTTATTCGGATCGTCTGTAGTGTTGTCGTTATCTATCACTTGATACCAGTCTAAACGGGTCGAAAATTGATGTGCCTCATGGGTATACGATGCAGCAATGTAGGCCGCGTAAAAATCGTTATTTACAATATTTTCCCCCATCAAGGTGTCACCAATCAGCGCTTGCCCGAACAGGGTTACATTGCGGTTACGCATATGGCGAAGGGTTAACGCGTGAAATCGCGTGCGCCATGCGTATATTCTGTCAGGGTCGAAAATGAGTGGGTTGGCACGGTTGTCGTAATAATAGTAACGTAGCTCTGAACGGCGCTTATGGGCTAAATGCAGCCCGCCGTAATAACCTGTTTTCGTATCAATTTCACGAAAGGGGTCGGTATATGCTGGGGCGCCTATTCCTTCCTCAGATACCACGCCAGGAATGGGCGTGAATTTCACTCTATCATCATTCAGCGATTGCCTGTCATGTAGCGCAAAGCCACGCCAAGATAGCAAGGTGCCTGTGGTGTCGTTTCCCTTAAATAAGCTTCCTACCACTTTCCACGACCAGTCACGTCTAACTTGCCTACCGTTTTGTCTTAAGCTTGCCTCTACACCAAACGTTCGAAGCTCTTCCCCTATCCAACTGTTAATGGCTGAGTTAGATAAAAAGTGTGGTGACAGCCAGCCCATGTCAGTGTTTTCGGCAGAAATTGCCGGGTAGAAAAAACCGAGTTTAATTTCTGGTTTAATGGTGGATGCAGTAAGGGGACGGTATTGAGTATAGAGTTGGCTGACCCCGAGCTTTTGTTCTCCATCACTATATCCGTTGGCGACAACATGGAACTGCCAATCATCGCTGAGCACTTTATCGTACGCTAGTAGCGCTTGAGATAAGGCAACTGCATTATTTTCAAAGCGCTGGTGGGAAACGCCATTCGTTTGAAATGTGTCAGCGTTATCTGCTGAAATAACACTACCTCTAAGCAACAACCTTGTATCTGAAAAAGCGTGAAAACTGATGAAGCAAAAAATAACGACAATACAACGGCTCAGCATTAATAATCACCAAAACCGTCATCAAAATCATCATCGCTAGCTATCACTTTCGATAAGGTTAGCGTGAAGTTTTTATCGCGGGTTAACTCAACTTCAGTTTCTATAAAAGGTTGTTCGTTTGGCGCGTTCGGATGCCAAAACTCAACACTGTATTTACCTGCGGGTAGTGAGATGCCAGCGTTACCGTCATCTGCGGTTTTTACAAAATAAGGGCTATCGGCAATAACGATGTAACCTAGCATCCAATCGTGAATATTACAGCCAATATCCACAATGCCAGCTTGCTCAAAGAACAATGGCTCTGCGGTAAATTCTTTATAGAGCTTTAGCTCAAACTGCTTGGTGGGTGAAAACGAATAAACATGATGGAATACGTTATCTGCATTGGGGAAGGTAACTTCTGTGTTCTTTTGTACCACCAGTACATGGGGGGCAAACTGCTTATTGATTTGATTCATAATCGCAGTTTTAGGTGTTGATTCTGCTTCTGAATTTTTGAGTTCTGTGCGGGATAAATCAAACAGGGGAGTGAAAATAATAACGCCGTCTTTTACCGGAGATTGTTCGGCATCTAGTAACGTGATGGAGGCGGTAACAGTATCTGCACGGGCATTAATTGGAGCCAGTATTGCGATAAAGGCAAGTGCCGCTAGAGAGGCTAGCACAGCAAGCTTATTGACGTTTTGCGCTACGCGGTTAAACCAGCAAATACTTGGTATAAAAAAGTATGATCCACACATCAGTTTGTTCATCTAGCAGTAACCTTATTCGTTCGCTAAAAGCTTGTTTTTCAGTTATATAGAGACCGTTGGTAATGCAGGTATATTTCACTTTTTAGTAAAGCGTTTATACAAAAGCATTGAATCAAGACCTTCCTTTAAGCTGCCGAGCTCTAACCCTCAATCGTTACCCACAACTTCATTGTGAAAGCGACTAACAAGATATAGTGGGTAAAAGCAACACAACCAAAACATACCTACCAGAATAACCTTGCGTGACAGGTAAGGTTTTGTCCAGTTTAAACGATGGAGAATTTTCTAATAAGGTTGTGGTATACGTGATGAAGTTTATCTAACTCGTCCCGGTTGGCTTTGCCGCCTTGCACCAAAGACTGAATGCTTTGGTCTAGCTCATACAAGCTTTCACGAATAGCTTGATCGCTAATCATACTCTGCATCCATGTAATAGCGGCAATTCTCTCGCCGCGAGTTACCGGTGTAACTTTATGTAAACTTGAGGATGGGTAGAGTACCGCGCTACCTAAGTTGCCTTTGACTTTTTGCTCGCCGAAACCAGTCTGAATAACTAGCTCTCCGCCCTCATAATCGCTTGGACTAGACAGAAACACCGTCATCGACATATCGCTACGCAGAACATCAGGGGTATTGGGAATTCGCATAATCGCGGCATCTACATGATAGCCGTATGTTTGCGATTCACTGTAGCGGTTGAAGCAAGGAGGGAAAATGCGCTGAGGTAGCGCAGCAGAGACTACTTGTGGATGGTTACCTAGGCTTGCCAATAAGTTGTTGGCAAGCGCTTGAACCGTAGCGTGCTGCGCGTCAGCTTGACCATTATTTTTAACCCCTGCTGCCATGCCCATTGCGGTCGCTTTTCCATCGTTAAATGGTACATCGGCTAATGCAGCCCGGTATTGCTTCACTTGGTCGGCGTCTAGTAGGTTATCAATAATGATCATTTTTTAGCGTTTCTCTTAAAACTAACTTAGAACTCGTAGTTTACGGTACCGGTTACGTTACGTCCGTCACCGATGTACATGAAGGCACCAGAGCGATAAGCTGCAGTCCAGTACTCTTCATCAAACAAGTTACCGATATTAACACGGAACGTTAGTTTTTCAGATGCGTAGTAGTTAGCAAACAAGTTGAATACTTGATAATCAGGAACAACAATTGAGTATTCGCCAGTATCAGCATCGTAACCCGCTGCGGTATCAGGCTGACCACCAAACATTTCAGACTTGTACGTGTAGTCACCACCAAAAGCGAACTTCTCATTGGGTTGATAACGCAGTTGTAAGTAGAAGCTTTCGTCAGCAAAGTTACTTAACGCAAGGCCAATGTTAGATTCTGTGAAAGAGTCTAGTACTTCTGAGTCCATGAAGGCGGCAGATGCTTGAACACTGAACTTCTCAGTAATATCACCGCTAACACCAAATTCAACACCTTCAACACGGTTTTCACCCGTGTTTAATGTACCAATAGTTGAGTAGTCATCTTCACCGATACTTTCATGAACATCGCTTTTCGTAATACGGAAGATTGATGCATTTGCCATCAACTTCTCATCAAATAGCATCCATTTTGTACCGATTTCGATGTTTTCAACATGCTCAGGATCGGCTTGTGCAGCTTGTTCAGGTGTACCACATAGGCCACCGTAACCACAGTTTGCACCAAGGTCAGACTCGCCGCCATTGATGTTCGTTGCTGTGCTGTAAGACGCGTAAACATTACCGTGTTCAGTAATGTCATACACTAAACCTAAATGACCGTTGAACAATTCATCAGAGAACTCATAAAGGTCGCTACTTGTTTGGTTGCTGTAATCGTAGCTGTCCATACGTAGGCCGAAGAACACGTCTAACTTATCCGTTAACGCAAAGGTATCCATGGCGTAAATTGCATAGGTTTCAATATCGAAAAGGGCATCTTCATCACCACGTTCAATGGTTCTGTCCATTAATGAACCGATGTTATCGATAAGATTTCCATCACCATCAACAATACAGTAGCTTTGTGATACGCCACGACGACCACCAATTGCACAGTTAGTGTTTAGGTTTTCAATATTGAAAACACCGTTATCAACCGACTCATCGCTGTACTCAAAACCAAATACTAACCGGTGATCTAAGCCTGCAAATGACGTGTCCCAGAAAAGGTTAAATTGAGTTGTGAAGTAATCTACTTCTTGCCAGCCTTGGTGCGTGCTAAGACGAAGCGTATCTGCACCTGGTGCTGTTTCATCAGAATCATCACGGGTTGTCGCACTCATACCGGTTGTTACGTATTCGTTTTCAGTGTTACCTGCACGAGTCGCGTTGTAGAAACGAACATTGTCGCTAATTTCGTATTCGGTACGGAAGGTAAAGGTAGTGACTTCTGAGTTTTGGAAGTCATCATCTTGTGCATAAACAGGAATATCTTCTAACGGATAACCTGCATCACGGTCGTAGTAGCTACCTAAGTCAGGCTTATCTTCTGCATTAAGGTAATAAACATCACCAATGAAAGACAGTCTGTCGTTAGGGTTTAATACGTAAGAAAGCTGAACACCATCACGCCCACGTTCAATGCCTTCACGACCCGGCTTGTCTTCTTGAGACGTTAGTGCGTTAACACGAATTGCACTGTTTTCCGTTAGCGTTTTGTTCAAATCTACCGTTAAGCGGGTGTGCTCGTCGGTACCAATGGCAGCATCAACACGACCAAAGTTATAGCTAGTAGAGGCTTTTTTCGTAATGCTGTTTACCGCACCACCTGAAGAACCACGGCCTGCAAATGTTGAACTAGGGCCTTTAGTAATTTCAACGCGCTCGGTGGCGAAACTTTCACGGGTAGTCATACCTGGGTCACGTAAGCCATCAACAAACACATCGCTGCGTGCTTCGTGGCCACGTATTACATAGCGGTCACCAAAAGCATTACCATTCTCACCTGTACCAAGAGTTACACCGGCTTGAGCAGCAAGAATATCTTTAAGGTCAGTTTTACCACTTTCTTGAATTTGGTCTTGTGTAAGAACACTAATGGTTTGTGGTGTATCAACAAGGTCAGCTAAACGACGAGGATCGCCAGATTTGTCATAGCGATAGATAGACTGTTGAACACCGTGAATACGGATAAGTTCAATTTCGTCTTGTTGCGCTTTACATTCAGCTTCTGTTTTATCTTTGCAGATTTCAGTTTCTTGGGTTTGTGCAAGTGCGCCGCCGTGTCCGAAAGCTAATGCCGCAGCAATAGTTTGTGCGCCTATTGTTAACGTTTTATTTTTCATAGTGTGTGTTTTTCCTGTGTGTGTAGGCGACGAAGTTTATTGAAACAGTAAATGAATGTAAATACTAATGAGAATAATTCTCAATAGATAAGTATTAGTGAATATGACATAAATATGTAGATGGGTAGCTTCGTAGCCAGCTAGGTAATAGATAGATAACCATTGAGTTATATAGGAAAGTAAATTGATAGGTAAACAGTTAGGTAATAGACAGCTAGTTATGCGATGAATATTTATTGTTTAATGAATTGTTGAGCGGATAGAAATACGCTTACGAATAAAAACTGGCGTGTGCCGCAAGGCGCAGCTACATCAAAAGTAAGCGCCTTGCGATTCTGCTGCGGCAAAAGTGATGAAAGCCCAAAAGTTATGGTCGGTAATTGTGCTAATGCTAGGCTGTGGGAAAAGTGGCAGTCACTCGCACACCACTTCCATCCTCTTTGTTTGAAAGGGACAGTGAACCCTTGTGAAACGCGATAATTATATCAGCGATATATAATCCCAACCCTAAGTGTGGGGAGCTTTCAGATTGCTGAGCTTCCCCTTCAGGGCGAACTGATACCATCGATTGTACGAGTTGTTGTTTCATTCCTTCGGGCAATAGGGGCCCGGGGTTGCTTACGGTGAGAATTATTCTTTTATCTTTAGCATAAACGGCGACGTCTATGATGTTGTCGGGTTGACTAAAATCTACTGCGTTAGAAATGATTTTATCGAACATTTGCGCAATAAGATCGGGGGCGCCCTTTAGCATCGCTGAGTCTGGTGAACAAGATAGTGCAAACTGCCTGTCGGTATAAGCATGTTGATACCCACCCACACAGCCTTTAATCACGTCAATCATGTTGAAGGTGGTCACATCTTCCTGCGCAATAGCTTGCTCTAAGCGGGTGGCTTCACTCATGGCATTTAAAATAGAACTTAGCCGGCTGATACCAGACTGAGCACGTTGAACGAAAATATCTTGCTGAGCACTGTTTTGCACCCCTGCGTTGGCTTGCGCTTCTTGACTAGCGCTGGTATGAGTACTGGCTTGAGCACTCACTTGAGACAAGGCATCAAGTGACGACTTTACCACGGCGATAGGGGTTCTAAGTTCATGGGAAAGCCGAGAAGCCATGTTCTCTAAATAGGAGTTATACTGCTGCAATCGCAATAAAACATCTGAAAACGCCCGCGACAAATCGCCAATTTCATCACCCTCTTTGGCAACAGGTAATTTACCGACAATCTTCCCATTGGCATCAATAATGGCTTCGGTGTTATCTCGAAGTCGCCTGATACGGTTAGATATCCTGCTGGCGAAAAGCAATAAGCCTAGGGTACCTAATATCATTACGGCCAAAATAACGTGAAAAAGCTGCTCTAAAGCGCGGTTTCTTAATGTGCGTATACCGTTTGTGGTTTGCTCTACCACCACTGCACCCATTACCGCGCCCTCAATAAAAATAGGGTAAGCGGCAGACACCACTACGGCTTTGTTATCTGGCGTTAAGCGCCATAATGAATCCGGTTGACCATTAAGGGCTAAGCCTATATCTCGACCCGCCAACGCATAAGCATCCTCTAGTTCATCCACAAAATCAGCGGGTGGCTTGGTGAGAATATGGTAATACAAGGGCAGTAACCAATGGGTTTCTACCCAGCGCCATATCAGGTTTTCGCTTGCTTCTCGCTTGGCAGTATTTAGGCCTGATGCGGTTTGGATATCACCTGCTCGCGCCAATACCCGTTTATGATTGTCTATCACCCACACGCGGGAGTCGGCATATTTTAGCCCTGCTAATATGCGCTCAATTTCTGGTGACGGTGTTACTACCGTGCCTAGTTCATCAATGTTATTCGTGTTGGCGGTACCAATAGCATAGCGCTTCTGCCTTGTTACCGGGTCGTCTACGTCAACAATGGCAAAGGCGAGTGCACCAGAAGTCATGGAAAGGGGGAAACGAAGTTCAATATTGTAGCCAGCAGCGGTTTCTTGCCAGCGCCCTTGAATACTTAACGCATTTTCCACCGCGCGATTAGTCGCGCCAGACTCTGCTAATTTAAACGCATTTACCCAGCCACTCTCATAGGGGGCTACCACATATCGTGCTAAGTCCCCTGTTGGGGTTTGCATACCAATAAGTAAATGGTCGCCCCGTTCAACACTTAAACTATTTGGCTGTCGCCACAACAAGGTATCGTCGGTGACGTTAAACATGGCATACAGGAACTGATCATATCGGCCCACCATATGCTCGAATGAAAGGCTTGTTTCTTGATTTTTGCTAGCGTCGCTGGTGGTTCCGACGCTAGTTTGCAAGCTAGTAAAGCGTTCCACAATTTCGCTCGCACCGTAATGAGTAAGCAAGTCGTCAACTTGTTGCCAATCGTTTAGTTCACCATCAAGCTGAATAGGATAGGGAATAGGTGGCGCGTATAAATCAGTGCCTGGACGAACGTCTTTCAAATAGGCCGATTCGCTGTCGAATAACGCAGGGCGCTCATGTAGCGCGGTCGCTACAGCTCGCGCCGTACCTATCATGGTTTGCTCTTGACCGGTGCGAAGGTATTGCTCTAGCTCCCATACGTAATTATACCCAAGGTAGGGGATAGCAAAAAAGAACAGCGACAGTACAAGCAGCTGTAAGCGTATGGAGAACCTTAATCGCATGCTAGTAATACCTTACAACTGCCATCGATACCCCATACCGTAAACGGTATCTATGTGGTCGAATTGGGGGTCTAACTGAATGAATTTTTTGCGCATGCGTTTTATATGAGAAGTAATGGTGGTGTCGTCTACCACCATGCGTGACTCATCCATTAACTGTTGTCTGCTTTTTACATGGCCCGGGTGTTTAATCAGCGCGTGCAACATCCAAAACTCGGTTACGGTTAAGGCAACGGGTTCTGTGCCCCAACTTACCGTCATGCGTGAGGCATCTACTTTTAATTCACCTATACGAAGCTCGTCTTTTTGTTCAACAGGGGCTGACATTAAATCGCTTCGTCTGAAAAGCGCAGCGATACGGGCAAGTAGGTGCGCCATGCTGATATCTTTAGTTAAGTAGTCGTCGGCACCCATGCGTAGCCCACTGATGGTATCTACATCATTGTCTCTGGCGGTAAAAAAGATAATAGGCAAGGTGGGCGACAAACCTCGCAATTGCTGGCATAGCAAGAAACCGCCCTCCATTTCTTCTTTTAAACCAATATCAATAATGGCTAAATCTGGCAGTGCTTCGTTAAACGCCTGAGTGGCCGAGGGGCGATCTTCAAATGCATTAACTTTGTAGCCTTGTGCCCTTAAGGCAACAAGGTAGTTTTCTCTTATAGCGGCATCATCTTCTACTAGTGCAATGGTTTTAGGCATGAATTCTACTCTCAATCATTCTTGGCTCTACTATACCTTGGCAAAAGCGCCTGTGCCTGAGTTCGGCGTAAATTCCATAAAGTCGCCCGCTTTTCGCCATATTTGCCATTAAACAAAATAGCTTTTCCATTATTGTGCCCTGATATTGCCTTGTCTGCTTGGTTAACTATATCTGTGCTTGGGAAGACAGATTGACTCAAGTATGACTCACTTTGGTACGCCAACCCCTTGCACTGTGCCTAGCCCCCAATTAGGTGCAGTGCTTTTTTACACATCTATCTAATTAAGTCTCTTTTACCTAAGTCAGCCCGCCCTCGTTCTGATCACGTTTCTCTTGCGATAAATAATCTGTAGTCAGCTAACTATCAGACACAAAACCCGCTGTGCCCCACAGTATGCAAAAGTCCTATATTAAGACTTCGATAAACAAATCGATAAGAACAGCAAAATAATCGGCAAGTACAGGGGAGTGGCAGACAGGGAAGACAATAAATGTGGCATAATTGTCTCCTTTTTTATGAAGTCTTTAAATTAGTGATAGCATTGGCGGAATAGGCAATAAATAACCCTGTTGCGGCAAGGGTTGAATTAATCGCATTTGCCAGCACTATGCTTTAAACATTTTGGCGGTAGGTATGCCGTCATATTATCACTGTTGTCGGTGTATCATGACTGATTGGTAATCACTTCAACTGCATTTAAAGCGCACTTGATTTACAGCAGGCTCTCGATTTACAAGGGCTCCATTTATGGAGGCCTTGTAAATCGAGCAACTTACGAGCAACTTACGGGCAGCACATGAAAGCGTTGGATATATCAGGCTTAACCAAAACCTATAAAGGTGGCGTACAGGCGCTTAAAGGCGTCGATCTCACTGTCGATAAAGGGGATTTTTTCGCCCTGCTTGGCCCCAATGGTGCGGGTAAATCTACCACCATCGGTATTATTAGCTCTTTGGTTAATCAAACCGATGGAAAGGTATCGATTTTTGGTTATGACCTCCATACTCAAAAAGAGCAAGCCAAAGCGTGTATTGGCTTAGTGCCACAGGAATTCAACTTCAATCAGTTCGAAACCGTGATGCAAATTGTGCTCAACCAAGCCGGTTATTACGGTGTGCCACGAAGCATAGCGAAAGAGCGCGCACAGAAGTATTTAGCCCAGCTAGATTTGTGGGAAAAACGTGATGCTAGGGCTCGTGAACTATCAGGCGGCATGAAGCGCAGGCTAATGATTGCCCGTGCTCTTATGCACGAGCCTCGTTTATTAATACTTGATGAGCCTACCGCTGGCGTAGATATAGAAATTCGCCGTTCAATGTGGGGCTTCTTAGAAGAGATTAACCGCCAAGGTATTACCATTATCTTAACCACGCATTATCTGGAAGAAGCAGAAATGCTGTGCCGCAATATTGCCATTATTAACAAAGGCACTATTGTGGAAAACACCAGTATGAAGGCGCTATTGTCGAAATTGAATACAGAAACGTTTGTGTTGGATATCAACCTTGGGCAGCAAAAACCGCTTTTAAGCGGTTACGAAAGTCGTTTACTTGACGACCATACGTTGGAAGTTGATGTGGAAAAGGCAGAAGGCTTAAACCCGGTTTTTGCTCAATTAACCGAGCAAGGCATTCAAGTTCTGAGTATGCGTAATAAATCAAACCGATTAGAAGAGCTGTTTGTACGTTTGGTTGAAACGGCAAAGGCAGAGGGTTAAACATGAATTCACAGGCAAACACACAGTCTGACGAAAAGATTGGCTGGTTCAAACAAAACTATGTGGCGCTAACCACCATTTGGATAAAAGAGTGCACTCGCTTTTTACGCATTTGGATCCAAACCTTAGTGCCACCGGCTATTACCATGAGCTTGTATTTCGTGATATTTGGTAGCCTTATCGGTAACCGAATAGGCGAAATGGGCGGGTTTTCTTACATGGAGTTTATTGTTCCAGGTTTGATCATGATGTCGGTCATTACCAACTCATACTCAAATGTATCGTCGTCTTTTTTCAGTGCTAAGTTTCAGCGCAATATTGAAGAGCTACTGGTTTCTCCGGTGCCCACGTCGGTGATCATTTTAGGTTTTGTTGGGGGCGGTGTAGCAAGGGCTGTATTAATTGGCATTATTGTTACCTTGGTATCGCTGTTCTTTGTCGATGTGCAAATACACCACATTGGTATCATTATTCTTACGGTATTGCTTACCTCATCACTGTTTTCAACAGCAGGATTAATTAACGCTATTTTTGCTAAAACTTTCGATGATATTAGTGTGGTACCCACCTTCGTACTAACACCGTTAACCTACCTTGGCGGCGTTTTTTACTCACTCTCGCTTTTACCCGAGTTTTGGCAGTGGGTAAGTAAAGCCAACCCTGTTGTGTATATGGTAAATGGCTTTCGCTATGGATTTTTAGGGGTGTCAGATGTTGATGTCACCTTATCGCTGTCATTATTAGTGGGCTTTAATATTGTGTTGTTTTCCGTAGCTTATTACCTGCTTAAAACCGGCAAAGGAATACGTAGTTAATGGCAAGTGGGAATTCTAGAGGCATCACTACGAATCAAGAAGGTGTGCACGAAAAACTCGATGACTTAGTAAAACGTTATAAGTCATCTGAAAATCAGCGACCTATAGGCGAGCACACGCAACTCGCCTTTAACGAAGCAACCGAATGGTTAGACGGGTTTACCGGCGATATTATTTTGGATTCTTGTTGTGGCGTAGGTGAAAGCACAGCAAATATTGCTAAGGCGAACCCTGAATGCCGCGTTATTGGTTTAGATAAATCGGCGCAGCGGGTGGATAAGCATCAGCACTATTGTGCTGGGCAAGATAATTATCGGGTTATCCGCGCTGATGTGAATGACTTTTGGCGACTGGTTCACCGGGCCAATTGGAAGGTGATCCAGCATTGTTTGTTCTATCCAAACCCGTATCCGAAGAAAACCCAGGTGCAAAAACGCTGGCACGGTAGTGCAGCCATGGCAGACTTAATGGCCATTACCCCCAATATTGAAGTGCGTAGTAACTGGTTGGTTTACTTAATGGAATTTGCTCAAGCTACTACGCATTACGGTTTGGTGTCTGATTTGACTGAAATTACGTCTGATAACGCCATGACCCCTTTTGAACGCAAATACCGTGCTAGCGGGCAACACTGCTGGTCGCTTAAGTGCTATTCAGAAGAGGCCGAAGGCGGTGTGTAGATTAAGAGCGAGAACAGCTACGAGCGCCTAGTGATGGGGGGTATTCGGTTGTGGAGGGCTAAAGACATAGCCCTGTGCATAATGAATGGGCAGCTTGTTCACGCTTTCAAGCAGTAACTCTGTTTCAATATGTTCTGCTACCACGCTAATCGCGCGCGTTTGGCACAGTGCGAGCAAATTATCGACGTAATCTTGCACTGCGTCATCTTGTTCATAGTGGCTTATCAAACCACCGGCTAATTTGATGCCCTTAATCGGCATATTCAGTATTGCATTAATATTGCCTGGGTTTTCACCCACGTTATCTAAGAAAACCCCCAGTCCTGCCTCGGCGCTTCTCTCAACAAACGCTTGCATTAACTCTGGGTGGGTTAATGCACTGGCGGCACTTATTTCAATGCTGACTCTTTCTGGGTTTGGGTAGTCTATTAAATGGGAAAGAAGCGTGTTGGTCAGGTTTTCGTTAAGTAAATCTCGCGCGCTAATATTAATACTCCACGGCACTTGTACATGGCGAAAGTAACGGGCACTTTGGCAGAACATAGCTTCGGTAAGTGCTTTAACGTGTTGTTCCCGTTCAATCAGGTAGAGAAACTCGCTAGGCAAAAAGGTTTTGTCTTCACCAGTAATTAAGCGAGCTAAGCACTCGTAACGCCACACACGCTTCGACCTTAAATCCATGATAGGTTGAAAGTAGGGTACGATATCATTAATAGACACGGTTTTACTTACGGCTCTT
>MDTG01167530.1_pt1 | contig 17918 bp, 17 predicted proteins | sample 811421 | NCBI WGS metagenome assembly MDTG01 (sample SAMN05326645, study PRJNA326480) | marine metagenome | isolation source: seawater | place: Pacific Ocean: South East | collected 2011 | reverse complement strand
CGTTTCCGAAATGAGCTGGACCAAGAAGAACGTGCACCCCGGCAAGATCGTCTCCACCTCGCAGGAAGTGGAAGTCATGGTGCTGGAAGTGGATTCCGAGAAGCGTCGCATTTCGCTCGGCCTCAAGCAGGCCCAGCGCAATCCGTGGGAAGAATTCGCCGAAGCGCATCCAGTCGGCAGCCAGGTTACCGGCGAAGTCAAGAACGCCACCGAGTTCGGCCTGTTCATCGGCCTGCCCGGCGACGTGGACGGCATGGTTCACATGTCCGACATCGCCTGGGGCATCTCGGGTGAAGACGCGCTGGCCCTGCACCGCAAGGGCGAGGAAGTCGAAGCCGTGGTTCTCGATGTCGACGTCGACAAGGAACGCATCAGCCTCGGCATGAAGCAGCTCGAAAAGGGTGCTCCCTCGGCTGAAGGCGCTGCCGGCGCCGGTTCGCTGCGTCGCGGCGAAGTCGTCACCGTCACCGTGCTGGAAGTCCGCGATGGCGGCCTCGAAGTGCAGGTGGGCGACGATGGCGCGACCGGCTTCATCAAGCGTTCGGACCTGGGCCGCGACCGTGACGAACAGCGTCCCGACCGCTTCCAGACCGGCCAGAAGGTGGATGCGATGGTCACCGGCTTCGATCGTTCGAAGAAGCCGAACTTCTCGATCAAGGCGCACCAGATCGCCGAGGAAAAGGAAGCCGTGGCACAGTTCGGCTCTGCCGACTCCGGCGCTTCGCTGGGCGACATTCTGGGCGAAGCCCTGAAGAAGAACGACTGATTTGTCTCATGCTCCCGTCTCCGCGGGAGCGTCCTCGCCGCTGTTCGCTCTGTCCTTCGGACTGAGCGGCAGCTGCGGGCGGCCCGTCGGCCTTGCGGTTGCTCCGCAACCGAGGAGAGTCGGCACCGAACGATGCAGGATGCATCGCAAGGGCAACCGCCCGTCGGCCGGTTAGGCCGAAAGCCAAGCAGCGCGGACGCGCTGCGCCCGGCGCTTGAGGGACAAAGCAAATACTGAAAAGGCCCGTCCGGAACGATCCGGGCGGGCCTTTCCTACATCTGGGGCTCGTGTAGAATGGTGCCCATGCTAGAAGTTCACCAGTTCCCCTGCCTGTCCGACAACTACGGTTTCCTGCTGCACGATCCCGAAAGCGGCGAAACGGCCTGCATCGATACGCCCGATGCCGAAGTCTACCTGCGAGAGGCGAAGGCCAAGGGCTGGACCATAACGCAGATCTGGAACACCCACTGGCATCCGGACCATGCTGGCGGGAACGAGGCGATCAAGGCCGCAACGGATTGCACGATCATCGCCCCGCTGGTGGATGCGGAGAAGATCGCAGACGTCGATCGCACGGTGCGCGATGGCGATTTCGTGAAGCTGGGTGAGCACAACGCCTGGGTGATCGACGTGAGCGGGCACACCATGGGCCACATCGCCTATCACCTGCCGGAAAGCGGCATGGCCTTCGTGGGGGACAGCGTGTTCGCGCTGGGCTGTGGACGCATGTTCGAAGGAACCGCACCACAGTTCTGGGACAGCCTCTCGCGCATCAAGCGTCTGCCCGCCGACACGACGCTCTACTGCGCGCACGAATATACCAAGGCTAACGCAAGGTTCGCGCTGTACGCAGACCCCGATAACGAAGCGCTTCGGGCCTATGCCGAAGAAATCGACACGAAGCGGGCTGCGGGCGAGCCAACGGTGCCGTTCCCGCTGGAACGCGAGCTGGAAACCAATCCGTTCCTGCGCGCCGACGATCCTGCGATGCAAGCCCGCTGGGGCGGCGATGCGCCGCACGAGACCTTCGCGGCCCTGCGCGAGGCGAAGGACAACTTCTAGGACGCTTGCCTAGTAGGCAGCCGTGAACCGTGCCCGGCTGTGGCGGTGCTGCTCCAGTTCGTCCACCATGGCGATGGCGTAGTCGGCATAGCTGATCTTCGAATTGCCGTCGGCATCGGTAACCAGTTCGTCTCCGCCCAGGCGGAAGCTGCCGGGACCCTGCCGTTCTCCCTCGAAGATCAGCATGGCCGGCGAGAAGAAGGTCCAGTCGATGTCCTTCTCCTTGCGCAGTTCCTCGAGGAAGGTGATCGCGGGCTTTACCATCGGCTTGATCTGCTCCGGGAAAGTGGGCGAATCGTAGAGCATCACGCCGTCCGGCCCCAGCAGGCTGGCCGCGCCGCCCATGACCAGCAACCGATCGACACCCGCATTGCGCACCGAGGTCAGCAGCGTGTCGCAGTCGATGTCGAAATGCACCGCGCTGATGACGGCATCGACGCCTTCCAGCATGGGTGCAAGCTCGTCCGGCTTGCCCGCATCGCCGGCCTTGACCGTCACGCCGTCGAGCGAGGCTATCTTGGCAGGATCGCGCGCGATGCCGAGTACCGTGTGCCCCCGGGACACCAGTTCCTTGACGATTTCAGAGCCGCCCTTGCCGCTCGCTCCCAGTACCGCAACATGCATTCCCGCTCTCCGATTACTCGCTAACCGGGCAAATGCCTAACCGCCCTTCACCCCCCTTGTGAAGGACAAATGAGGCAAGCGGAGCGCACATACAAAAAGCCCCCGCCGAAGCGAGGGCCTCATGTTCGATATTCGGTAAGCCTCAGAGGCTGGCGATCACATCGTCGGCCAGCGCCTTATCGGCGGAAGCATCGTGCTTGTCGCGGATCAACTGGGCGGAAGCGGCGGTAGACGCATCGGCAGCCTTGGCGCGCAGGTCGGCCAGAGCCTGGCGTTCCGCGGCGGCGATCTTGTCCTGCGCCATGCGCTCACGACGGGCGACCATTGCCGCTGTGTCTTCCTCGGCCTTGGCGACGATACCTTCGGCCTCGCGTCGGGCATTGTCGAGCATGGCCTCGGCGTCCTTCTCGGCACCGGCAATCTTCGCCGCATACTCTTCGCGAAGAGCCTCTGCCTCGGCGCGAAGCTGCTTCGCTTCGTCGAGATTGTCGCGGATCGCCTTGATCTTGGCATCGAGACCGCCGGCGATCGACTTGTGCACCTTCATGCCGGCAAACGCGATCAGCAGCAGCACGGCCATCGCGATCGAGACCCACTGGAACGGCACCAGACCCAGCAGTTCGGGCTCGGCATGGGTCGCGCCGCCGTGCTCGTCCGACACCTCGATCATTGCCTCTTGCGTGGCGAAGACTTCGGGCAGCTGCTCGGTCGTTTCGGGGATGGTGGTGGAATTAGCCATGGGCCATCGCCTTCTGAACTGCCGAGCGGGCCTCGGCGTCGGACACGGTCACACCGGCGAGGCGCGCAGTGATATCCTGCGCGGCCTCGGCAGCGACGCTTTCGATCTCGGCAGCAGCCTTGGCGCGGCTTTCCTCGATACGCGCTTCGGCCTCGGCCAGTTGCGCATCGATGCGAGCCTGCACTTCGGCCAGCTTGCTTTCGGTAGAAGCCTGGGCCTTGCCCTTGGCTTCCGTCACCAGCGCCTGTGCCGCCTCACGGTTGGCGTTCTCGCGCTTGCGCCAGGCTTCCTCCGCCTCGTCAGCCGCATCGCGGGCGGACTGGGCAGCGGCCAGGTCGTCGGCAATCTGCTTGTCACGCAGGCCCACGGTATCCATCACCTTGGGCACCATGCCGCGGCCGATGACGAAATAGACGAAGCCGAAGATCACCAGCAGCCAGAAGATCTGGCTGGCATAGGTTTCGGCCAATTGGGCTATCTGGGGCATGGACGGATTCCGCCTGTAAGCGCGAGATTACAATTTGAAAGCCAGCCGGGCGCGAATTCACCCGGCCAGCCGATGATCGAATTCGATCAGGCGACGAAGATCAGGATCATCGCCACGACGAACGCCAGCAGGCCGAGAAGTTCGGCAGCGGCGAAGCCGATGAACAGGCGACCCTGCTGGCCGTCGGCAGCACCTGGGTTGCGCAGGGCGGATTCGAGGAACGAGCCGAACACGTTACCCACACCGATGGCGGCCATACCGGCACCGATTGCAGCAAGACCGGCACCGATCAGCTTGGCAGCTTCCATATCCATGAGATTATCCTTTCAAGAGAATTCGTTACTAAGAGGGATTGCGAGATTAGTGCAGGTTCTCGGCGTCGTTGATGTAGAGCGACGAGAGCAGTGCGAAAACGTAGGCCTGGATCGCGGCGACGAGGATTTCCAGCGCGCAGATACCGATCATCAGCAGGAAGCTGGGGACACCCACCAGCAGGCCGAAACCGGCGCCCGCGTTCCAGCCGTCGATCACGAAGCTGGACAGCACTTCCAGCAGCACGTGACCGGCCATCATGGCAACGAACAGTCGCAGACCGAGGCTGAAGGGGCGCACGAGGAACGAGATAAGCTCGATCGGGAAGATGACCGGGATCATGGGCAGCGGCGTGCCGTGCGGCACGAACAGGCTGAAGAAGTGGAAGCCATGCTTCCAGAAACCCACGATCAGCACGATCGAGAAGGAGATGATCGCCAGGACGCCGGTGACGGTGAAGTGGCTGGTGAAGGTGAAGGGGTGCAGGCCGACGATGCCCAGCGGCAGCAGGCCGAGCAGGTTGGCGAACAGGATGAACATGAACAGGCTGAAGATGTAGGGCACGTACTTACGCCCTTCCTTGCCAACGTTCGCTTCCAGCATGTCGTCGATGAAGCCGGTGAAGGTTTCCACCGTCATCTGCCAGCGACCGGGCACCAGTTCGCGCTTCATGCCGCCGAGCATGAAGACCCACAGCACGATGGCCGTGATCAGCATCCACAGGGCGGAATTCGTGAAGGCGATGTTGAATCCGGCGACATCCATGTTCGCACCGAGCAGCGGCTCGATGGTGAACTGGTGCATCGGATCGACCTTGGCGGTTTCGGCTGCCACGTCTCTGTAAACCCTTGCGTTTCTAGTCCGTTCAGTCGCCCGAGGGCGGCTGGCTGGAAGACCGAATGATATTCCTGAAGGCGACCACGATCCCGAGGAACAAGCCGATCAACAGGGCCCAGGGATTGGTGCCGGTCAGCCATCCGATGGCATATCCGACAACGCATCCACCGAGAATCCCACCAAGCAAATCCGCCAGCACCTTGTTGCCCGCCTTGTAGCTGGCATCGGAGCCTTTGACCTGCGGCGCGTTGCGCTTCTCTTCTCGCTCGCGTGCGGCTTTCAGCCGCCCTTCGAGCGCATCGATCCGCGCATCTTCGCCGATGGGTTCCCGTGCAGGCTTTTCGTCACTCATGCCGCCTCCTGTAGGTCAGGGAAATGACACGCGCAACGCGCTACCCGCCGAGGGCGCCGCCCCCTTAGATGGGGGGTATGAACGAGTCAACCGGTGGAGGGCTTCGTTTTGCCGATATCTTCGCGATTGCAGCAATTACGAGGCTGATGTCGTCAGGGACAGCGCGGGTCGCGCTGCGGTGCGCCGCTGCCGCGTTGCTGCCAGGTGCCGTCGGGCGCCTGGTACATTTCGCCGGGCGAGGTGCGCGAGATGGCGAGGCAGCCGGCGGTAAAAGCGTATTCCTCCAGCGTAGCGTTGTTCGCCTGTGCCTGCTCCGCATAGACGGCGCGGCGACGGTTGTTGATGTCGTTCACCATGTCGCGCAGCGCGGGAGTCGCGGCGCCCACGATGCCGAGATAGCCGTCCATCTTCTCGCCCACCTGCCCGGCTTCGCGCGCCGCCTGGTAGGCAGGGTCGCGCTGCGCGGCAGCGGGGGACGCCAGCAGGCCCAGCATGGCGGCTGCTCCGGCGACTTTCAGCATGGTCATGGCACTGGTCATTTCATTCGCTCCCCAAGGGCACGCGATCAGAAGATCGCGGAATTGTCTTCAATGGTCTGCTCGGCATCGTCTGCCAGGCGATAGATCACTTCCTGCGTGATGTTGATGTTCAACTCGATCACGATCGGCTCGTCCGGCGCTTCCAAGGTAATGCATCCGCCGAGCATGACCGTGGCCGCCATCGCCACCACCGCGACCATATTGCGCCCTGCCCCTCTCATACGGGGATTATGCGCAGCGCAGCCGCAATTCGTCAATTTCGTCGTGGTCATGGCACAGGCTCGCTTTCCTGGGGCTGAATATCGGGGTCATTCTGTTCGAGCGCCTCGCGCAGGAGGCGCTCCTCTTGCGCCTCGGCGGCGGCATCGCGTTCATCGACGGTCTGCTGGTTCACAGATTCCTGCAGGCGCACGCCATCTTCGGTCACCAGCCCGATTGAGCGCGGATCGCGCACGGCGGACGGGTCGTAAAGACTGCGCAGGGAGGTGATGAGCTGGTAGAACGGCGCGCGGATGTTGATGCGCAGTTCGATCGGCAGGTCGGCCACGGCGCGGGTGACGAAATTGCTTTCGGCCGTCTCGCCCTGCCCGATGCCGTCGAACCGCACCCGCGTGACGAGTTCTCCCGTCAGCGGACCGTCCATGAAAATCTCCATCCGGTCGTACTTCAGGTCGCGCAGGGCGCTGAAGGCGTAGTTGGCGAAGAAGCCCATGTCTTCGTAGGTCAGTTCGCCGATGTAGGCGACATTGCCGCCCGGCGGACGGGACGTGAGCACGCCGTTCTCCAGCTTACCGTTGCCGTTCTCGTCGAAGATGATCGGCACGACGCCATCGAACACGCCGTTCGCGGCAAGGTTGCCCAGTTCCATGTTCTGCACGAATTGCGAGGCTTCCAGCCCTTCGATCACCATAATGTAGGCGCGCACTTCCGATGCGCCGAAGCGGATATCGACCGGTCGCATGGTCAACGTGCCGCCCATGAACGGCCACGAACCGCCGCGCAGTTGCAGCAGTTCGCCCTCGGTGATCTGGTAGTTCACGACCCCGTCGTAAATCTCGATACCAGGGTTAACCGCGTCGACGAAAAGGCGCTGGTCAGGCGCGGTGGTGAGGCCCAGCAGGTCTGTGAATTCGATCGTACCCCGCGCGCCCTTTACCGGGCCAAACGGTGCGGCAACGTCGATCCCGTCGGTGGTGAATGTGCCCGTTGAAGTGACGCCCTGCGCATCCCAGTCGATCCGCCCTGTTCCGCTCACGCTTCCCTGCACGTCGCTGACGATACCAAGCGCAAGGCACGTCAGGCCGTGCGGGCGCAATTCCGGAGCCGCGCCATTCCGGCACTGGCTGTACGATGGCGCAGGCTGGAACGTGTCGTCGAATGCAAGCTCGTTCACGATGAGGTCTGCGTGGCCGGCGCTGGTTACAAGATCATGGGCAATGCGCACGCGGGTGATCGGCCGGTCCAGCACCGGCTCGCGCAGCACGGCATCGGCGGTGATCAGGTTGTCGAACAGCGTGAGGCTGGCATCGCGTGCCACCAGCGGCTCAAAGCGATCTACTCCCTCGCGATCCTCTACCTGCAACGCCCCGTTCGTGATGATCAGGCGGTCATCGGCGTAAGTCCACGCGCCCGAGGCATCGAGGATATCGATGGGGACGGAAGCGAGGAGAACGTCGGCCCCGGCGAATTCGCCGCCGACATCGTCAGCAGTCAGATCGGCGCGCAGGTCGGTGATGGTGAAGCGTTGCTGACTGTCTGCCGGGCCGAGGCGGATATCGAGATTGCTGGCGGCAAGCGCGCCGGGCCAGGCAAACCCTATGGGACCGGAGCGCACGGCGATAGGCGTTTCGGCCAGTTCACCGGCCAGGTCCAACGAGTCCACGCCCGCAGCGAATTGCAGGCCATTTGCGCCGTAGCGCAGGACAGGGCGACCTGAGGGCGGGCACAGCGTAAGCGATTCGCGCCCGAGACGCAGATTTGCGAGCGTAAGACTGTCGAAACGCACGTCGCGGCAGCCCCGCCACAGGCTCAGCGTCCCATTCGCAGAGAGTATGGCATCGATGGGAATCTCCAGTCCGGCCACCGTACCCCCCGGAACTTCCCCGCTGGCCAGGGCGCGGCCATTAAGGGCCAGTTCTCCGCCCCGCCCTTGCAACAGGCGCAAGTCGGCTAGCGCGAGGCTCGCACCGCCTGCTGAATATTCGCGCATGGCCATGCGCAGTTCCAGCGCGCCGCCCGGCGTCTGCTCCATGCGCCCCGCGATGCGTGGAAGGCCCGCGCCGCCGGTCTGGAAATTGCCCGAGAACAGGGGCAGACCGCTCTCGCCTGTCATCACCTGCCCGCGCGAAAGCGCCAGCAGTGTCTCGCCGCTTCCTCCGCGCAGCCGCGCTTCGGGGATCGAAAGGCTGGCCTGGCCTTCTCGCTGGCGAGCGTTGAAGGTTGCCGCAAGCCAGCTGCCGCGAAGGTCCCTTGCCAAGTTCAAACCGACGCGGTTCAGCAGCGGCGCCAGCAAGCTGCCTTGTGTCGCATCTGCGGCATTAGCGATGGCATCGTTGACCTCGGGCCCCATCCGCAAGTCTTCCCCGGCGATCTCGCCTTCGATCTCCGCCTGTGAGAAATTGTCCAGCGCGCGGAGCCGGCCTTCTACCGCGAGGCTCCCGATCGTTGCCCACGGCGTATCGGCATCGGCGGCGGCAAGATCGTATCGAACGTTCAGATCACCATCGCGCCAGGTGAAACGGCCATCGCCGCGCAGGGCGGCCTGCATATCGGCGACGGCGACTGCCCCGGCTACGAAATCGAGGTCGCCCTCGAATTCGATGAGGTTGCGCTCGGCCTGCAGGTCCAGCTGCACACCCGCATCGCGCACCTCAAGTCCGCTGCCTTCGCATTCCAGCGCGGCGAAGCGGACAGGTCCGCGAAACTCGGGCCGCTCCGCATCGATGGCGACGCGGCCGTAGAGCGTTGCATCCTCCGCCGCACAGTCACCGATGGCCAGTTCGGGAGCGGCAACGGCCAGTTCGCCTTCGAAACCGCCACGCAGGTGCCCGCTCCCCGCCAGCTTCATGCCGACGCGGCCGTAATCGGTCTGGATCAGCGCGCGACCATCGTCGATGGCCAGGCGCATGGCGGGGAGTTCGAACGGATCGTCGCTCCCGGTGAAAATAAACGAATCGAGCGCTCCGAAGCTCAATTGCCCATTCCGGTAAGTACCGAAGAGGCGCGGCCTGGTCAGGCGCACTTCGCGGATGTCAGGCAAGCCGAGGCGCGGAGCGATCAGCACCTCGATACGCTCAACGGTCAGGTCTGGCTGCCGCGGATCGCCGATGACGACATTGGTGAGGACCTGGCGGCGCGGGGATATCTGCTCCACGTCGTAAATTGCAGGTACGCCCCGGTCGGCAAAGGTATCGGCGATGAAATCGTCGGCGATCTCCTCGCGCCGCAACCACAGAACGGCCAACGCCACCAGCAAGACAACGACAGCCACACGAAAGCCCGCTCGCAAAGCGCGGCGCGTGCGACCCTTCGGACGGGCATTCCCGGTTTCTTGCGGAGATTGCGCCATTGCACGGGCACACTTGCGCGAGAGCGGAGACAAAGGCAATGCATGGCGTGAGGGGGTCGCGCCGAAACGTGTCGCAGGATATTCAAAACTCGGGCAAATCGGGGGCTTCGGGCCACCGCGCGCGCCTACGCGAACGCCTGCTGGGTGGCGGGGCGGAGGCGCTGGCCGACTACGAAGTGCTCGAATACCTGCTGTTCGGGGCGCTGGCTCGCGGCGACACGAAGCCGCAGGCAAAGGCGCTGCTGGCACGCTTCGGCACGCTGGCGGGCGTCCTGAATGCAGAGCCTGCCGCGCTGAAACAGGTGAAGGGCGTCAGCGATGCCAGCGTCGGCATGATCAAGATCGGCGCGCTGATCGCCCGGCGCATGGCGCGCAGCGAAGTGCAGGACAAGCCGGTGCTGGGTAGCTGGCAGGCTTTGCTGGACTATCTCGCCATCGACATGGCGCACCTCAATACAGAGCGCGTGCGGGTGCTATACCTTAACGCGCGCAATCGCCTGCTGCTGGATCACCATTTCGGCGATGGTACGGTGGACGAAGCCGCGATCCACCCGCGAGAGGTGATCAAGCGCGGGCTGGACCTTGGCGCTTCGGCCATGATCCTGGTGCACAACCATCCCAGCGGCAACCCGGAGCCGAGCCGCGCCGATATCCAGATCACCCGCCGCATCGCCGATGCAGGCAGGCCGCTGGGTATCACCGTGCACGATCACGTGATCGTGGGGCGCGAAGGACATATCTCCATGCGCGCCAAGGGGCTGATCTAGATCACGACACCGGCACGGCGATACCGTGCCGGGCGTAGAAATCTTCAAGGTACGGCGCCATGCGAAGGGCCATCGTCCGGTCGGCCTCGGCCCCGTCGATGCCGGCGTGCATCTTGGCAAGTGCCCGTAGGTAAAGCGATTCGGCGAGGCCCGGAGAGATCGCCAGCGCCCCGTCGAGATCGGCGATCGCGCCTTCGTAGTCGCCCTCGCGGAACCGGACCAGCGCCCGGCTGTCCAGCGCAGCGGCGGCATTGCTGGCGCGCTCGATAGATCGCGTGCAAACGTCCACGGCATCGTCCAGCCCGGTGTTCCACAGGCCGCGGAACCAGCAGTCCGCGTTCAGCGCATCGGCGCTTTGCGGGGCCTGCGCCACGGCATCGGACATGAACGCCTCGGCATCCTCCAGCTTGCCTTCCGCCGCAGCGATGGTGGCAAGGGTGGAATAGTGCCAGATAAGATCGTCGTCAGCGACGGCCAGCGATTGCATCAATTCGCGCGCCTCGTCGAAGCGACCTTCGTATGCGAGCATCTCTGCGACTTCGCGCGCCACACCGTTATCAAGATCGAGTTCGTAAGCCGCCTGCATGTCGGCCAGCATCGCGTCCCTGTCGCCCTGCGTACGGTGCAGCCAGGAACGTGAACGAAAGGCCCACGACGACGGCTGCTCTTCCACCAGCACGTCGAAATCCGCCATCGCAGCATCGAAATCGTAAATCGAGCGCAGGAACAGCGCACGGGCGATCAGTGGCTGGAAGTCATCCTCCTTCGCAAAATCGATGGCCTGATCGTAGGCATCGAGCAGCGGGGCCGCGCGTTCGAACCGCTCGGCATCGGGCAGTTCCCAGCGCCAGGTCACGCTTTCGGGCGGTACGAGTTCGAGCGAATTGCTGCTGATCCGACGCGCGGCGCGGCGCGCTTCGGGCAGGTCGTCGGCGGCGATTTCGCCAAGCCGCGCGAAGGTTTCGCCAGTTGCCAGCAGTTCGTTGCCATCAATGCTGGCCGTGCGCGTGATGCGCAGGTTGCCAAAGCCCATTTCCACATCGCGCTCCCCCTCCAGCGTGAAGCCGGTGCCATCCTGCGGCAGGACCATGCGCATGCCGAACTGCTGCCGCATCGGACCGGGTGTCGCCACGGGAATGTCGCGCCAGGCCGGTCGAGCACGATTGGGATTGAAATCGTTGACGTCCTCGCCCGGCTCCACGCTGGAGCGCAGGCGTCCGTCGATCCATTCGAACTGCGGCTGGGTCACGCCGTTCACCTGCACGGTGGCGACCGCCTCATCCTCTTCGTAGTCGAGAGTCAGCGAACTGACCTGCATGGCCATGGCCTCGTCACCGGCAAAATTGCGCGCCAGGGTCTGCAGCATCGCCGGATCGTCGGCATCGACCATGGCCTGCATCTGGGCCGCGGCAGGGCCGCGGAACTCGATATTCACGGTTACCAGCGCGGGGAAATCGATCCCCGCGGAATGGTCCATCGTGATGTTGGCGCGCATTTGCGGCACGGCCAGGTCGCGCTGGGTCATCGGGATCAGCCCTGCCCCGCCTTCCCGCAGCGGCAGCGCGTAGTGGAACGGCGGCACGTTGGCGAGCGTGGCCAGCCGGGTGGCGGAACTGGTGCCGTCCAGCCAGTAATCCGTGCCGTCGATCATGGCGTGTACGATCACGTGATCGAACGCGGCGGGCAGAGGGAGCAATTCGGGCACGGCATCGCCCATCTGTGAGCTGACCAGCACCGGCTCTGCATCAATGTCCATCTCGCGCAGGAGGGCGAGCAGCAGCACGGTCTTGGCCTTGCAATCGCCATAGCGGATGTCCCACGTTTCCTCTGCAGATTGCGGCAGGTAGTTGCCGCCGTCGAGGCCGTTGAGCAGGTAGCTGACTTCGTCTTGCACAAGGCGCACGGCGCGGGCGGTGCGGTCCAGCGGGTCGTCGGTCTGCGCCATGATCTCGCGCGCCAGCCGGGCCACGTCCGAATCGCTTGCGATGGTTGCCGCCTCGTCGAAATGCAGCGCCATCACCGCGGAGACTTCCTGCCAGTCGGCAAAGCTGCCGGCGCGCAGGATCGCCGGGCGGTGAAAGCGGCGCGGTGCGTCGTTCGGCACCGGATCGGGCTCTGCCAGCGGAAGTTCGACGCTGAGATAGCGATAGCCATCGCGCAATTCGGGCTCCGGCAGGTCGACCTTGTCTTCCACGCCCCAGTAGATTTCCTCGTCCGCCGGCCAGCTCATAGTGGCGCGTGCAGTGCCTACCTGCCACGGCTCCGTCGGCAGGTACTGCGTGGCCTGCACCTCGTCACCCAGTGCCTGGTCAGCCGTGGAAACGGTGCGCGAGATGCGCAGCACGTCGCCTTCGCGCAGGCCCGGAACGGAGACGGTCGCCGTAAGGCTGCCGTCGAGCAGGCGTTGCTCCAGTCCCTGCTCGCGCCTCAGCACGTCGAAGGTGACGCCCTGTTCCAGCAGGTCGATCACTTCGCCGTCGCGGTGGATTTCCATGCGGTGGACGATCAGGTCGCCCTTGTCCGGAAGCCATTCCAGCGTCTGCGTGTTCACCTGCATCAGGGACTGCGGATTGTCGATGCGCTGGACCCAGTCGATGTAGCCCCAGGCCACGCCGTCCTCCAGCCGGTGCTGCCAGTCGTAAAGGATCGTTGCCGGTCCATCCTCCGCGATAAGCCCGGCGACGTCAGCTTCGTCCACCCATGCAGGCGCCGGTTGGTACAGCGGCTCCTCCCCGGCGTAGGCGGGTGCGCTGATGGCAATGGTCACGAGTGGGAAGGCGGCGATGGAACGGTGCATGAATTTCCCCTGTTGATCGCACGCGAATAACGCGGCGATGTTACTGTATTCTCACCACGAACCGGTTTCGATTGCAACGGCGGCAAACGGGCGTCTTGCCAATCGCGGGCGCAGGCCCTAGCCGCCCAGCAATATTCCCAGCACAGAATAACCGGAGTTCACGATGGTCCCCCGTTACGCCCGCCCCGCCATGACCGCTATCTGGGAGCCCGAGACCAAGTATGAGATCTGGTTCCTGATCGAAGCGCACGCGACGCAGAAGCTTGCCGAGCTGGGCGTAGTGCCAGAAAGCGGCGCGAAGGCGCTGTGGGACTGGTGGGCGACGAACCCGAAGATCGACGTTGCCGCCATCGATGAAAAGGAGCGCGTGCTGAAGCACGATGTGATCGCCTTCCTCGACTGGGTGGCTGACGAAGTCGGCCCCGAAGCGCGCTTCATGCACCAGGGCATGACCAGTTCGGACGTGCTCGACACCACGCTGGCCGTGCAGCTGGCCCGTGCCACCGATATCCTTCTTGAAGACCTCGACGCGCTGCTGGACGCGCTGAAGCGCCGGGCGGAAGAGCACAAGTACACCGCCACCATTGGCCGCAGCCACGGCATCCACGCAGAGCCCATCACCTTCGGTCTGAAGCTGGCGCAGGCCTATGCCGAGTTCGACCGTTGCCGTTCGCGCCTGCAGGCCGCCCGCGCCGAAATCGCCACTTGTGCCATCAGCGGCGCGGTGGGCACTTTCGCCAACATCGACCCCAGCGTCGAGGAATACGTTGCCGAGCAGCTCGGCCTGACGGTGGAGCCGGTTTCCACCCAGGTCATCCCGCGCGATCGCCACGCGATGTATTTCAGCGTCCTGGCCGTCATCGCTTCCTCGATGGAGAGGCTGGCCGTCGAAGTGCGCCACCTGCAGCGCACAGAGGTGCTGGAAGCGGAGGAGTACTTCTCCCCCGGCCAGAAGGGTTCTTCGGCCATGCCGCACAAGCGCAACCCGATCCTGACCGAGAACCTGACCGGGCAGGCCCGCATGATCCGCGGCTATGCCATACCGGCGCTGGAAAACGTGGCCCTGTGGCACGAGCGCGATATCTCGCACTCGTCGGTCGAGCGGTTCATCGGCCCCGATGCCACCATCACGCTGGACTTCGCACTCGCTCGCCTGACGGGCGTTGTCGACAAGCTGCTGGTCTATCCCGAGCGGATGCAGAAGAACCTCGACAAGATGGGCGGCCTTGTCCACTCGCAGCGCGTCCTGCTGGCGCTGACGCAGGCAGGCATCACCCGCGACAACGCCTATCGCCTGGTGCAGCGCAACGCGATGAAGGTGTGGGAATCGGACGGCCAGATGTCACTGCTGGACCTGCTGAAGGCCGACGAGGAAGTGACCACTGCCCTCACCGAGGAACAGCTCGAGGAGAAGTTCAACCTCGACTATCACTTCAAGCACGTCGACACGATCTTCGCCCGCGTCTTCGGGGAGTAAGCCGCAGCGCCCTTCCCTTGGCCCGATTGCTGCCCTAGCATCGCGGCCAAAAGCGAAACGGACAGAAGAGAGAAGCCGATGCAGATCGTTCGCACCGTCATCTGGGTACTGCTGCTGGTAGGCCTGTTGCTGTTTTCCATCGCCAACTGGGATCCCACCGTCACCGTGCGGATCTGGGATGGCATCGTGGTGGACACCAAGATTCCCGCGATCGTGATCGTGTCCTTCGCCGTCGGTTTCGTGCCGATGTGGCTTTATCACCGGGCGAGCAAGTGGCGCCTCAATCGCAAGATCGCGAGCCTCGAAAACGCCGCGCGAACCGCTGCGGCAACCCCGGTCGCAATGAGGCATGAGCATGATGAGGAGCCGGTCAACACCGAACCCGACGTGCGCGCCGATCCCGACACGCCGCTGAAGCCCACCACCCCCGAACATATCGGCCCCGAGGCGACGGCCACCGAGCCCACCGAGGCGGACAAACCCGGCCCGCTGTTCGGTAGTGACGAACCCAAGAGCGACAAGCCCGACAGCGAGAGCGAATCTAAGGCATGAGCAATCCCGTCTACCTGGCGCTGGACGTGCCGCAGCTGGATGCGGCAAAGGCGCTGGTCGAGAAGGTGAAAGGCCACATCGGCGGGGTGAAGCTGGGTCTGGAATTCTTCTGCGCCCACGGCACCCACGGGGTGCACGAGATCGCCCACCTCGGCCTGCCGATCTTCCTCGACCTGAAGCTGCACGACATTCCCAACACCGTGGCGGGTGCAATGCAGTCCCTGCACGTGGTGGAGCCTGCCATCATGACCGTGCACGCCAGCGGCGGGCGGGCGATGATGGAGGATGCAAAGGCGGCGGCGGGGGAGAACACCAAGGTCGTCGCCGTCACCATGCTCACCAGCCTCGACGAGCGCGATCTGGAACGCACAGGCGTTCAGGGCACGCCGCACGATCACGTGATGCGGCTGGCCGAACTGGCGCAGGACAGCGGGCTGGACGGGATCGTATGCTCCGGCCAGGAAGTCAAATCGGTCCACAAGCAGTGGAAGGACGGCTTCTTCGTCGTTCCCGGCCTGCGTCCCGGCGGCAAGGCGACGGGCGACCAGAAGCGTGTCGTCACCCCGCGACAGGCGCGCGACGATGGCGCGTCGGTGCTGGTGATCGGTCGTCCGATCAGCCGCGCGGACGATCCGTTGCAGGCCGCGCGCGAGATCGAGGCGACTTTGTAGAAAATTTTCTGCGAACGACGGTGACGGCTTAACCCTTCACCAACCGTCCCGCTTTCACTAAGTCATCCATATGCCAGATCAGCTCATCAAGATTTGCGGCCTTAGTACAGGCGAGAGCATCGACGCCGCGGTGGAAGCCGGCGCGACTCACGTCGGCCTCGTCCATTTCGAGAAATCGCCGCGCCACGTGTCGATCGCAGATGCGGCAGAGCTGCGCGCGCGTGTGCCGGACCACGTGAAGATCGTGCTGCTGACGGTGAACATGGAGCCGAAACCCACGGCAGAGGCGCTCCAGGAAATCCAGCCCGACGTGCTGCAACTGCACGGCTCGGAGAAGCCCGAGTGGCTTTCCCTGCTGCGTGAGAAATCGAACCTCGAAATCTGGAAGGCGGTCGGCGTGAAGGACCGCGCCTCGCTGGAACGTGCGGCGAAGTTCAAGGACTGCGCCCATCGCCTCCTTTACGACGCTGCAGGCGGCGCCCTGCCTGGCGGCAACGGCCTCGCGCTCGACTGGCGTCTGCTGCTGAACCATCGGCACGTCCTGCCTTGGGGCCTCGCCGGCGGTCTTGGGCCGCACAACGTCGCCGATGCCATCCGCTACACCGGTGCGCCGCTGGTGGATGCCTCCTCCGGCCTCGAAAGCGAGCCGGGGAAGAAAGACCCCGCCAAGATCGCCGCCTTCTGCAAGGCGGCGAAAGATGCGCGCGCGAAAGCGGCCTAGGGCTTTCGACTCGCTGGACTTGGCCGCACGGCTCTGCCAATCGGCAGGCCATGACCGAGAACAAACCCAATTCCTTCCGCAACCAGCCCGACGATCGCGGGCATTTCGGCCAGTTCGGCGGCCGCTACGTCGCCGAAACGCTGATGCCGCTAATTCTCGACCTCGAGCGTGAATACAACGCCGCCAAGGTGGACCCAGCGTTCAAGGAGCAGTTCGACGACCTGCTGGAGCACTACGTCGGTCGCCCAAGCCCGATGTACTTCGCCCCGCGCCTGACGGAGGAATTGGGCGGCGCGCAGATCTGGTTCAAGCGCGACGAACTGAATCACACCGGCGCGCACAAGATCAACAACTGCATTGGCCAGATTTTGTTGGCGATCCGCATGGGCAAGACGCGCATCATCGCGGAAACCGGCGCGGGCCAGCACGGCGTGGCCACCGCCACCGTTTGCGCGCGCTTCGGTCTGCCCTGCGTGGTCTACATGGGCGCAGAGGACGTGCGGCGGCAATCGCCCAACGTGTTCCGCATGAAGCTGCTGGGCGCGGAAGTGCACCCCGTCACCGCCGGGCGCGGCACGCTGAAGGATGCGATGAACGAGGCGCTGCGCGATTGGGTCGCGAACGTGCACGACACCTTCTACATCATCGGCACCGCCGCCGGGCCGCACCCCTATCCGGAACTCGTTCGCGATTTCCAGAGCGTGATCGGCAAGGAAGCCCGCGCCCAGTTGCTGGACCGCACCGGCAAGCTGCCGGATCTGCTGGTCGCTGCCATCGGCGGCGGCTCCAACGCCATCGGCCTGTTCCACCCATTTCTCGACGACCCTTCGGTGAAGATGCTGGGCGTTGAAGCGGCGGGCCATGGTCTCGACGGAGACGAGCACGCCGCCAGCTTGGCAGGCGGTTTCCCCGGCGTGCTCCACGGCAACAAGACCTACCTGCTGCAGGACGAGGACGGCCAGATCACCGAAGGCCACTCGATTTCGGCAGGCCTCGACTACCCCGGCATAGGACCCGAACACGCCTGGCTGAAGGAAACGGGCCGCGTGGAATATACTCACGCGACGGACACAGAAGCGCTGGAAGCCTTCCAACTGCTCTGCCGTACCGAAGGCATCATCCCCGCGCTGGAGCCGTCGCACGCCATTGCCGCCATCACCAAAGTCGCGCCGACCATGCCGAAGGACGCGATCATCTGCGCGAACCTGTGCGGGCGCGGCGACAAGGATATCTTCACCGTGGCGGAGGCGTTAGGGGTGGAGATGTGAGAAATCATCTAAGATCGATAGGTTCCGCCGCCCTTTTTGCTGCACTGGGGACTATAGTTTGGGTTCCAGTAGTTAGCTATTTCTTTGGGGACGGATTCAAACTCACCCAGAGTGATCTAAAGTACTTTTTCATGTTCCTAGCGATTATATTCGTCAATCGCTGGATTGATCGGCGTGCCGAGCGCAAGCAGAGAGGCCATTCGATTTGACCCGCTTTACCGACACCTTCTCCCGTGGCCCCGCCCTCGTCTGCTTCATAACCGCAGGCGATGGTGACACCGCCGCCAATCTCGATGCGCTGGTCGAGGGCGGCGCTGACGTGATCGAGCTGGGCATGCCCTTCACCGATCCCATGGCCGATGGTCCGGCAATCCAGGCG
>MDTG01001839.1_pt1 | contig 17920 bp, 15 predicted proteins | sample 811421 | NCBI WGS metagenome assembly MDTG01 (sample SAMN05326645, study PRJNA326480) | marine metagenome | isolation source: seawater | place: Pacific Ocean: South East | collected 2011 | reverse complement strand
CCTTGGGTCAGGCGGGCATTACCCAGGCGACATCTGGGCAAATAGTTTATACATCAACCAAAACTCATCGAATAGTGGCATCTCTGTAAAATTAGATGGAGTTGGAAATAATAAATTTGCAGTGGGTGCCAATGTTGTCGTCCACAGTGGAAAAAATCAACGTCTTCAACGTCTGGATGCTGGAAGCGGATTCGGGTCAACTAACAGCTATTCTCTCCATTTTGGATTGGGGACGCACGGCACCGTAGACAGCGTGTATATCTCGTGGCCAACAGGCCAGTCAAAAATGCACTATCCAAAACATGAAAACCGTAATCTTACGTTTAAACATCCCACACATGATTAAGAGCGCAATTATCAGACATAAAGAGTACATCTTTGTATTGTGGGCATTTGCTATGCATTTAAAATGCGATCCAGTAAGTGCCGTTGAGAATGTGTTTTTTTCAGACCAGACTATCTCTTCTGGAATACACTACTATAATACCTGCGGAAGTGCACTTAAATCTTATGTCGTAGAAGCGCATGGAAGCGGAGCTGCATTTTTTGATGCAGACAATGATGGGGATATGGATCTTTATATTGCCAACGGATCAACTCTCGAAACGTTTCGGAAACAAACAGGACCAGGTAACGTATTTTATGAAAATTTAGGCGACGGAACTTTTACGGATAACAGTACGCAGTCATCATTAGATCACAGAGGCTGGGGAATGGGGGTCACTATTGGCGATATAAATAGTGATGGCTTAAAGGATATTTATCTCACAAACTATGGACCTAATACTCTCTTTCTAAATAGAGGAAATCTTTTTTTTCAGGACGTCTCCGATTCGACTCACGTTTCATCGAACGATTTCAGTGCCAGTAGTGCCTTTCTTGATTTCGACAATGACGGCGATTTAGATCTATACGTCACGAACTATGTCGTATTCGACGCTATAAATAGACCAGAAAATCCGAATTTATGCTCTTTTTATGGAGGAATTCAAGTATACTGTGGTCCTAAAGGTCTAATCGGTGCTGAAGACCGACTATATCGAAACGAAGGCGATGCCAATTTCACTGACGTCACTAAAGCATCTCAAATAGCAAACTCAAATTCATACTATGGATTGGGCGTAATGCCCATCGATTATGACTTAGACGGATGGACAGACATATTCGTTGCAAATGACGAAACACCTAATGTCTTATTTAAGAATCTCTCGGACGGTACTTTCAAAGACACGGCCTTACTTTCGGGAGTGGCATATAATGGAGACGGAGACACCGAGGCTGGAATGGGTGTAGATGCTGGAGATTATGATAATGATGGCGATTTTGACCTTTACGTGACCCATTTTTTCACAGAAACCAATACACTTTACAACAATAATAATGATCGTTTTACTGACAAAACTACAATAGCCGGTTTAGCAGCCAGTACTGTCGATCTTTTAGCATGGGGAACAAATTTTTTTGACTATGATAACGATGGGCTATTGGACCTTTTTGTGGCCAATGGACACGTTTATCCGCAAGTCGACAACATTGATGCTGGCTCAAAATACAGGCAACCAAATCAGTTATTTTTAAATACTGGTAACGGCCGATTTCGACCTGTTGAATCCAAGGGTGCTCTTGCTAAACTCAAGGTAAGCAGAGGCAGTTCGGTAGCAGACTATGACAACGACGGTGATTCCGATATCTTCGTAGTAAACCTGAACGACTCCCCTTCCCTTCTTCGCAATGAGATAGACAAATCAAATAATTGGATTGTGATACATCTAATTGGTTCGGAAATAAACAGAGATGCAATTGGAAGCCGTGTCTCAATAGAAACTCAAAATTCAATACAATGGCGTTATATTACCGGAGCCGGGAGTTATTTATCACATAACGATATTCGTGCATATATTGGCTTAGGTAATAAAGATGTTGTACAGGCAGTAAATATTTTCTGGCATGATGGAACCGAATCAAAAATAACCTTTCCCAAGACAAACAAAATATTAGCAGTAAAACACAATGGGGACAGCCGGAGTTTTTATTTAAACGAGTCAAATGAAATCTTTGTATGGGGTAACGGAGATTAATTCGTTTTTGCTATTTGTTTGAGCGTCACTTGAGCTTTCGAAAATTCAGGAGACAGTAGGCATATTCGCTCTAAAATTTCTATCGCTTCTTTCTGCCTATCAAATTCTATGTAAAATTTCGCAAGAAGATAAGCAGGTTCTGGATTTCGTGGTTGGCGTTCAACTGCTCGAAGCAACGTCTTCTTGCGTCCTTCGAATTCTTTTAACCTTTGAAAATTATCCAATTGCTCTTCAGCTTTAGAAAGATCTCCGCGCGCAATATATAGCTGAGCTAAGCCGTATCTGGCATTCGAATTCTGTGAATCTATTTCAATTGCCTTTTCGTAATATTTTTCAGCAAGACTCTCATTTTCGTTCTTAACTAAAACGCCTGCGAGTTTTTCGTAAACTTTTGACGATTTCTTTTCTATAGAGAGAGCCTTAGTGTAATAACTTATGCTCGTCTCTATATTTCCTCGCTCTTCGGCAATCTCACCCAGATGCACGAAGATGGAGGTCCGAGATTCGCCTAATTCAATTGCTTTTTTAAATGCTGAATAAGCTTGATCGTATCTGTAAAGCTTCATTAGACTCGAACCAAGTCGCGTATATAGAGGTCCCTCTTTAAGATGTAAAGCAATTGCTCGTTGGTACACAATTATAGCTTTGCCTGGGTCATGTAAACGATCCCAACATAATCCCAAATTTGCTTGCGCCTGCAAAAACGTCGGTTTCAATTCTAAAGCTTTTTCATACTGTTTCACTGCTTCTTTATATAAACGTTGTCGTTGATACAAGAAACCTAGATTATAGTATATTTCAGAAAAATCAGATTTTGCAAATATTGCTTTTTGGTATGCTGCTTCAGCTAAAACGAAATTCCCAATTCCATCTAACGACACGGCAAGTCCTATGATAGCCCGAAAATTAGTGCTATCTTGGTCCAATGCTTGTTGGTAGTACGGTAAGGCAATGTTAAATTTTTCGGAAGCAGCGGCAATATTACCCAAGCTTACCAATGCTTCTGTCAAATTAGGATTCAATTCTAAAGCTATCAAAAATTTCTCTTCAGCATCTTTGCTAAAACCCCTTTCCGCAAGAATCTTACCTTCTGCAAAAAGTTCAAGTGATTTTCCTTCCTCATGCTTTTCGAATACATTAAAACCTGAAACCACCACGACCAGTGCAAAAAAAACAAGAAATCCTATACGAGTTTTTGAAAAACTCGACGCTTTGGTGCCTTTTTTACTCCGACTAGACTTTCGCATTTCTTATATATTCCCCACAAACATTAACTTTGTTCGATACATAATATAACCTTACAAATATTTTTATTATTTATAAGTTAATAAAAGTGTTACAATTTGTGTCAACGTATTAACAGAGGATTTAAAATTGGTCTTTTTTAAAAATACAAAGCCGTTCTCTTCTACAACTGTTATTGTTCGGCTTATCATTATGATCTCAATTTCCGTGATCGTATTCATGATTTTTTTTACAGAGGCAGGACACGTTAAAAGTAAATCTACAGGCGAAACAATCGTTTTTCCAAAAACAACTAAGACTACTGATTCTTTAATAGAAAATGCGCAAAAGGCACTAAATTCACGCCAATTTTCCAAAGCACTAGAAATCAGTTCTCAGGGGATCCGAAATGATTCAACAGTAGCGGGCTTACTTAACATACAGGCAACTGCATATGCTTCACAAGGCAGATACGCTTTAGCTATCGAATCATTGAAAAAAATAACAAAATTAGCACCTGAATCCGCAATCGCTTACCTAAATTTGGGAGGAATTTACACTAAACTAGGAAATTTCGAACAGGCAGAAATCTATCTCAAACAAGCTTTGGAATTATCTCCGGACCAACCAGAAATTCACCGTAGGCTTGGTGAAGTTTTCTTAGGAACCAAAAGATATCGTCTTGCTCAAAAACATTTTGCAACGGCTTTGAATTTTTTACCTGAGGCATCTACTCTGTACTATTACTTAGGTCGTAGTCTTGAAGGGGCGGGAAAAAACGATAGCGCTTTCGCTACTTATCTGCGTGCAGTTAAAATTGATATTGGTTTTGCCGAATGCAACTACAGATTAGCATTACTCGCCCAGAAATTGGGTAAGTCAGATATTGCTAACGAAAACATGCAACGATATAAAATACTTGGTGGGATTGGCTCTGGAAATACCGAGTCAATAAAAAAATTCAAGAAACTTCGAGCTTCAATCCTAAATGCGCCAGAGTCCTATGTTAATCACCTTAACATGGGCAATTTCTTCGTCCACCATGATCTTTTCGATGAAGCAGAAAATCAATTTCAACTTGCCCTAAATTTAACATCAAAAAACCATCGTATTCTAAATCAAATTGGTCATATTTATCTTGAACGAAAACAACCGAATTCGGCCTTAACCTATTATCTGCGTTCCGCTGAGATATCACCGGAATACATCCCTTCAATTCTTAACATAGGAGTTACCTACGAACTTATCGGAGATTTTAATAGCGCTTTGAAATATTACGAGTCAGCGATAAATAAAGCACCTAATGACGCAAGATGCTGGTATGCTCTCGGATTAGCAAATTTCAACAGAGGTGACATCAAACGGGCAGAGTCTGCTTGGAAAAAAACAATACAACTTACGCCGAATAATCATCCTTTAAGACAGGAAGTGCGTAATAGAATGAGTTCCTTCTCAGATCAGGGATAATTTTCTACTACATCAATTAAGCCATTCGATTCAATAGATGATATAACTTCTGAAGAGCCTGTAGGCCATATTACCTTCAAACTATCGACAATTTTATTAGTTCCCACGCCAAAATGGAGTATCTTAGGATTACTTGATTGATAACCCGATCCAGCTTTTACCTGTTTGATCTGTCGAAGATTATTCGTCCAAAGTTCGACTACAGCCCCCACCGCATCTCGATTACTCTGAGATCCTCTTAATTTAACCTTTAACCAGTTATTTGTGTTTCCCCCATTATTTTGAAATAAAGCAAATCTTCTTCCAGAACTGGTCACCACTAAATCCATATCGCCATCGGCATCATAATCTGCGTAAAGAGCGCCACGCCCAACAAATTTTTTTTCAAAAGCGTCTTTGCTCTTTATTTCCCGTTCGACAAATTGGCCCTTAATATTACGAAATAATTGTGCATGTTGGGCATAAGTTACTAATTCATCATAAACTTCTATATTGTCGTGAACATGTCCATTAACGACAAAAAGATCTGTCCAACCATCGTTATTATAGTCCACGAAAAGACTTCCAAAGCCTAAGTAATTCAGACTAGCCTCCCCTATGCCGGTAGAAAAACTTTCCTCAGAAAAAACAGTACCTTCATTACGATACAGAGCATTATTTTCTAATTGATAATTAGTTACAAGCAGATCTATATCACCATCGTTATCGTAGTCTGCAGTATCAACCCCCATACCCGCTTGGGCTAATCCGTCTGCGCTCATTGCAACACCAGCAAACAGCCCATTTTCAGAAAACTTTCCACCTCCGTCATTTTCGTAAAGAAAATTTGCTTCCATATCATTAGCCACGTATACATCCTGATCACCATCTTTATCGTAATCCCAACAAGCTATACCAAGACCGTTTCCCTTTTTAATAATTCCCAATTCTCTACCACGTTCAAAAAATCCTTCTGTGCCATCGTTTATATAAAGATAATCGCGAACGGGTTGGTGCTGACGAGGATCGCAATAAAAACGTAATTCCAAAGCTTCATGGCCACACCAAGGGTGGTTTTGCAATGTGAAATCAACGTAATTAACCACAAATAAATCTAAATCTCCATCATTATCTGAATCGAAAAAGCTAGCGCTACTCCCCCATTCTTCGTTTCCTAAACCAGCTTCTGTAGTATTGTCGGCGAATTTCCCATTTTCTAGATTTTTATAGAGCTGATCTACACCCCAGTTTGTCAAATAAATATCGGCGTCACCGTCATTGTCGTAGTCAGCAGTAACTACACCCATTCCGTAATCGCGACCGCTCACTTGCGCATCCTTACTCACGTCATGAAAACGTTTTCCCATATCAACGTTTTCATATAACCGATCCCAATGCCCAGAGCGACCCTTTATAAGGTCTCCACTATTGACCAAATAAAGATCTAAGTCACCATCTCCATCATAATCAAAAAAAGCACCACCTGATCCATCTGTCTCCGGTAGACGTTTTTCTTCACTCACACCATTATGGTGTTTAAAATTAATCCCGACTTCTGCTGATATTTCAGAAAAAATAATATTTTCGGCAAAACACACTGGAGCAAAATAACAGTTTAAAGATACGATTAATAAATAAATTTTACCGACAGAGAATATTTTCAAAATCAGCCTAAAATCCAAAATAAATCCTTTTCCAAAGCGAACTCCGATGATTATAAACTTTTATACTTTTAAATCTATAAAACAATTAAACCAATACAATGCTCAAAATAATTTAGAAACGCGGTTTGCGCCCTATACTGAGCCATATTAACTTAGCGAAGACTATACAATTTAACGATTCTTAATGTAACAGGATCGCGACACTCATGAACATTATTATCGCAGCAATTGTAGGTGGGGTTGCCCTTCTATGGGGGGGCGCGTTTTGTATATATAAACTATCTGAAAAAATTGAGCGAAAGCACTTAATTTATCTTTCAGTTTATGCAATGCTTGTAGCAAGTAGTGTAATGGGTTTAGTGCTCTTCACTAACTACGAAAGACAGAAAGAACATCGTCAACAATTGACAGAACAAATGGAAGTATTTTCTTCAAAATTGAACTCATTAAGTGCAAGATTGGCTGCTCAATTAGAAGAGAAGGCTAATCTTACCCAATCTGAATTTGAAGTCCGAAGAGACCTGCAAAATGAAAGAAACAACCACGCAGAGACAAAAACAGCCTTAAAAAAGCAAATTGAAGTCAACGACACCGTTCAAAATAAGTTATCTTCGGAAAAAGAAAAAAGACTACGCTACCAACAAGAAATAAACCAAATAATCAAGGATCAGTCAGAACAAGAAGATGTACGTTATAACAGGTTAGCCACAACGCAGGAAACAGCACAGCGAACGGTAGTCAAGCGTCTAATACTGATCAATGATGAGATTAGTAAATTAAACACATCCACTTCCAACTTGACTTCCCAACAGAATACTCTTTTAAGCAAGATAAATATGACAAGAGAAATACAGGAATTACTAACGCAAAAGATAGACGCACTGGCACGAAGCCATGCCGCGCTTTATGACGATCTGAATGTAACTATGGCAGCCGTTGACAGTCTCTATAAAGAAGAATTCGATTAGAATAAAGGCAATTAAATAGTATCATAAGCGCAGTGTATTATTACAATAAAAACTTTATTTAGTTTAATCAGTACTTTAAAGGAGCAATTATGCTTTATAAATTTACGACATTTTTCCTTGCTATTATTAGTTTCTCGTGCGGTAATGATGAACAAGAGCAAATAGTTCAGCAATTACAAGACGATCTTAATTCAGCAAGTGCTGCGATCGACTCGTTAACTTATACTCTCGATGACTCAAACATCCTACTCGACGCACTTCGATCCAAAGCTGACAGTGCACAACACGTGAATGAAAAACTGATTAATGATGTCCAAGGCCTAAACAAATCTCTTCGTGAATTTCGGAAAATTGCTGACGAACGGAAACAGCAAAACGAAAGATTACAAGGAGAAATACGTCGTATGAAAATAGAAAAACAAGTAGACACTCAGGCTATCGCGAATCTACGAGTTGAGACTGATAGCTTAAATAGCGTATTACTTGAAGCTCACACATCAATTCGTCGACAAAGTGATCACATCCGAACTTTAGAGGTTGATCTGGCACAGGCACAGGACTTAGTAACGACTTTACAGGCGACGAGAAATTCAGTCCTATTACTCAGTGCCGGAGAAACTTTTTTGAAAGAAAATGACTATTTGGCTACGAGCAGACCTTTCGGTCGCGCTTTTCGTAAACAATATAAACTTGCACAACGTTTTTCACCTGAAAATCCTGCTGTGCAGGTAGTACCTTTAGACACCGATATCACTGTAGACGGCAAACTAAAAGCCGTTTGTGACCGCTTTGGAACATTGAAGAAAGATGACGATTATGAAAGTAATTATGTTGACGGTCAAACAATTATTCGTTTTCTAAATCCGATGGTAATTGGAGCAGATGTATTAGCTATTTTGAAGGACTGACAATCGTCTTAATTTATTTTCGGATCTAACAAAGTTCGATTGATGGTATATAGATCAGAAACGTTTTTCTTACCATGTATGGATATATACTGCCGTTCGAACTTTGTTACCTGCCGTATCTGTCGACAATAAAGAATCTGCGTAGGAGGCGTGCCTAACTAAATCTGTTCGATTACCGCCTTTCAGGAATAAATGAAGGTCTGTGTTGGGCTTTACTATCAAATTCTGAACTAAATTCCGAAAACCCGTTTCATCCAGTCGCCTGACAATTGAGTATCCATCTTTAGACACACCTATTCCTTCTGAAGTATAAATAACTACTGCATCTCCCGGGACTGGATCGTGACGATGAACCCGCCACACTGGTTGAGTAGCGTTCAAAATCATAATCCCCAAACAAAGCATTAGCATCATTATGCCCAAGAATAGTTCTTTACTCACATCATGCTCTTCTAAAAATTCCTCGCGCTGCTGAAGCAATCGACTCATTTGTTATCAAACTCCTCCCGTTGACGTCGCCAAATTTGTTCTAATTCAGCAAGTCGCTTCAAAAGCAGATCTACTGTCTTGCGGAGTGGCAGATAGACGACTAACGCTACCAACGTTGTTTTAAAAGCCAAAACCAAACCCGTCGCCATAGAGGAAAGTACCTTAAATGTCTGCGATGCCTCATCTATCCGTCCCAGTTCCTGAGCCATCAATAGGATACCACAAACCGTTCCGAGATAACCGTATAGGGGTAATCGTGTCAAATCCCGTCTAGCATTAAAAATTGGCTCTGAAATAAACCCAATAAGATCATCAATAACTTCTTCGTCACGAGTCCGTATATCGATATAATGTCTATTACTTATCTTTATCGTTTCTAGTCTACGTCTACGAATTTCACTCAAACTCTTCACCATTGGATCTTTACCGAATAATTCACGTCTTATATGTAGCCACGTATGAACTAAAACAAGACAATGTGAGCTAGCTGCAAAAATGATGAATACATAGGAAATCCGGCCTAACCACGCCACAAAACCAACTTCTTGATTTTCAATTAAATAGAAGCCTCCCAATCCACCAACCGCGGAACCAGCCAACGCCCCCACAATAACAGCGACGTGTCTAATATTGCCTATTACGATTCCGTGGCGAAGATCTCTTTGAATTATTTTTTGCACAGTTTGTAAATACCAAAGTATGCCAGTCAATGCCCCAGCAATAACTCCGATTACAGCCAATGTCACAATCAAGTAATGCATAACATCATCTCTCCTCTACCCATATTCTCCAACAGCGTCTTGAAATCAAGACATTATAAATTAACAAACCTAAAAACCCTAACCAAAGTTTTACTGATTCTTTAATATTAAAATTCTCATTTATTACATTCGCAACAATCGTTGGTGACTTGCTAACCTGTTGCCTGTAGTAATCTTTCGGCGGCACATAATTTTTCATGCGTTCCTTTTCATTAGTAGGAATCAAATCAACTCTTTGCTGAGCAACGTGAGAATTAACTCCTTTCATATTTCGCGAAAAATACGTTAGCTGTAGAGCATGATCTGGAGACAGATCATTTCTCCAAGCATCTAATTTTTCTACCAAGTTGGATTCACTATGTGACACTAATCTCCCTGCACTACCCAGAGAAAATGCTAAGCGACGGCTAACGTATCCATTGTAACTTTCCACTTCAGTGACACTCTCGTCATTGTGAAGAGAAAACAAACTTTCCAACTCTTTTTTCCTTTTATTCAATTTAACTATATTAGAAATTACAGAATGCGATTCCATAGGTTTGTTATTACTTAAAGGTATCTCAACGGCGCGACCTTTTTTTGCACCTATAACATCATTTATGGTAAACTCTGTCTCAAGCCAGACCTCACCATACATCCCAGCCCCCCATATAACCTCTGCCTTCGGGATGTCTGGTACACTGTTCGAATAAAAGCGCACGTCGGCAAATCCATCTGGCGTCGACCAAACACCCTCATCTGTCGACAAAACCGTGTATAGGTGACCTCCGGCTCCTACGACATACAGGCCAGCCATAAAACCACTTTCCACCTTATCTGTATCCCAACAGTGCGCTTGTAAAATATTCGTCTGTTTAAGGTAAATTGAGGGGATTTCTATCTGCGTTGGAGTCAGCCTTGTCTGACCAACACGAAACCCATTTAAAAAAATTTCCGCTTCATCATCAGCCCAAAAGATCAGTAGTATTTTTAAGTCGGCTGGAGCAACGGGGCTTCGCTTTGTCACATCTTCAATCGGAGAAAGATCATGAAGTCGAATTAATGTATCTAGTGAAGCGGCAATCGCATTATATTCTTTTCGAAATAAAGATAAATCCGAAGCCCGACACGATTCCCACAAAAGAAAAATGAATAAAACAAAAGTAATATTTTGAATCACGAATCGAACCTAACTCCTACTTCTTTGAATTTCGTAAGGTCATTTTACCAGGCATCATGAATTATAAATTCGACTTGGACTGTCCTCCATCGACGTTAATACAAGTTCCAGTTACCCAACTACTGCTTGAAGAACTTAGGAACACGACGACATTAGCAACCTCTTCGGGAGCTCCAAACCGACCAGAGGGTAAATTATCATCTATAAATTTTTTTATCTTTTCGGGATCTTCGTTTTGACGTCTCTCCCAACTGCCTCCAGGAAATATGATAGATCCCGGTGCGACGGAATTCACTCGAATATTTTGAGCTGCAGCTTCTATTGCAAGGTTCGAAGACATACTAATCATAGCAGCCTTAGATGCATTGTAAGAAATCGGTCCACCTGTCTCCCTGCCAAAAATCGACGAAATGTTTACGATACTACCACCTCCACGTTCCGACATAATAGGGAACGCCGCGCGACTTACGCGAACGGCAGACATAAAACTCAAATTTAAAACGTGAGTCCACTCTTCATCTGTGATTTCGGCAAACGAAGTCCATACTGAACCACCAACGTTATTAACCAAAGCGTCAACGCCACCAAAAGCATTTACTGCTGTTTGAATTAGTTTTTCTGCACCTTCAGGCGTTGTAATATCCAACGGGATAGCTTCTACCTGACAACCAGATTGCCGCAATTCTTCTGCCGTTGCATTTAAACCATCCGCATTTCTCGCACAAATACATAAATTAGCGCCTTCATTAGCAAAGCCCATAGCTATTGAACGGCCAATTCCACGACTGGCTCCAGTAATTACCACTACTTTCCCATTTAATCCCAAGTCCATACTTTATTGTCCTTTCATCGCAAATATAAAAATCTGCTGACAGTAATAAGTTAACTAATCCAAATAAGATTTCAGTAAGCGTTGGGCATTTTTAAATGTAATTTTTTCAAACACCTCTGATTCCAAAGACAATCCGACAAGAAAATCCATTAAGCTAGAATCGAAACAGTCTCTTCCGAATAACATTCTATCTTGAAATTCAGTCAGGAAATTTCGACTGAATCCAACATCTCGCTTAAGAGCACGTAAGCCAGACCCCGCTGAAAGATCAGCAAACAAATTGGGGTATTTACGCAACATTGTCGTAATTTTTCCACCTGGCACAATAGGCCCCTCTGGATAGGAAACCTTGCTAAAGTCGTCATCTAAAGACAAATGCGCCCAAAAACCAGGCGCATGCCCGATAAATACCGTATTAGGACAGTGCTGTATAGCTCGATCGAGAGATTCAATGCTTCCCCCATACCACCAATTTGGTCTCGGATAGGCTCCATTTACATGGTCAATTGGGTAGTCTAAATGAATGGTGATGGGTAATCTAGCTTGGCCACAATAGGTATAAAGACGAAGAGCATCCGGATCATCAAATGAAAGACGAACTTTAAGCTCTGAGGCAACCTTAACACCATGAATTTCTACAGCGGCCTTTAGACGGTCAATAGCATCCGGACGCTTTGGATACGGCATATAGCCCAAAACGAAACGATCTGGTGCAATATTTGCAACATCCAGGACATCCTTAAATGGAATACCAATCCCGTCTGGGGGTAAAACTGCATGGTAATGTGGACTGTACTCATTTTCAGGTAATTCCCAACTAAAAAGCCACATCTGATCGATATCCTGTTCATCCATATTCCGCAATATCTTCTCAGCATTAAACCCATGCCAATTAGGATGATTATGAGCATCAATTATCATCTAAATCCTCCGATAAATCCTCCAAGATTATTTACTTGCGACCAAACATATCTCTTGTACTAAAATAAGTATTTGTTCATGATTCTGCATAGTGAATGAAGATAAAATACTTGAGAAAGTTTTACATACGTCGATAAAGCATTTATAACCATTAGCCATAGATTACCGTTAAGTGGAAAAAATGACTGACATCATATTGAACGCACTTCTCACGGTTGCATTAGCAATAAATATTGCCTGCGTGGGTGTATACATACTGAGACGTTTTTTTGATCAACTTTATACCTCAGGTATATTCAAATATTCTCTAAAACAAACCTCTACGAATGAAAAAAACAAACAACTGTTGCTTCTCAGAAAAACTCTTAAGTCTTTTAGGAAAGGCATTGTTTAAAACATACATGTGTAAATCCACCTTGACTTTTGTTAAACAAGCCCAGAAATTTTTAGCAATCATATCGGTGAGAAAAACAAATCCGACCTAAAACTAACTTCGAACTCGCGGAGCTTCTTAGATGAAAGTAACAGATTTAATCGGCCAAAAAGTAATGATTGCTGTCTCAGGTGGTTTAGATAGTTGCACAATTACACATTGGCTAAAAGAAAAAGGAATAGAAGTTGTAGCATATACCGCAGATTTAGGTCAACCGGACGAGGCTGATATTGAGGACGTAAGACAGAGAATGATCGCCTGTGGTGCAAGTGAAATGCTTGTAGGCGACCTGAAGGATGCCGTCAGCGAAGCCGGTGTAAGATTGATACAGTCTAAAGCTCGATATGAAGGTGGTTATTGGAACACGACAGGCATTGCTCGTCACGTGGTTGTAGAAGATATGATACCCCTGATGTCCGAACGAGGGATCTCCATTCTTGCTCACGGTGCCACCGGGCGAGGCAACGATCAAGTACGTTTTCAACTGGCAACTCAGATGTTAGCTCCGGATTTCAGCGTGTATGCTCCGTGGAGAGACGATGATTTTCTTAAAGTCTTTGGAGGCCGAAGAGAAATGATCGACTATTGCCAATCAAACGGACTCCCAATCACAGCCACTCACGATAAGCCTTACTCCACCGACGCCAACTTACTAGGCTTAACTCATGAGGCCGGTGAGTTGGAAGCCCTTTCCACTCCCTCAAATAGAATATCTCCGGGGATGGGTGTATTTCCATTAAATGCTCCGGACAATGCGGAGTTGTTCACAGTCGCTTTTAACAAAGGTGACCCCGTTAGTATCAACGGCCAACACGTGACAAATCTTCAAGCTATAACGAAAAGTAATGAAATCGGTGGGCGGCATGGCGTGGGCATCGGTCTGCATGCAGTAGAAAACCGCTTTGTTGGAATTAAATCACGCGGAATATACGAAGCTCCGGGCCTAGAGCTTCTGGGAGCGTGCTATGAATACCTTCTTCAGCTAATACTGGACAGAAGAGCGCGCCGTATATTTGACCCTATCAGTAACTATATAGCGGAACAAATTTATCAAGGATACTGGTTTGATACTGCCACGCAAGCTTGTTGGAAATATGTTGAACATATAAATCAAATTGCGACTGGAGAAGTCACTGTATCGCTATATAAGGGACAAGTGTCTTTTCACGCCGCTAACAATGTAAAATATTCGCTATATAGCGAGGATACTGCATCTATGGAAGACATTGGAGACTTTGACCATCGTGATTCCGAAGGATTTTTAGGTGTGCTTGGCGTGAGCGCTCGTGCACTAAATCAATCAGGACAAACAGGCAAATAACTAACTATAAATCACAAACAGTCTCTTGGATTCTCTGGGAATTTGCTTATACCTCGAGAGCGATCAAACTGATGAATTCTTTTAAAAGGTCGAGAAGAGGAACTAAAACTAAGTAATTCATTCGATTCTATTGCAGCCTCTGTTCCACTTTTGCAAAGAAGATCAGCAATAGCCAATTTCCTCAAACGATCAACGACTTGGGGATTAGTTTTAGACTGGTCTTCAATCTCATACGGATCGCTGGATAAATTAAAAAGCTGTTCCAGTCCACCATTTGCCAAATAAATATATTTCCATTCCCGCCAACGAATCATGCATTTGAACATACTTGTACCTGGTTCCCCGTAAACTCCCAGATAATACTCACGCCCCATACTTCCTGCATCAACAACGGATAGTAGATCCTCTCCATCTCGTATATGTGTCTCACCAGAGGCATGTGTCGCAATAGCAAATAAATCTTCGAGCCCAGCAAACGCTTCTATTCTAAGTTCCTGAGGTAAAACTTCTGGCCAGCTCAGCAGAAACGGTATTCGGCAAGACGCATCGAAAAAACTTTCCTTCTGCCATGCTCCATGGTCTCCCATATGATCCCCATGGTCGGAGAAAAAGCAAATGAGCGTATTTTCTGAATCTTCTCGTGACTCAACCGCATCTAAAATTCGACCTAAGCATTTGTCAATAAAACTCAATTCACCATAATAACGAGCCCGTAGAGCACGTGCATGCGAATCACTAATATCATTAGCCCAAATTGCATGGTTCATCCAACGAATTTGCTCGTCCATATTGTCTACAGCAAAATCTCCTCGAACTGGAGAAGGCATCCTATCTGGATCATACATCCTGTTAAACGGAATAGGTGGCGCAAATGGTGGATGTGGTCCTACAAAAGAGACAAAACCGAAAAAAGGTTGGTCTCCTCGAAAACGAATCCTTTCTATAGCCCTGTCGGCCGCCCAGCTTTCAACAGTACAATTTTCTGGTAAGGCACTCATCTGAGGCATATAATACATTTCCGTCCGCTCTCCCATCAGTCCCTCAATGAAATCATATTCTGGATGCGATTCTGCGATAAAGCGGGCAAAATCGTCATTTTGTCTTTGAATACGATTTCCATAAAGCTCTTCACTGCGCAAATAAGACTGATAGCCTAAATCTTCGTTCCATGGTTGAGTGTGGAATTTACCGATACCAAAAGTGCGGTAATCTCGCGATGCCATCTCTTGAGCAAGATATTTTCCGCAACGACCAGTAATTGAATCTGCTTGGCCAGAAACAGGCGTTGAAAATGTATTTGAAAACACACGAGTTGAAGAAGGCAAGCACCCAGTTCTTATAACATATCTTGCCGCAACACAAACAGGACAAGGCGAATAGGCATTTGAAAAAGAAATCCCTCTGGCTACTAAACGATCCATGTTAGGTGTGAAAACTTCAGAATTACCTAATGAAGCAATAGAATCGAAACGTTGCTGGTCTGTCATAACAAAGAGTATATTCGGTCTATTTTTCATTCGATCCCTTCTCATAATTTAACACCATCAGAAACCGGCAACTTACAAACCGATCCTAAAACTCACCGTCGATGTATACAGAAATCTAATTTAGTCCCGAGTTCAAACGCGGCAGTTCGGGGTTTAATCTGCTCACAACTTCATAATTAATCGTCCCAAGCCAGTTCGCCCAGATCTCGGCACTGACATCTCCACTCTCTTCCGTCCCGAGTAAAGTCGCTACACTGCCCACATTAACAAATGGTAATTTAGTTAAATCTACCATAAACATATTCATACAGACACGTCCACAAACCATTGCTTTTTCACCTTCAACTAATACGTAACCAATATTTGACAAGCGCCTATCGTAACCTTCGTAATAACCGACAGGAATTATCCCGAGGCGCATTTTTTTTTTAGCCACAAATGTCCGACCGTAGCCTACGGATTCTCCAACATCGACTTCTTTTATTTGGGTAATTTTAGCCTTCCAATTCAAAGCCGGAATTAATTTTATTTCATTTAAAGACGAAGACGCTTTTTGAAAACTTGCAAAAACTTTATCTGATGGCCACAATCCATAAGCTGCAATTCCAACTCTAACCAAATCGCCGTGTAAATTTTTACGTAGTATAGTTGAAGCAGAACTTGCAGAATGAACCATAGGTAGCGTTATACCAGAATCTCGTAAAATCAAAGCTGCTTCTGCTAAACGTCGATGTTGCTCATGAGTAAAGCTATGGCTACCGGTATCCTCACTATCAGCGAAATGAGTTGTGAGACCTTCCAAATAGACTCCAGGCTCGTTATTTATATACCCACATAGGTTTAAGGCTGAGTCCAAATCTAAACCTTGTCTATTTGTTCCTGTCTCTAATTTTACATGACAAGGTATCGGACGGTTCAAGGCTCTGCCAATGTCGGCAAGCTTGAATACAACTTCCTTATCGCACACAACCACTCTTGCTTCACTTGCTGCGACTTCATCTACTTCCTCTGGTATTACTTGAACGCAGATATAAATTGGCAATGTAATACCTGCCGCACGCAAAGCCGTGGCCTCTTGTACACTATTTACTATCAACCAATCAACTGGCGCACGTTCAAATATTTTAGCACATAGATCAAGTCCATGCCCGTAAGCATTACTTTTAACAACAACACCCATCTTGGTTTTGGGTGCTAAGAAACTGCGCATAGTTTTTACATTGGAATACAACGCCTGCTGATCTATATCACACCAAGATTTCAATTTGTTTCGAATCAAGATTTATCTCTCTTTTCCCCAGCTTTTTAATCTTTCAAACAATTCCTCAATAGTATCGACCACAACAAAACCAGTCGTTTCCAACCTACGTCGATTTTGATGACCGTATGAGACTAATAGACAGTCAATATTCATTGCTGCAGCTACTTCGGCATCATGAATCGTGTCTCCGATATAAACTGCTGTGTCGATACTGGTATTCTCATACAATCTTTTTATAAATTTGACACCTAAATCGATTTTCCCAATACCCTCATCGTTATCCAACCCGCAGATATTAGAAAAAAATCCACATATTCCATGATGCCCGATAAGCTCTTTTAATTTTTTTTCTTCGTATGCAGATAATACGCATTGTCCCCAACCTTCAATCCATAGCAATTCTAATAAATTACGCATTCCAACGAACAACGAACAATCCTCTCTCTCTCTTTCATAGAGTGGGTTCCATTCTCTCGCCAATTTCCTAAAAGATTCCTTCTCAATATCTAACCCAAGTCGCCTATAGTAATCCACCAAAGGGAAACCAAAAACGTCACGATATTTTTGCCTATCCAGTTGATTAAGGCCTCTTCGTTCAAGTAAACAGTTCGTGACTTTTAACGTTAACCAGATATCATCTAATATTGTACCGTTCCAATCCCATATGACATATTTCCTACGTATCAATCCGCTTCCAAAATCCATATCTGTTCCCCAAAGCCCTGATAAGGACTTCCACTAAAATCTCCATAAAATGCAACTACAGAAAAACCTGCTGCACCAAAAAGATGGCGTAATTCCCATTCAGTCGACCACCGCAAAGAAAGATTTTGAATACAGCGATCTTTTGATTGGCCGGAATTATCCCATCTTTCAAATATAAATGATTGCTCCATGATTTGGGTCTGTGGGTCACAAAAACGACTGAAATAAACACTTATCATATCGTTCGTAGAAGGATCAATAAT
>MDTG01105159.1_pt1 | contig 17924 bp, 31 predicted proteins | sample 811421 | NCBI WGS metagenome assembly MDTG01 (sample SAMN05326645, study PRJNA326480) | marine metagenome | isolation source: seawater | place: Pacific Ocean: South East | collected 2011 | reverse complement strand
TTACTTGGTTGATATACCCTATATTTACGCTATTTTGGGCTAGAATTAGGTATAAGAATTATGAGCCAAATCGTAAGATGAAAGCTCATTCCTTTATTTAAACAGTTATTTTTAATTAAACAGGAGATATATCGATATGGATACAATCAATAAAGATAATGCTTTACAAACAGCTGGTACAGTTGCTTTCGTTACTTTAGTAGTTGCAGGAACTCACGCTTTAATGGGGTTCTTATCAGATGGTATTAGTTCAGTTCAGACAAAGATTACTAATGCAAGAGCTGCTAAAGAAAATAAGTAGTTAAGCCCAGTTGTGCTTTACAACCAAAAACCTAGGGATATTCTCTGGGTTTTTTTACCCTAAAAATTTTTCTTTAGCTTAAAAATTAATTCCACACAATTTTAGAAGGATCTTTTTCTAATAAGTGGGTTCACTCGGCTTCAATTAAAGTAAAATCACCCCTTTTATTTACAGAAAGAGTAGATCCCATTAAACTAAGCGCGGTTCTTTCATCCAAAACAACAGTGGTTCCATTATCTTTATATTCTACATCATAATCACTTACTTGGCTATCAAAAAACAAATCAAAGTCAAGCCTAGATGTCATAGGATTTTTAAAACTCTCAATCCGTAACTTAGCCTTACTTGGTACCTGATTTAAAGCCCTAACTATAATAAGCCGCTTCGCTGCTTCCTGATCTATGTGCAAAGGGCCAGTAAAATCACTAAATTCTTCTTTTTCCATCAAAAAATCCCCCTTTTTCTCAATTTCACTAGTATTATTACGCCGGATGGCGCTATTAACTACCTTAATTCCAAAAATATAGCAAAATCAAACTGAAACTATATCAATTAAACTTTTTTTAACGCGACTAAATGCGACAAACCTCATTGATTTGAAACTAAAACCTAGCTTATAAACGCCTGTGAATCGCCTATGTAGAGTTTTAGGTACGTGCTTTAATTCGCGCCAAATTGAACGTATTATGGACGCTTTTCTACGCATAGAATTATTTGGTTTTGGCAGAAACTACCTAGTTCTGACAGCTATGTTAAATTAGTCTTTATGTACTGTATTTATTTGTTTCAATAACAATATGACTCTAGTTAAAGATACCATTGCTTTGCTTACTGCAGTTTCAGGTATATTAGATAAACCAAGTCTGCTAATAATAAGTAGTTTTGCTAACTCACCCATTACTGCTTCATATTGTGGTAATAAATTTACAAACTCTAAGACATTATCTTTTTTCAATAGTCCCAATGAAAGTACTGCATCTACAGTGCCTTTATCTGAAATTACTGCTGCTTCTTTTACAAGATTTGTATCTATCTTTATTTCAGCCATTCTTTCATCAAAGCCTTTTTCTACTGCTTCGCTTAATTCTCTAACAGGATATGGAGTATTTAAATCACTATAAATGTCTACTGATGATCCATTAGCCATTTTAGCTATTGTATCTATTTCGTCATTTGTTACTCCACAATGAATTGAAGACCATATTGCATCATCTTTTAATAAACTTCTAACATTATTGTTATTTTCAGAATATTTTTCAAAAGCTGGGCCATGTAAGTTATATAAACCAGCACCATCTCTTTCGATCCTGTGATGCGCTACTTTTTCAATATCTGGTGTAGCAGTTACTTTTATGTTCTTATTTAATTTTATGTAAGTAGCATTTTTTGGTATGTAAGATGCTGAACTATCAAAGTTATGATCTGCATACTGCTCTGCTTTCTCATCTACTAAATAATAGGTGTTTCTTTTCATCCCATCCCAAGTAGTAATATGTACTGAGCCTTTTTCTGCTGCAGACTTTGTAAGTCCTTCAACATCATTCATTACGCTACCTAATTTAACAAAAATACTGTTCCCTGGTACATAGTAAGAATTAGTATATAATTCATGTGATTCTAATGTATCAGCTTTAGGTTTTATTGGATAGTAAGATACTTTATTTAATCCATCAAATGTCTCTATTTCCCATTGTCCTGCGTCAGTATTTTTTTGCATACTTGTGATTTCAAAAGGTTTAGTAGCTGAGCCGTTAACTATAAAGCATCCAGTATCTCCTACTTGAGGATCTGAGCCTTCTAGACTTTCAATTAACTTCTCTGCATCTGATGAAGCAACTTTATCAAAGTAAACACCATAAGAGTTGTCTTCTTGATGTATATAAAGTGAATCATTACTGTTGTTGATTGGTAAAGTAACTCCTAGGTCACCTGAAACTTTTTCTATTGATGCTATTTCAAAAGGTTTTGTAGCTATACCATTTAAAATAAATGTTCCAGTGTCTCCTACTTGTGGAGTCTCTTCGTTTAGGTCAAATGTTTCGGCTAATTTAATGCCTCTATCAAAAACATGGTAATCGTTTGTATCAGATACATATAAGGTCTCATTGTCTGAAATTTTATATGTGTTTCCTTTTAAAATAGGAGAATCTGATGGTACTTCTGTAGCTTCTGCAGTCTTGTTAGATACTGAATCAGCTTCTTCAGGCTTAACTACAGTACTCCAAACATGATCTACATTAGAGTTAGCAGACTTTACAATATGATTTCCCAAAGAGTCTTCATAGCTATATTGTCTATCAACTTCTAAGTTTCTAACAAAACTTTGTATTTCTGTTTCAGTACTTTCTGTAGTTTTTTTACTTATCTTTTCAATGACATCCCAATTATCATTTGCTTTAAAAGCGTTTTTAACAGCTTCGTCTGTTACTTCGCTTAGTATTGTTTTGATTGAATCTTTATCTACATGCTCAATGCTGTCTATAAAAGAAGCATACTTCATTGCCGGACGAGTTACTCCTGTGTTTCCTACCATATTGTGAGCAGACTCAGTTGGTGACATTTGTAAGTCAGGACTAAATAAATCTAGACTTCCTTTAGGTGATGATCCTGCGATACCTTTAAAAGGTTCAGGGTTACTTAGTATTGACTGTAAAGTGTCAGCAGTTAAAGGTAATGCCTTATCTCCGAACATTATTACATCCATTGGATAAAGATAAAAATCTCTGACAATAACAGGGACAGCTCCACCTAGGATTTTGATTGCTCCTACAGCGTAGCCTTTGTTGGGATCCTGTTTTGTCCAAACAAGTTTAATGCCTTGATTTTGTAGCATAGGGAATTTTTCTAAGAATCTTCCCATGATGCTTTTGACCCATGTTGTTTGATCCTTGTCTAAGTATACCGATGCCTCTTTTGACATATCATCGAATTTTATCGGTTCTATAAACAAGTTTTCCATTATATTATGGCCTCCATTTGTTGTGTAAATTATTAATTATTTTCAATGTTTTATTAAATCTTAATTTTAATATAGTATTTTCCATTATTTTAGTCAAGTTATTTTATTCAACTGTCACCGCAGTCCCCGCAATAAATGTAGAATCAGCTGTAGCTAACAAAGCATCTATCTCTGCTTGTACTGCTGTCACCTGGCCTTGCAATGCAACATATTGTCCATTTAGGGTTAGTGCTGTAGCAGTAGCAAACGCTGTATGTTGTGACGCAATAGTTGTCCATGAAGTTACTACAGATTGCATAGTAGCCTGATAAGTAGCTATAGCCGCTGCATAGCTTCCTGGTACTTCTGCTGCAAGCACTTGATGTAGTGTATTTTCAGCGGTAAGCATAGTAACTATATTACTATTAGTTAGGGCAGCATTTGTAAATAATGTCATCATTTCAGTTACTAATGATTGATTCTGATTATTTAACGCATTTATTTCGTCACCCATTGACTTAACTTTTGCACCTAATTCCTTGACATGATCTTTTAAAGCAATTATCTGAGTCTCTGCTCCTGTAGTTCTTAGTCCTTCGTGAACATTTCCACCTTCATCTAATCCTCCTCCAGTGCCTGCTGGGAGTACATCTGGATTAGGAGTTTCTGGATAACCTAAAATGTGATTTACTACTCTATCTGCAACGGTGCTTGCAATTAAATCAATTGTTAGTCTTGTTCCATCGCCATCAGCAGTGTCAACTACTTCCGAATTTATCATACCTCTTTGATGTAATACATCATTAGAAGTTAAATCAGTCCAGTCTGCAGTTAATATTGAGTCACCATTGATTTCTACTCCTGCTACAAGATTCTTTTTTCTTGCTAAATCTGTATATATAGTTTTATATAATTTTTCTTTATCTAGTGCCATATTATCCTTATGTAGTAAATCCTCCTGGGAAAGGAAGGCTTGCTTGTGAATTATAAGTGGCTGCTGTAGCTGGGAATACAGGTACTGGAGCACCCATGTTACCCATTCCCCATGCACCGAATGAGGAAGATAGCCAAGTTAAAAAGTTATTAGTTAATAATGTTGACCCATTTAAATTCATTCCCGAAGCATCTATAGTAAGAGTATTTGTTGGGTTAGACAAAACAATACTATCAGGACCTACAGTTATAGAACTAGCCCCACCTGCATCGATAGTTATTGTCCCACCATTAATATTAATAGAATCTGTTGCGTTAGCTAAGTTAATTTGAGATGCATCTTGCATTATAGTAGTGGTTGTTCCAGTTCCAGCTGTAGTAGTTACTACTCCATTATCCATTACTAAAGTATCAACGCTATTATTTAAAGTAATATTTCCACCTGGATTAGCACCATTTTCCATAGTAAGTTCTGTAACCTTAGCAGATTGATATGTATTATTTAGGATCAGCTTTGTTCCAGCGGCTAAATCATTCATTTTCAAGCTTTGTAAGCTTTGGTTATTTAAACTCTCTCTTTTTAATTCAATATGTGGATCCATAGCTGAGCTAGCAGATTTAATAGAAAAGGTATTTGTAGTATTAGTAGCAAAATTAAATATTTCCCTCAATGTAGTAGTAGCTCCATCTATAGTAGTAATAAAAGACTCTGTATCAGACTCATCAACTCCTGTAGGCGATTCTACTAGTACTTCTTTAAAGGTGTGTCTTACATCTTGTGCAGATCCTACTCCTCCATATTGCTCAGTAACAAAAAGTCCAGTTCCTGTAATATCTCTGTGGTGTACATGAAATCTCCAAAGACTGTTTGATAAGTAATCAGCATTAGCTGTTAATAAAGTACTCGTTAATTTACCAAAACTTTGTGTGTACTGCTCCAGTACATCATCTTTTCTAGGAAATTCAAAATCATATCCTAAATTATCTCCTACAGGATCTGTTACTGGATTACCTAAAGGTATAAGGTTATCTCCTATACCATTAAATATTTGAAGTCTATAGGATTCTCCTGTTACTGCTTCTAATGGAGAGGTTCCTGGTGTAGCTGTAGCTGCTCCTGGTGTCTTTGTTCCAAAGTCTCCTTTAAAAGCTCCAAACCTATGTAAGTATGTTTGTATATCTCCTATTGCATTTCTTTTTGCCTTAAAATCAGCTAGAGTTCCTTCAGGTTCGTATAATGTTGTAGATCCTGGATAGTTAGCAGCTCTATATCCTCGTTTATCTACAGTTGTAGTGTCTTTTACTAAATAGTTGCCAGCTGTTGATTGTCTAGTATCTAATTGATACTGCTGAAAAGCGGCAGGGACTTCGTTATAATGTGGATTTATATTAGCTGATCCAGCTTGAACTACAGTCTTATTTGTGTAGCCTAGTATAGGGTCTGGAACAACGGGACTTGCCTCTGCTGTGTATAACTCAGTATCTTGAAATCCAGGATTGCCTGCAGTTTGAGTCCATACGTCAACGTGGTTGGTACGTTCTTGTATACCAGTTAAAGGGTCAAGTTCTAGGTAGGTATCATAACGCCTTCCACCAGAAAAAACTTGTTCAAAGTTTTTTGAGTTCATGGAAATAGATTTGCCCCCGCCATTTACCTCAAATGATGCAAATGCATTTGAATATAGCCTCATAATACCTTTTGGGCTCATAGTAAAAATAGATTTGACTTTTCCTCCAATCTTAGTAACCATGTCACCTTCGCCAACCCTTTCAGGAGATAAGCCGCCAAAAGGACTACTTTCTCCAGTAGTTACATAAGATAAAATCTGATACTTAGACATATCAGGGTGATAAGCTGCTATTACCCTTTGATTTACAGAAGGTACAGATAAAGATCCCCCTCCTACGGCAGAAGTTGGCATATGTGAAGGAGGCATCGCTTCTCTTGCTAAATTATTATCATCGTGATTTACATCTCTTACAAAAATTCTAGTTGCTATGTAAGTTGTTCCATCCTCTTCAAACAATTCTTCAACATTAGTAACGATACCACGAAAAATCTTCATGGATTGATTATAAAATCGTTCATTTGTTGTCATTTCAGGCATGACTTAATATAGCAATTACAAATGGTGAAGTCAACCCGTAATAGTTTGATTTAGTCATATAAAATGTCTATATTAAAGTATGAAGAATAACTTGACAAAATTTAGTAAAAAAGTGCATTGTGCCGGTGTGATGAGCTTTGATTTTGGTTCCGATCCTATATATAAAGAGTTTTCTGACTTTATAGATAAGATTAATGTTTTAGTGCCTGCTAAAGTGTATGATTATGCTTCTCTCGATGGTAAAGTAGATCAAGATGTAAGAATATGCCATCATTACAAAGATATTGAAGATTTGACGAGTAAATATCCTGAAATAGAGCGGTTTGCGTTTCATTTCCATAAAATGATGGAATTAACTAGTTGGGAGTATATGGAAGAGCATAAAATGACTAACTTAGATGCATTTGATTTCTTAGAAGTGTTAAAATACACTCCAGGAGGAAAATATGAGCCGCATGTAGACCAATACACAGGGGATAGAGAAGTTTCATGTATTATTTATCTAAATGATGTAGAAAAAGGAGGCGAAACCTATTTTCCTAAGACGTACAACAAAAAAGGACAGCCAATTAAGATAAAACCTAAGGCTGGCAGAGTTTTGCTGTTCCAATGTGGTCATTCATCTCTTCATGCAGCATTACCAGTAAAAAAAGGTTATAAAACGGTAATTTACACATTTTTATGTCAAGAGTCTTCAAACGAAGGGATGAGAGAGTCCCTATACGATTTTCGATAAAAAGAATTTTTAGGGTATAAGAACTATGTAAAGTTTGTGTTCGTTAATTCGAGCATACTCTTTAGAAAAAGAGAAAACACTGTGAGCGCAAGCAAGTTTGGCGAAGCAGTAGGCCTAGAATCATTATGATTCTTAGTTAGGCAATAACCCTAATGAAAAGCCTATGAATAAGTCTTCTGGAAGTACAAGCGAAGAAACAGTGTAGGTTTTTGGTTGGGGGCAAAACGAATAAAGTTTGCCCCTTTTTTAAATTAAAAATAACTAGGAGGTCTCCAAATGATTGACACATTAAAAGATGCATTAAATAAAAAGGAATTAAATAAAGTAGGAGAGCTGCTGAAAAAAGCAAAGGAAACGAGAAAAGGTAATGACTATGAACAATTAAAGCTTTATCTGGTCAGCCTAAATAAAAAATTTGAACCATATGGGGTGGACGGAGCTAATATAGCTTGGAGCCTTTTTCAGGGGAGATAAAGTAATGAGAAAACGAAGAAACTGGAGACAGAAAGCAAAAAGACAGGTGAGGGCTGATGGTCCGCACTGGAATTTGGAGTCAAATGCTGTGTGTATACCATACAGTCAGGTTCCGATGGCTAAAATGAGGCGAAGAATGACCTGGAGAGGTGAAATTTTCCAACGAGACTACAAAAAGAACCCTTATTGGTGTCCAAAATGCCATGATGGCCTTAGTTTCGAGCGTCAATGGAGCAAAATACCCCAAAAAATGGAGGTTTTGGTCCCACTTTGCACTAATGGATGCAATTTAGACGACGAATGGATCAGCATCGCCCATCAGTTGCGTTCAAAGAAGCCTAAAAAACGAAAACATGATAAAATTGCTAAAAAAGACGATTTTCTTGAGTTAAAATTCTAAACTACAACCAAAGCTACAAAAAATGACAGACGAGAGACTATTTTTGGACTACAAAGCCTGTAGTCGCCTTAAATCCCTATTTTTCAAGGACTTAACCCACTTTTTTTTGTTGGAACTACAATTTACGGGAACTAAACCCACTTTTTTGTAATGAAAAAGAGAATTTAATGAAAAAAATGGGGTCTCGTACGTATCTAGGTAAAGTTTTTTGTAGTTTTATAGTTTTTTATGCTTGTAACTCGTTGAAAATAAGGCACTTAGCTAAACTACAAGGCTCGTAGTCAGGAAACCTGAAACCACTTGTTTTTTAAGGGACTTACGAAACTACAGTGGTTTGTAGTCAGATGACGAATTTTGTAGTTTATAAGCAACACACAGATCGGACAACCGGCACCAGATCCGCAGTGCGGCACGAAACCGAGGTCCGACATATAGCATTTAACGCGCGGCGGCCTCACGGCCTACCGGATAACCTAGAGGGGGATGGCAATATGTCAAAAAAGGATTACATAAAATGTTGTAAGGATTGCTATAACATAATAAATGAGGAGATGATGAATATTGGGGCTAATGTATGTGAATCATGTTTCGATAAGGAATATGTGAAATATGTAAATGCTCAAATGAATCGGTCACAAATAGATTGTCCGTTCAATGAACCACTTCATTATCATCATGACGGATGTCCCGCTTGTGAACAAATGTATTTACCGCTTCCAAAAGAAGTCACTATAAAGAATTCGGAAGTGCATGGACTAGGATTGTTCGCTGTCACTGACATTGAGGCAAACACTGAACTAGGAATTAGTCATGTTAAAGATGATAGGTTTCAGCACGGTTATATCCGGACTCCGCTTGGCGGGTTCTTTAACCATTCTGAAGAACCTAACTGTGAAGCTTATATAGATGAAGCGAATAACTTCATTAGGCTGAGGACATTGACACAAATAAAAAGTGGTTTAGAATTAACAGTCAAATATTGGCTGTATGAAATGCAATAAAATAATAAGGATATAAAATGAAGGAACTAAAAGGAGTGACAAGTGAAGAAGATTATTTATCTTTTCGCATTAACATTGACTAGCTGTACATTTTTAGGAGATGTGACTCCTGAAGGTATAACTAGTATAAGAGACCAAGATGGAGACTTACATATCTATGTGAATCTAAAGCTTGGACAAGAAAACTGGTGCTATGAGCACAAACAACATGAACTAGTAGAGTTAAGGAGTTCAGATGAGTAATATATTACTAGATAAATTGAGACAAATAATTAAAGAAACACCGAATGATATGATATTAGGGAAAAAGGTGCGATTTTTTTATTATGAAAATTTATTAGATGAACAATCAAAAGGACCAGATGAATAAGGAGATGAGTAACATGAGTGATAATGAGCAGCCATACACTAAAGAAGAATGGCTAAACGAAAAGGTGTTTGTAGATGAGTACGGAAGAGACTTTAATATGTCTGACGTACCTATGACAAATATGCCTAGAAAAGAAGCCTTTAAAAAACGAGGGTACTCTGAAGAAACCATTGATGGTATGTGGCTACACTTTACCCAATATAATTATGAAGAAGAAATCATAAATGAATGACACAATATATAGGAGATTGACATGGAAAAAATAGATATAAGCAGTTTAGATAGTCAAGCTGGCGGATATGAAGAATCAGCAATTGCAGCTATTATAGCAAAGCTAGATGAAATAGTTGACTGGATTAATAGTCAGTCTTAAAAATATGATAAAGTTTCAACCTAAGAATCTTATTAGCTGCGTAGACACTCCCTTAAGTAAATTACTAAGAGAGTATTTAAGCTGGTGGTGAGCAGGAAAACCCTATAACTATATAGTAGGAAAGGATAATATGGACATGCCTAGAGATCCTTCGACGGATATTCCAGAAAACAGGAGACGAGCGAGGGCAGTATCTAAAAGATATAATAAAAAACCAAGCGAAAATATGGAAAAGATTGTACTATTAACAGGAGGATTTGATCCGGTACACATTGGACATGTTAGAATGTTCAAGGAAGCAAAGCAATTCGGCGACAAAGTCTTTGTTGGATTAAATTCAGATCCATGGCTAACTAGAAAAAAGGGTAAACCTTTTATGCCATATGCCGAAAGACAAGAAATCTTACAGTCTATTAAATATATAGACCAAGTGTTTAGTTTCTCAGACAAAGACAACACTGCCGTAAGATTTATCAAAAGTATGAACGAAGTTTATTTGAATAATCCAAATGTAAAACTTTACTTTGGTAATGGTGGGGACAGAACAGGAACCACTACACCAGAAGTTGAGTTCTGCAAGGAAAATGGAATTAAACTTATATTTGAACTAGGAGGAGGCAAAATACAGTCTTCTTCAAAACTAACAGGAGTTAAATAATGTTTTGGTTAAAAACACTATTTGAAGAGGCATACTTTCCTTTTTGGGAAGCATATGTCTTATTCGTAACCATATTCTTCGTGAGTATTGTAATAAGACTCAGTAGAATAGAAGATAAAGTAGATAACATCAACATAACTAGAAGGACCAGATAATGATTGAAGTAGCATTATTTACAGTAATAATATTAGTAGTAGTAAACAGTAATCTTTGGCAAAAGCAAGTAAAGAAGAAGCAGGAGATTAACTAAAGGGGACGGAATTATGATGACATTTGATATAGCTATTGACAGATTATGTAACGCTCTAACGAGAGATGCAGAAAGATATTATGCAAAATATACGTACATTAAGTCAGTAGCTTTCAAACCTTGCGGTGGAAAAAAGTATATTAGGATTAAGTCTTTTGAAAACGTAAGTAAAGACATGGAAGCAACTACCTTTAAAGGCGGTCGCATTCATTGTTTTGTAAACAGCGAAACTGGTGACATTTATAAACCTGCAACATGGAAAGCTCCCTATCTAAGGGGTAGGAACTATGTAAGAGGTAATATATTTAAACCTGAAACGTATAAAGATACAGATCCACATGGTGGATGGCTGTATGACAGAAGTAGTAGAAATACATAAATCAAGGAGAAGCTATGTACGAATTTAAATTTGACGATAAAATAGATTTTAACAATTATTGGTATTTTGATAATCTATTTAAGGATGAGGAGATTGAAAAAATTCATTCTTTAGCTTCTGAATTAAACCAAGAGGCTGCTGGGATGGGAGAAGAAGGCAAAATAGATGACGAATACAGAACCACCCAGCTAAGATGGTTTCCTCAAGATGAAAAGTATAGATGGATATATGGAAGGTTAGGTAGGTCAGCAGAAAAAGCAAATAATGAATTATGGCATTTTAACTTGACCTCTATGCGTGAACCTATCCAATACTCCACTTATCTTTCTGAAATAAAAGGCCATTATGAATGGCACAACGATATTGGTGGAACAGGGATATTAACACAACGTAAAGTTAGTTGTGTTGTATTTCTAGATGAGCCAGGAGTTGACTACGAAGGCGGAGATTTTTTAATTAATAATATGGGAAACCCGTGGACCTTAGAAAACAACAAAAAAGGTACTGCTATATTTTTTCCATCTTTTTGGTTACATAAAGTTTCCCCCGTAACAAAAGGTTTAAGAAGAACCTTAGTGATGTGGATGGGAGGACAACCATATAAATAGGAGAACAAATGGAACCTAGTAAAATTACAATAGAAAAAAAGCCAGAGCCGTTACCAACACAAAAATGCTTTGGCTGTGTGGAACCTAATTTCTCTTTCACAGATGAAATAAGCGAAACAGAGTATGATATTTCAGGACTTTGTCAAGATTGTCAAGATGAAGTATTTGGAGTACCAGAACAACAATAGGAGATAAAATGAAAATTGATTGCATATATATTATAACGTTAGAAGAACTAACAGATGACTACATGCAGACTTTACATTACAAAATAGCCCAATTAGGCTTTCCCGGTGAGTATGGATTTCATATTTTCCCTGCAATCAATGGAGCAAAAATACCTGAAGATCAAAAATATACTGTGTATGATAAATGGAAAAGATCTGACACAGATTACGAATATTGGAACAGGGATATTGCTTTAGGTGAAATAGGATGTACACTTTCACATATTAATGTTTGGGAGGATGCGTACAAAGCTGGACTAAATAATATACTAGTTTTAGAACAAGACTTTATGGCTACAAAGGACTGCCATTTATTTCCCTTAGAAGATAGGGGACCAGACTGGAAAGAAATATTTTCAATAGACTGCGATATTTTCAACTTAGGAAATTTCAAAGCAAATAATGATCCCGGAGTTCCGCTAAAAGGCAAAGAGCATATTTTAAAAGACGGCACTTTTTTAAATACAAATGCATATCTAGTAACTAATAAAAGAGCTATTGAAACATTGGCAACTTCAACTGCCCGAGATACTTTGATTCCAGCCGATGAGTTTTTACCTGCTATTACTTTCCCAGGACATAGAAGACCCGACATTAGAAAACTTATTGAACCTAAGTTAACAGGAGTAGTTTACGCTAAAGATGAGTGGCCTATATGCCAAGACGGAAACCATAGAACAGTACTAGCGGGAGTAGACAGCGATCTAGGTAGAGAAAAACTAAGAGAACTAGAAATAAAAAGCACGATAGCTTCTGGTGAAAGATTTGAGCGGCCATATGAAGATGGGGCTGAAGGATTTAAAGAGGATATATAATGAAACAGATAAATAAAATATATATTATAAGCTTACCGCATCAGAAAGAACGTTTACAGAGATTGCAAGGACTTCTCGAAGAAGAAAACTTAAACATACCTGTAGAGGTTGTAAAAGCTACTTCTTGGAAAGACAGCAACTTTAAAAAATTAGTAGAAACAGGAAAGATATCAGGAAGTAAATATTGGGAAGATTACTTTGCTGCTAACAACGGCACTAAAATGTGGGCACCTAATACAACTATAAATCTTGGACAAATGGCATGCTGCTATACTCACCTAGAAGTTTTAAAAACTATCCAGAATAAAAAAGAAACAGCACTGATTCTTCAGGATGACTGTTACTGGGATAATATAGGAACTTTAAAAAAAGCTATAGACGAATATCATAACCTAATTTTAAATCACAGTGATTTTGGTATTTGTTATTTAGGAAGAGAACAGATATTTGAAGAAGACGAGTTACCAGAAGAAGCTTATAAAGGCACCGAGTTCCTACAGCCTGAATATAGCTGGAATGCGCACTGCTTTATAATATCTGACAAAGCTTGCAAAGATATACTTTCTCAAGATATTTATACTAATATGATTCCTTTTGATGAGTATCTGGTAGTTTGCTGGGGAAAAAGCGTATACCTTAGAGATGACTTTATACAGTACAATAAAAACCTAGCTAAAATTTTTAGACCAGTTACTAAAGCAATTTCTCACAAAAACTACGAAATGATATTTCAAGGTGATAGAGATTGCTTAAGAGGGTTAGGTAAGTCTAAGTTCTCTAACTTTATAGATAGTGACATACAAAATTCAGGAGAGTACAATGGCAAGAAAACTTAAAGGGTGGATATTAGTTAAACCTAAATTTAAAGACTCGTATGAATCTAAAAGATTAGTAGAAGAGTTTGATAAGGCTGGTGTAGATATAAAACTAATTGATCCTTACAAAATAGATATTTTTATAAACAAAGAAAATAAAACATCTATTATGGTAAGCGGGGAGTCCCTACCCTTACCTAAGTTTGTTTTTCCTAGAACAGGAAGTGGGACAACCTATCACATTAAAGCTGTAATTAGGCACTTTGAAAGGATGGGAGTTACTGTAATTAACAGCAGTGACGCAATTGATAATGTAAAAGACAAACTTTACACACATCAAATTTTAGCTCAATGTAACTTAGATATACCAAAGACGATGTTACTTAAACATCCTATTGATATATCCTTTGTTGAGAAGCATTTAGATTACCCAGTGATTTTAAAAACAATTAGCGGAAGTTTTGGCAAAGGAGTATTTCTTGCTGAAACAAAAAAACAGTTAAGACAATTAATATCTATGGCAGAGCTAAAAGCAAAAGCTTACGATATTATTATTCAAGAGTTTATAAAAGATACTTGGGGAAAAGATTTAAGAGTATTAGTCGTAAACAATAAGATTGTAGGATGCATGATGCGTCAAGCAACTGACGATGATTTTAGAGCAAATATTTCAAGAGGTGGTGAAGGTATACCTTATGAAACTAATGAACAGATAGAGTGGCTATCAACAGAATCAGCAAAAGCTTTAAATTTAGATATTGCAGGAGTAGACCTATTATTCGATAATGGTGGGTATAAGATATGTGAAGTTAACTCTAACCCAGGATTTGAAGGGATGGAAAATTTTACAAAGAAAAATATTGCGGAAGAGATAGTGCAATATATAAAAATGAAAATAGGAGATTTTGACTAATGCAAAAAACTCAAGAACAGATGATGAATGACATGATGAATATCGACCTTTCTAATGCTACTGTAATAGAATGTGGAGCCGATAAGTGTGATTCAACTAATTTTAAACAAACTCTTATGGTATTTAAGATCTCATCACTTGTATCGCCTAACGGCCAAGAGATGTATTTACCTAAACCTGTCCTAGCATGTGAAATGTGTGGCCATATAAATGAAGAGTTTAAAAACGTAACAACAGTAGCACCTTAATCAGGAGACAATATGGATAAATTTTTAGAAACTATTCATGATATGATAGAAATTATTACTGGCAAAAGACCTGAAGTAGAAAAGCCTAAAAGAGCTAGAACTAAAAAAGGTACTTACAAAGCAGATAATAAGAAAACAAAAAATGTAAATGAAGCTTGGGAAGGTGGGAAGGCACCAAAGAAAAAAACTACTAAGAGAAAACCAAGGAAAAAGTAATGGATAAAACAATACATGATAGTCCTCTTGGAGCAGGATTTGCTCACAAAGATACTAAAGCAGCAGAAGAGTTTGAGCCGGAGTATTTCGAAAGCACTTGCTGCAGTGCATCCCCATTAGGAGAAATGCACGAGTCATTTCATTTAGATGAATACTGGGGATTATGTAGTACATGTAAAGATCATGCAGACTTTGAAGCTATAGACATCTATGGCCAAACAAAATCTGAATGGCAAGAAAGTAAAAATAGGAGATAATATGGCAAAAGATTCATACACACAAATAAAAGAAAAATTTATTTCTTTATGTAAAGATTATGGAGTGGCTGAACCTATTGTAATAGAGGAAGCAGAAATAGGAGTTATGTCTAATACAACTGATCCTCCTAAACTCCTTATTATTAAACCAAATCTAGGAGAAGACCTAAACGACCAAGCAAGACACTTGTTTGGACACTGGGTATTAGACTATGAAAGTATAAAGGATACTACCTTTAGCTCAGACCACTGTGCAGATATTATCGCAGATATTTGCAAGAAAGCAGATGGAGAAGCGCTTCAAGATAAAATTGTCAGTGATTCTGAAGTAGCACTTAGAGCAGAAAAAGCTGAAAAACTATTAAATAGAATATATGGGTTTATGCAGCAAAAACAATTTTCAGTACACCTATTAGGCGGATTGCAGGAGATTGCAAAAGAAATACAACAATGGCGGGATGATTTAAAGAGTTTGAAAGACTCTAGACAATAAAGAAAAAAATACTTATATTAAAGTAAGGAGTACTATGGAAAAGTATAATTATGTATATGAACCTAATCAAGATAGTCTAGCAAAAGATTTAATTAAAATTTATCAAGACTTTCCGATTGATGGGGTTAAATACTTAGATTTAAACCCTGTATACCAAAATAGTGAAGCAAGAACTCAAATGTTAATGCATTGTGTTGAAGCTTTACAAGGTATGCCTGAGTTTGATTACATTGCCTGTGTAGAATCTAGAGGGTTCTTATTAGGCAGTTTAATCGCACACATTATGGATAAGGGAATAATCTTAGTAAGAAGTAAACCTGGAAGACTACCTGGCGACAAAGTAAGCATAAAGCATACTTTAGAATATGGGGACGGACAAATGGAAGTACAGGTAGGATCAGGAAAAGTTTTAATATTTGACGATGTAGTCGCAACAGGCGGTACAGCTACAGCAGCTTATGACTGCTTAACTCAAGCAGGATACACACCAATGGCTGCATTGTTCTTAGTAGAGTTAACTTATCTACCGTGTGAGTTATATCATGGAAATGAATTACCTACACATTCAATCTTAAAGTATGGAGGAGAAACATGGGAAAAATAAAATCACACATAGAAGACTTTTTAGAAAATGGTGGAAATGAGCTTGGTTACGACTGGGATAATTTACCATCTTTAAAAGACTTCGATGTAGTATTGCAACAAGGTGTTAAGGTATGGGAATACAACGGATACCCCACTGAACAAGCATACTACTCTTAAACCAGAGGAAATTATTATGCCTACTTACATATACAAATGCCCTATAACTGAAAAAGCCGCGGAATTTATATTGCCTATGAGCCACGAATTCCCAACCTATGGCGACCTTGTTAAAGGAGAAGTTATGGATGAAAAAGAATGTAAAAAAATCGGCGTATCTCTAGACGATAAATTACAGCGGGTGTACACACCTGCTGCTATATCGTGGGGAGGAGTCAGAGGTACTACAGAAAAACCTACTGACAGCTCGTCAGCTACAAAAGAGAAAAATGAAAAACTAAAGAAACTATATAAGGATAGTATAGTTCCAGATTTATAATAAGGAGTACGTATGATAAGAAAGTTAGGATACGCATGCATTAATATGGACTTATCTGATAAACCAAAAGGGAAAAGAATCACTACTAATAGAACATGTAGAAAAGCTACGTGGCAAAATAGCGATGAACCTTTAGTTGTACTAGGTGAGTTAGCATACAAAAATACAAGAGATCTAATTAAAATAATTAATTGGAACGAACAGAATGATATCAAATTTTTTAGGGTATCTTCTGATTTATTACCTTGGTGGTCTTACTATCGAGGAATATATAATCTTCCTAAACCCTACAGCACTGACATTGCTCAGAATTTGAAAACTGCAGGAAAACTCGCAAGGAAGTTTGATCAAAGATTAACTACGCATCCAGGCCCTTTTAACAAGTTAGCCTCTCTAAAGAAAAATGTTTTACGAAACACTATAGATGATTTAGAAATGCACACACATATCTTTGATTGTATGGGATATGCCCCATCAGTAGAAAATAAAATTAATATTCATGTAGGAGCTACTTATGGAGACAAAGAAAGAACGGCAGAAGTTTTCTGCAGACATTTTCAACAATTAAGCTTATCATTACAAAAAAGATTAACTGTAGAAAATGATGATAGAGCTTCTTTATTTTCCACAAAAGACTTATATGATATGTTACACAAAAATATTGGAATACCAATAGTACATGATTTGCACCACCACAATTTTTGTGATGGAGGTCAAACACAAGAAGAGGCCTTAGAGTTAGCTGTGAGTAGCTGGCCAGAAGGGATTACACCAGTAGTCCATTACTCAGAATCAAGATCTATTGAGTATAATGATCCTAAAATAAAGGCTCATGCTCATTCAGATTATATTAAGAATAAAATAAATACTTATGACTATGAGGTAGATGTTATGATAGAGGCAAAAGCTAAAGAAAGAGCTTTGCTTAAGTATGCAGCTATTCACGGAGTTAATTAAGTTAAGCAACAATAAATAAAACAGGAGTTAATTTATAATGTCAAAGAATGAAGGAACAGTTAAATGGTTTGATACCAAAAAAGGATTTGGTTTCATAGAACACGAAGATAAAGATGTTTTCGTTCACTACTCAGATATACAATCTGAAGGATTTAAAAATTTAAAAAGAGGCGAAAAGGTTTCTTATACTATGGAAGATGGAGATAGAGGACCAATTGCTCATGCAGTAACTGTGACTGGCCCAGCTGATCCAGAGACAACTGAAAATTCATAAATTATTTATGGGGTAGCTTAGGCTGCCCCGTATTTTTTTTATTATGATTATAAAAGATTTTAAAGAATTTTGTAAATTAAAGAATACCCCAGACTGGCT
>MDTG01015452.1_pt1 | contig 17924 bp, 24 predicted proteins | sample 811421 | NCBI WGS metagenome assembly MDTG01 (sample SAMN05326645, study PRJNA326480) | marine metagenome | isolation source: seawater | place: Pacific Ocean: South East | collected 2011 | reverse complement strand
TTGCACTGGCAACGGCGGTTCGATTCCGCCAGCGGACTCTAGCATCGTTGGTGTAGTGGTAACATGTTCGCCTTCCAAGCGATCGCCCTGGGTTCAATTCCCAGACGATGCAAAAATATGAATAGATTTATTAATATGAATAAATTTATTAATATAAAATATATAGTTATTTTATATTAATGATAAATAATGAAGATATAGAAAATAATAATTTTTTAGAAGACTTACAAAGAGAAATAAATTCATTTAGTCCAAAAAATTTAGATATTAATACAGAGAAAGCACGAATGAATTATACAAGTATAAATGTGAAAAGTATAAATATACAAACAATGATATTATCAATAATATTAGTAATATTAGTAACAATAGCATTTATGGCACATTTAAAAAATTAAAAAGTAAAAAATAAAAATAAAAAACACATAAAAAATTTTCAAGAATAAACTATAAGTGTATATAGATGTTAAATATAGAGTTTTTTAATAAACTTGAAGAGATAAATAAATTATTTAGTAATTTACATTATAATAAAAGTATATGTAATCTAAATATAGGTAATCTAAATATAGGTAATCTAAATAAAAATCTAGAAAATATATATTTAATCTTTAAAAATAAAAATAATGTAGAAGAAAAATATTTAGTAATAATACATAATGATATAGATATAGATGTAACAATACCTATAAAAAATAGTAATTACAAGTACAGTACAAAATTAAAGAATATATACGATGTATATAATTACTTATATTTACATATAGTAAATTATAATAGATAATGATAAATAATGATAAATATATACTATACAAAGTATATAGTATATATGATAGAAAAAATAAAATTAATAATAATATTTATTTTATTAAATATAGTGATAACAAATAATAATATAAAAATAAATTATAATACTATTCAAATGACAAATAGCAGTAAAAAAACAGTAGTCAATACAACAAATTCAGCAAATCCAGCAAATTCAGCAAATCCAGCAAATTCAGCAAATCCAGCAAATCCAGCAAATAAAACAAATAGAACAAATAAAGAAAAAAGTATTTTAAAAAATAAAGCAAATAATAGTAATGATTTACGGGTTATAGAAGTAGCAAAAGAATGGGTTATAAATAAAGAAGAAGAAATAGTAAAAGAGTTATCAATGTTCAATAATATAATAGAAATCATGAAAAAAAAATTAGCAAATGTATCATTAAGACCAAATACAATACATTTAGTTATAAAATATATTATGGAATTAATAGAAGATACACCAATTAAAGGCATAGAACAAAAAGAATTTGCATTAAAAGTAATGCGTGAATTATTCAAAGATTTAACAGAAGGAGAAGACGAAATAGTTTTACTTAAATTATTAGATGATGGTTCAATATCAAATTTAATAGATTTAGTAGTAGATGCGACAAATGGTAAAATAAATGTAAATGCTGCAATAGAAACATCAGTACAATGTGTAACAACATGTTTACCATATTGTTTATCAGGTAAATCAAAAATAAAGAAAGTAAAATAGAATAAAAAAAATTGAAAAAAATATCTATTGATAAAACCAAATAACATAGCTAACAACATACAAAACAAAAATGTCTTGGGAAAGTCTTCCAATAGAGTTAAGAGTTTATATATTAAGTGAAAGATATAAAATTAGAAATAATCTTTCTAAAAAAATACAAAATGTTTGGCAACAATATATAATAGCAGATATAGAAGCAATTAATATACTTTTAGATGTAGAGATAGACGAAGACCAACAAATCATGGTATCAATACCAGAAACATCAATAATTTTAAAAATATGCGCATGGATTTGTAGTGGTAAGCAACATTTATGGTTTTGGAAAGAAATACTAGACAAAATTCAAGAAAGTTTAGTAATTAATAAATACGAGGGCACGCAATGGTTGACACCAAATGCAGTTAATTATAGAAAGACAAAAATAGAATATAAAAAGTTGTTAAAAAAATTTAACATGGAATAGTTAGATGCCAGAGAATATAACTAAAAAACTTATACACATCACTCAAAACCACCTACACACATTACATCTACTTTTTACTCATCATCCTCAGCCATATCAGCCCACGACACCCTTTCCTTATTCTTATTATTTTTTTTTGAAAACAAATCATTAAAGTTACTTTTAGTAGCCCATGTGATAGTAACAGTAGCACCATCATTCCCAACAAGCTTTGTATGATTGCTATTGTCAACAACATCGACCATTACTTCCTCGCACTTTTCCATAGGCGAAGAAGAACTAACCTCTTCATCATCTTCAACCACCAGGGCAGAGAATGCACCACCAAGAACATTGGAAATCATCGCAATATTCGGTTCCATCCGACGCGTAGACTTCTTGATTCCAGAACCACTCCCAGCCCCAACCCAATCGCCGTTCTTTCCAATAGGCTTAGAAAGAGTCTTTGTCCGACAGTACTTTACAGTATGACCATTCTCACCACACTTGGTACAGCAAATAGTAGCAAGATACTTGCACGTCAACTTACCCTGACGATTCCGAGTACGATGAGTGTCAAAATCACCGCGTCCGCAGTCGTAGCAGAACTTGCAGAAGAGAGTAGTAGAGGAATTGTTAGCAGCGCGATTGAACAAGGACATTATTATAGCTTTTTATAGAGTTAGATTGTATAAAATAGTAGACAAAGTAATAAATTTCAATTTTTTTTATACTATACATTTTAGAGAATAAAATTTTACTCATTTTTACTCATTTATGGTAGAAATCAATTCAATATTACTAGAATCGATTTTAGTAGTTGGATTAGTAAGATTATTGCTAGTATCAACAATAGTATAATTTTGTAAAACATTATGACTATTTTGTCTAGAAATAAATTTAGTTTTCTTACCAGGAGAAGGAAATTCTTGCCGCAAAGAATTACGTCTACCTAAAGAAGAGGATAAATTATGATTAGTAGAAGTAGTATTAGGTTCAGATTTTTTTTTATTTCTATTGTTGATAAAATTAGATATAATATTAGTTTCGTTATTAAAAAATTTACTATATTTTTTATAAAAATCATACAGATCATAATCACTAAGTCCATCCATAATATTTTTATCATTGAATCCTATTAAATCTTGAAGAAGCTTGCCTCCAGATTTTTCGGGTTGTATATATTCAGTGGGTAAAAAACATCTATTGCATAAACTAGAACAAAAAAGAGTAAAAAAGTCATTTAATTTAAAAGCTAGACAATATCTCTTTCTTAATTCAGCATTCATAATTTCTTGTTGAAACATACGATCAATAATAAGAAAGGCAGTATTAAGGTATAAAATAGTATTAATGTATTTTTTCTTAGCAAGAAATAGTATAGCTAGCCTATTTTTTTGGCGCTGTGTTAAATTTTGATTAGACTTGCGGAGAAGAATAAAATATCGAATTTCATTTTTAACATCTTTGAGATGTGTAATAATTTTAGATTTATAATCATCTATTTTTTTTATAATAGAAAAAATATTAGTATTATAGATAATAGGATATCTATAGCGAATTGTGCGAGGAATAATAAACTGATTAGTCTGTTTAATATCATTAATTTTTTCTTGAATAATATTTATTTTTTCGCGCAAAGAAGAAATAAGTTCATTTTCAGCAGTTTTACGTTTTTCATTAAGAGCTTTTTGATCGTTATTATTTTGAGGCATATTAATAAGTAAAAATTTATCAATATTATTAAGTTTATCAACAATAGCATTATTTATTACCATAGCAATAATATCACTAATTTTATCACTAATTTTATCATTAGAGTAACAATGCTGTTTAATATTATTAATATGACAAGAACTTATATCATAAAGATTATTGCTATTATCAAAAATATTTTTTTTTGAACAACATACACTATTATGTCTAGAATAAGTATGAGACAATTTTCGCCTACACTTAAGCTTACTTTTTTTATACTTACTATAGTCATTATTAGAATATAGCTCAGTATTACTAAATAATAGTACTTGTCCAGACTGGAACTCTACATAAGTTTGTAAAGAATCATATTGATGACTAGAGATTTTATATGCTTGAGCGGCGGCATCTAATTTCATAAAACTAATAACAGCAAGTAAAAAAGTCAAAAAAGCATTAAGACCCGAGAGTATATAAGTACCATATTCCAAGCGTTCAAGAGGAGATTGTGCAACACTACATAAAGAAGTTATAAATATAGCAGGCATCATTAATAAATTAAGATAACCAACCGTATGACTACGAGCTTCCATATATATTATTTTTTGTCCTTTAAGATAACTAGCTAATATATCAAGAGCCGATGAATATTTATGAATAGTATCAAGGTCATAATATTTATTAACCTGATATTTGACATCATTATAAGTTAATCGTTTATATGCATTTTTATTAACTCTTGAATGATTGTCATCAGAAGAATAAAATCCATTGCTTTCATTACTAATAGAAGTTTTATCACTAAAAACATCAGAATCAGTAGGTTCACTGCCGATTCCAAGAATATAATTTTTATCACTTAAATGTTCAGATGTATTATCGTCGGCACTTTTATTAGCATCTATATATTTTTTGAGTTCAACAGAATACGGATCATTAGAATCAATAACTATATTTTGAAGATCAACAAAATTAGAATTAAAAGCCATATATGATAATAATTTATAATAATTTATAAAAAATATTATTATAAATTAATTTAATTTACATCCTTAAAAATTACAATACTTTTTTTACCGACCAGTAGAACCAAATCCACTAGAACCTCGATATGTAGACCCTAGCTGTTCTAAAGAATTAACAATAACAGGATAAATAGGATATAGTAAATTACCAGCACAAATTTGTACAAGACGGTCACCTTTATTAATATGATAAGATTCCTCGCTATTATTATCAAAAGCGGCAATACAATTACCTCTATAACCAGAGTCAATTACTCCAACACTATTAGCAAGACGAAGAGGAGTCTTAGTGCCAGTACTAGAACGAGGATACATGTAAAATCCACATGGAATAGAGTCATAGTACATAGCAGTTTTAACATGAGTATTTACTTTAACAAGTGAATTAGCATTAACATCATAAGATGATGGTACATAAAGATCAAATCCAGCATCAATATGAATATGTTCATCAATTTCATCAGAAGACGCAATAAGTTTAGAATTATTAATATAGTAGCGATTAATATAAGATTCAACAAGAGATTGGCGTTTAGAAACATCTTCAATATATTTTCGAGAAATATCATTAGAAATATCATCAAAATAGATTTTTAATAAGAAGAATTTATCAGCATAAAGATAGAATTTTTCATCATAATTATCAGCCATTATTACGATATATTAAATAAATTAGAATATAGACTTTATGTCAATTTTAAAATTAATATATAATATATAATATTTTATAATATTATTGTAAATGTTTGTATTAGTGTTGCATTTAATGTTATTAGGATTTCCATTCAATATCAATAATTTAAACGGAATAATATCTAGAAGAAATATTATTAAAAGTTCAAATATACTAGCAACAATGAATAACTATAATGATAATAAAAATAAAAACGATGATAATGAAGATGAAGATGTAAGTTTTATAGGATCAATAAATGGATTAAAGAATAAAAATAGCATATATTTTTATAGCGATTTAAATGATAAGAGCATATTTAAATTGAACAGTTATATTTTATATTTAACAGAAACACTAAATGCAGAAGACGAGATTAATCTACACATACAAAGCGGAGGAGGTAGTTTATTACCGTCATTATCAACAGTAGATTTAATACGAACATCAGATATACCAGTAAATACATTTATAGAAGGATATGCTGCAAGCGCCGCAACATTATTATCAGTAGTAGGAGCAAAAAGATTTATGACAAAAAATTCGGTAATGTTAATACATCAATTAAAGATGGGGACAGATTATTCAAAATTCAATGAAATACAAGATTATTATAGTAATGCAGAAACTTTAATGAAAATAGTTAGAAACATATACTTAGAAAATACAAAATTAGATAAAGAGTTATTAAATGAATTATTAAATAAGGATTTATGGTTAAATTCAACATTTTGTAGAGAGAAAAACCTAATTGATATCATAATATAGAAATAAATAAAATAAATAAAATAAATAAAATAAATAAAATAAATAAAATAAATAAAATAAACAAAATAAATAAAATTGAAAACAGTTTATACTTATTAATATAGAATAAGTATAAACGCAATGATTAGTATTCAAGACGAACGATTTTTGAGTGCCGCATACAAACAAGCAGAAGAATCACCAGTATTAATGCGTCACGGAGCGGTAACAGTGATGAATGGAAAGATTATCGGACGCGGTCACAATAACTACAGAACATATTCAAGTGATGATTTTATTAAAAATACATGTACTTGTCATGCAGAAATTTCTGCACTAAGGAGTACTTATACTAACTACACGAACACATATGGAAAATATAGTGATAACATAAAAGGGTTCTAAGAAAAAGTCACCACGATTTGCAAATAAGGAGAATGATATAGAAAAAATATTCAAAAAAGTAACACTCTATGTAGTAAGATGCGATAAGTATGGTAAATATAATGATTCAACGCCGTGTTGTAATTGTTTAAATACAATAAAGAGTTTAAATATCAAAAGAATAGTATATAGTAGTGGAGTTAATACATTTACTAGTTGTAGTCCATGTGATATAGAAATAGAGCATATTAGCGCGGGTACAAAATTTTTAAAAAACAGGTATTCAAAGTAATTAATAATAAATAAAATATTTATCTAGAAATAGAAAAATTTTTTTTTTTAGAGCCATAGAACCTTTCATAATATCTATTTTATTTTGAAAACGATTATGAACAATATCAAGAGAAAAAACAAAACAACAAACAAGCAAAAGAGTAAAAAGTATTATAAATACAAATATTAGTATATAATGCCATTTATTAATATCAATCAAATTATTTTCTAACATTTTTGGATTAAATTTATCTAAATTTAATATATCAAGATAAAGATTAAAACACATATAACAAGCAACAGAAAGTAAAAAAATAGATAATAATCTAATAATAATTCTAATAAATTTAGTATTATAACGATGAGTATCAGCAAAAAACTTAGAAAATGTAAAAAGAGCTATAGATATACTAGTATATAGACCAACATTACGTAAAGTAGTGTGATAGTACATTAATGTAGCTTTTAAAATACCAGAAAATTTAACATCTTCGTTATTATTACTATTGTTAGATAAAAGTTGATTCATATATATATTACTTTATTTTTTTTTTAATTGAAAGAGAATTAATATAAATTAGTAGAGATAAAATGGAAGTTTTAAATTATTTGAAAAAGAAGAACCTTCATAGTAGAGATGAAAATACAAATCTAGATGAAGAAACGCATATATATAATATAAAAGGAGTTACAGATTATACATCTATGACAACACTAATTCATAGTCTATTTGAAAAATTTAATGATGATAAAATAATAACAAATATGATGAAATCAAAAAACTGGAAAACAAATAATTATTATGGAATGTCACGAGAAGAGATAAAAGAACTATGGCAAAAAAATAATAAAAAATCAACAGATGCTGGTACAAAAATACATTATGATATTGAATGTTTTTATAATAACATAGTAATTAGTAATAGTTCTAAAGAATTTGAATATTTTATGAATTTTCATAATGATATAGTAGTAAATGGAAAATTAAAACCATATAGAACAGAATGGATTGTATATGGAGAAGATATAAAAATAGCAGGTTCAATAGATATGATTTTCAAAAAAGGAGTAGATAAAAATGGCAAAGAAATATTAGACATTTATGATTGGAAGAGATGTAAAGAGATAACAAAAACATCAGGATTTAATAAATGGAGTACAAATGAATATTTAGAACATATTCCAGATACAAATTATTGGCACTACAGCTTACAATTAAACGGATATAAATATATTTTAGAAAATTATTATGATAAAGTAGTAGAAGATTTGTATCTAGTATGTTTACATCCAGATAACAAAAATAAAAATTATATATTAATAAAAGTGCCGGATTTACAAGAAGAAATCAAAGATGTATTTTTGAAAAGAATAGTAAAATAAAGTAAAATAAAGTAAAATAAAATAAAGTAAAATAAAGTAAATAAAACTTAAAAATAAAACTTAAAAAAAAGTATAGATGTTACTAGTATCTTTTTTAGTATGTAGTGCAAGTTATACAAGTACATTTTTTAATTTAACAAATATATATATACAAATAAAAGGTATTAATCCAGAATTATATAATATGGTGTTTGATGACAGCATTAAAAACTTAGAAGTAACAAGTAATGAAATAGATAAAAAAAATAATTGTTATGAAGTATCATATTATTTTGATAATATTACAGAAAATATTACAGAAAATATTACAGAAAATATTACAGAAAATATTACAGAAAATATTACAGAAAATATTACAGAAACAAATATTAGAAATAATAATATTGAAGAGAAAATAGAAGAGAAAATAAAAAATATATTATTAAGAATGTATGAACAAGGTAATAATATATCAGAACAAGGTAAAGAATATATAAGTAAAATAGAGTTACCAAAAGAATTAGAGAAAAAATTAAATATAGTAAAAACATCATATTTATATATAGTATTAAAGAGTGTAATTGTAGTAAATGCTATAATAATATTAAGTTTTATCCTAACAATGATATGTTTTTCATTTTCATATAAAAATATGAAAGAAGGATTTGATGAAAATATAAAAGACTATATAGCATATGAAGACAAATATGATAGTGAATTTTATAAATTAGAAAAACAAGAACTAACAAAAAAAGAAATAAATAAATTAATAGACTTATATATTGAAGATGAAACGCCTAATGGAAAAATAGTTATGTATTATAATTTTGATACAAAGACTTTTAATTATTTTTATAACAATAAAAATTCAATAACATATCCAGAACTAGAAGCAGTAGCAAAACTATATGCAATAAAGAATAATGCTAGAATTTTAGTGTTAGAAGATAAAGAAGAAGAAAAAGAAGAAAAAGAAGAAGATAAAGAAGAAAAGGAAGAAGATAAAGAAGAATTAAAACTCAACAAAGAAGTTGAAACAAACAAAGTAAAAAAATCAACAACATCAGTTTTTGCAACAGTAAAAAAATATAATAGAATAGAGAAAAGAATTTGTGATGAGAGAGATAAAATAAAAAATACAAAAAAATCATCAAATAAATTAAAAGAGAGTATTGATGATTTAGATAAAAAGAATAAAAATAGAAATCATTTTAAACACATGGGTAAATTATATGATTTCTATAATGATTTTAATAATGATTTTAATAATGATTTTAATAATGATTTTAATAATATAAAAAAAGAAGATAAAATAGAATTAGAAATAAAAGAAGTTAATACAAAAAAAGAAACATCTAATAGTGTAAAACTAGAAAAAGAAGTAGATAAAAAAGTAGATAAAAAAGAATCTGAAAAACCAAACAATATAAGAGTTTTTGATGATAGTAATATGGTATTAGTAGAACACCCAAGAGCAGTTTCGCCTCCAGGAAAATTAGTAAAAAAATCATCATCAAAAATCATGCCAAAAAATAACATATCCTTTGCAGAATATAAAAAGCAAGTGTTAGAACCAAATCGTAAATAAATAAATTATTTATTTAAGATAGTAATATTATTATCTTTTAAATATTTAATAAATCCAATACTTTTATGTAGTTCAAAACTACTTTCAAGTTGTTGTTTTGCAACATCAAACACTAGTAATTCAATATTATTAAATGAATTAATATAGTTATCAAGGGCAATTTCAAGTTCTAAATATAATGTATTAAAATCATTAGATTTTTCTGACATAGTATAGTTGATATAAAGTGTACATCTTTATATCAATAAAGATCAATTTTAATAAATAAAAAAAATTAGGATGGATAGTTAATATAAAAGAGTAATTTTCTACCATTATTTACATATATTTTTTCATTATTCATAATTTTTGTAATATCTTTATTAATAGTGTAATTATTTTCAATTAAAAATGTAACAAGATTATCAACATTTTCAGGAGAAAGCAGATTAAGGCTATTACAAGAAGATATATTTATATTTTTAATAGCATAGATACAAAGAGGTTTACATATTTTATTAAATCCGGAAAATTCAGAGAGTTTGTTATAGCGCAATGTAGTTATATAATTAGAAAGTGGTCCATTAGGATTTTTATTTATAGTAATAATATTAATATATTGTTCATTGGTTGTATCATAGTAAGGTTGAATATAAAAAGAATATACAGACATAAATAATAAATAGAAAAAAATATATTATTAAATAAAAAATTGAAAAACTATTATACAAATAATAATAAATAATTGAAAATAGAAAAAAATGGATAGAACTAAAGATAAAACTATATTTAGATACAATCTAAATGATGATATAAGAGAAATAGTAACACATTTTTCAAAATTACATATGTATTCATCAAGGGAAGTATTTAAAGAAAAATGGAAAGAATGGTTAATAAAAAACAGTATAGAAATAGAAAAAGAAAAAGAAAGACTAAAAATTTTAGGATATAAGAAAAATGTAGATGATAAAATATATACAGCAGCAAGATATTATTTCAAAAAAAAACCAGAAAAACCAGAAAAACCAGAAAAAGTAGATAATAAAGATAAACCGCTCAAAACTAACCCCAGAGTATATATAGTTTTAGACGATGAATTAGTAAAACAAATGGATTTATATATAAAAGAAAATTATGATAGAGATTTTAAACCATCAACATCATATATAGAATTTATAGAATTAAATAAAGAATTAGTAAACAAAGAAATAGAAAGATTAATTAATATAAAAGTAGAAAGTCTAAATACATTATATAAATGTAAAGAAAAAATTAAGAAAACATATAAAAATAGATGTTATATTAATGAGAATAAGTAGTTATTATAGAATATAAAATATAGTTATAATATAATCAGTGGTTATGGCAAAATTAATTAATCAAGGAGCATATGGGTGTGTTTATTATCCGGGATTTACATGTAAAGGAAATACAAATAAACAAAAAGAATTTATAACTAAATTAGAAATATATGATAGAACTAGTAAAAATGAGATAGAGATAAGCAACAAAATAAAAAAAATAAAAAATTTCAGTAAATTTTTTGGCCCAGTTATAAATCATTGTATTACACTATTTAGTGAAATTAATAAAAATAGAGATAAATTACAAGACTGTAAAGCTGTAAATATAGACAATCATGAATATAATGATTTTTTATTAATATATATAAAATATATAGAAAGTAAAGACATAGACAAATATTTACTGGATATAGAAATTCCCTCTATTTATTTGAGCAAAATATTAAATTGTTATAATTATACTTTGAATAGTATAGAAAAACTTCAAAAACATAATATAATACATTATGATTTGCATACAGGTAATATTATATATAATTTAAAGACTAATGTACCAATTATAATTGATTTTGGATTGGCAATAGATAAGACAAAAATAATAAATACGAAAAATAAAATAAATTATTTGCAACTAAAAAAATCAACTATGCACTATAGTCCGAAACACTATACATATCCGCCAGAATTGCATTTTATAACATATGTACTTTCAGATATAGATGAAAAAAATATAGAAAAAAATTTAAAGAAAAAAATAAATGAAGAAGATATAAATATTTTTGTAAATAATATATTCGAAGAAAACAAAATACAAAAAAGATACATTTATTACATAGAAGAAAAATACAATATAAAAATAGATAAATATTCTTACAAAAAAGAATTAGAAAAATATTATAAAAAATTTTCTAATAAGACAAAAAAAGAAGTTATTGATACTCTATTTGAAAAGATGGAATATTTAGATTATTATACAGCTACAATAGATTATTGTATAATACTAATAAAAAAAATAGATAGAATAATAATGCAAGATAGCATAGGAAAAAATAATACAATAATAAAAATTATATTTTTTTTATTAGAATTATTAAGTATAAATTTAACTGTAGATACAGAAAATCGTTTTACATTAAAAGAATATATTACTATAAACGAATTAATATTTCAAAATAATAACAGTAGCAGTAAAGTATTAGAGAATATAAAGAAAGATAAAAATCTTAGTTATAAAATAGAACAAAATAAAAATCATTACATTTCTTTAAATTTTAAAATATTAGATGATACCAACGTTAGAGATTTTTTTGAAATTATAAAAAATTCTATTATATAGTTATACAAAATTATACTGAATAAAAAAATGAATTATAAAAAACTAAATATAATTTTATAAAACTATATTTAGTTTTTATATTATTAATAAATTTAAAAATATATAAAATTAGAATCATTCAAGTGCAGAATAATTACCATCTGAAGAATCATCATTAGCTGCAACAGGTTCGGATGCAGGAGAGTCAGAATTACTACTACACCCTGTACCACCGCGCATACTTCTACGTCTAGGACGACGCCGTCTGCGAGTAGGTTTTTTAGGACGCTTCTGACGACGACCGTGTGTACCACAATGAGAACCACCAGATTGTTTGACATCAGGGACTAACAAATTATCAGTATGTTCCTCATAATTAAACGGAGAAGGGACAGGGTCAGAAGATGCTGAATTCATAGAATCTCCTTCGCCTCCTTTCATGTGTCTGCTACCTCTACGACCTTTATGGCCTTTACGACCTTTACGACCTTTGCGCGAATGTTTTCTTTTATGAGAATGTATTTTTTTATGATGTTTTTTATGTTTTTTTGTGGAGGCAGATGAAGAGTGTCCCATTTTTTTGTATTCAAGTTTAGCCAATGGTAGTATTTCTCTAAGTGATTTTCCAGGATGCTGTTTAGCAACGCGTTTAACAGTTTCTTGCCACTTATTCATTTATATAATAGATAAATATTATAATTATTTATTATAGAATATTAATTTTCACTTAAACTTCTTATAATTGCTTGTTGATATTCAATTTCTTCCTGTTGGAGTAACATATTAACAAGATTAAATGAAGGAAATCGATTGTAGTATATTATATTAGTAGTAGAAATTTCGCTAGTATTACCGGTATTGTGAGTATTGTGAGTATTACCGGTATTGTGAGTATTACCGATATTGCTAGTATTATCAGTATTGCTAGTATTATCAGTATTGCTAGTATTATCAGTATTGTCAGTATTGCTAGTAATGCTAGTATTATCAGTAGTATACCATAAAATATTATTAGAATTATAATTATTAGAAGATATATCACAAGAATCAATTTTGACTTCTTTATAATCTAATTCAAATCTACAGATAGGACATTGATTATTTTCATTAAACCATTTATATATTCCAGTTTTACTAAATATATGATTACATGGAAGTTTACAAACAATTTCTCCCTCCTGAAATGGATTACAATAAATAGGACACATATTTTGTGATTCATCAGTATTAAACGTATATTGTAATTCTTGAATTTTTGATAGACCAATTTCATTAGGTATTTTTTTGTAAGCATATTTACTAGTATTTAGAGTACTATCAATAAAATTATTGACAAGATTATCATTCATACTATTAGATAGATTAGATAGATTATTTAGATAATTTAAAAATTCATTTCTAAAGTTGGTTCTAAAATTATTATTATTTTGATAATAATTATCTACATTATTAGAAATGTCATTAATATTTAGTGGATTAATATTATTTTCTATTTCATCTTCAAATGAAAGCACTTCATCGTTATTCTCATGTAAGTTATTATGTTGACTTTCATATCTAGTATGATTATTAAGATGATTATTAAGATGATTATTATTAGAAGAATTATTTACATCGCTAAAAATAAATAATATAGGATTATTTAAATTAAAACTATTATCCATATCAAATATATATAAATATATACAAATAAAATTTAAATTTGTTTATATTAACTTTGATTAATAATAAGTAAAAATTAGTGAGTATGTTTCAAACTTTTATTTAATAAATATTTTTTATTAGTTCGAGTTTTTCTATCAAATTTTTTTTCAAAATAAGGTATTTTTAGAGATGGAGTTACATTATTTTTTTCTTTTACTTCAATCTTAGTAAAAATAAAATAGATACAAGACAAAGGAGTTAATAATTTTAAAGTAGATTTATTAATAAAAATATCATCTATGCATTTTATAGAAGTTAAAAAATGATTACATTTATTATTGTAGTTATTATAAATAACAGCTTCTAAATCTTTATTTGTAAAACAATTTTCATATTTGAGTATATTTAAAAGTTTACATTTAGTATTTTCGTGAAATGAGTAAATTTTAATAAGATTAACTAAGTCATTTTTAGAAATATAATTATTATAATAAATATATTTGGTTCTAACAGATGCAATAACATTATAATTAATAGTATTAAGAGTGCCAGGGTCTTTTTCCAAATATAAAAAATATACTTTTATACAATCAATAAAGTCATTATTAATAGTTATAGTATTACTTAAGTCAGTTATATTTTCTATAGTATTAAAATCTAATTCTTCAAATGAATATTTTTTTTCTTCATTTAAATATTCATTTATCCAATTATCATCAAATGATGTATCAGAATAAATATCATAATTATCTTGTTCATATTTAAATTCCATTATATAAATATAAAAAAAGAATATATTAATATAAGCGAATTAAAAATTTAAAAGAGAAGTTAACACAATAACAATTTAGTCATCAAAATTAATAAATTCATCATCACTAGATAAATAGTCATCAAAATTTTCATATATTTTTTTTAAGATTTCATTATCTTCACTAACAATTTGATTAATTTCATCTTCATAGTTTATATATGGAGACCTATCTCCAAGTAAATCATTGATAGAGTCATAATAATCGCACCACCGTCTAGACATTTTATTATATAGAGAATAAATTTCCTCACTGGTAATAACAGGAGGTTCACTAGTTTTAACGGAATTATCAACAATTTTATAATTACGATCATAAGTAGTAATTTTTTTCGTTTTATAATCAATAGTAGACCATCCAGGATTAACTTTTTTTGTTATAGTTGGTACATAATTTATTTTATTAACAACAGTTTTAAAATCTAGTTGATTATTAAGAGTTTCGCTTTTATTAGAAACAAGTTCAGGAAAATCAAAATTCTTACATGTATAAGTATTTTCTTTAGAAACATTTGCATTTATTCCAGTTTTATTGTTACTTCTTTGATAGTATGTGTTTCTAGATGAAGAAGAAGCATTCGATTTATAATTTTTTTGAAAACGATTTCTATATGAGGAGTCTCTATTATTAGTTTTAGATGCTGAAAACGAACTGTTATCTAGAATATCTTGAAGAGAACGACCGGGATTTTTTGTAGTCATACTATATAAAGTGATATTATATATTTAATATTATAAAATATAAAAGTATATAAAAAATTTCAATTTTATTTTTTTAAATTATAAAATAAGAGTATAGTATAGATAATGAGTCAGGCATTATTCGCAAAAATAACATTAATAACTCGATATAATAATCCCACTGGTAATAAAAATACAAGTAAATATGGTTTACAAGGAAGTACACTGGGTAGTAGAATTCCGATAAATTTAGCGCAACAGAATAATAAAATATGTGTAAATAGCGATGTAAATAGAATATCAAATAAACCCCAACCAACAGTAACAAATACAAGTAGTTTATTAAGAAAAAGAGCAAATAGTTGTACAAGTGGTTCGCAGAGTTCTAACTGCGCAAATACAAATTTTAAATTACAAAATCCATTAAATTTTACCGCATCAGCATATTTAAATCGACAAAGTACAAAAGCAAGTCAATGTGAACCAAATCCAAATTCAGCTTATGAAAATTTTAGTAATAAATGTTTTACTAACATAGTAGATGGAGTAGAAATACAAGTTGCATGTGAAAAACCTATAGTTAAAACAACAACCACTCCATCAACATCATCATTTTTAAGAACACAATATTTTAAAAATAATTGTCTTCCACCACCATCAACAGGTGATAAATCAATAAGTTCATTAAAAATAATGCTAAACAAAAATTGTGGAGGAAGTAACGGAGGTTGTTAAAATATACTAATCTGAATCAGAATGACAATTGCAGTGATTAGATGTACAAATCTGTTGATGTTTCCTTTTTCGAGTAATATTTGAATTATCACTATTAATTAAATTGGAAATAAGTTGAGAATAATGATTTTTAATAGAGATAATAATATTATATTTTAAATCATCATCAAGTTCTGTAAACCATTCTGGTTGATAAAATTTAATACTATACATTGTTTTATCATCTAGATTTACTTCTTCGATTGATACATGCTTCTCTTTAATAATACGATTATAGTATTTATAAACAATATTATTATATTCATTGAAAGATGTCATTGTAGTATTAATCCAATAGTAATTAAAAAATATAAATTTCAATTTTATTTTTATGATTTTATGATTTTATAATTTTATAAAATTATAAAAAATAATTTAAAAGCTTAACAATTCTTATTCTATATGACCGAAGAAAAAAAAGAAAAAGTCGCGATAGGAATTGATCTAGGAACAACATATTCATGTGTAGGCGTATGGCAAAATGATAGAGTAGAAATAATAGCGAATGATCAAGGGAATCGTACAACCCCATCATATGTAGCATTCACAGATACAGAGAGAATTATTGGTGATGGTGCAAAAAATCAAGCATCCCAGAATCCAAAAAATACTGTATTTGATGCAAAACGTTTAATTGGAAGAAAATTTTCTGATAAACAAACCCAATCAGATATCAAGTTTTTTCCATTTGACGTAGTAGATAAACAAGACAAACCATATATAAGTGTAGAAAGTCACGGAGAAACAAAAGAATTTTTACCAGAAGAGATATCTTCAATGGTACTAGTAAAAATGAAAGAGATAGCAGAAAGTTATCTAGGAACAACAGTAACAGATGCAGTCGTGACAGTACCAGCGTATTTTAATGATGCTCAACGCGCAGCAACCCGTGATGCGGGTTCAATAGCAGGATTAAATGTGTTAAGAATTATTAATGAACCAACAGCAGCATCTATTGCATATGGTTTAGATAAGAAAACAGAAGAAGAGCGACATATTTTAATTTTTGATTTAGGCGGAGGTACATTTGATGTATCAATTCTTTCAATTGAAGAGGGTGTGTATGAAGTGAAATCAACTGCTGGAGATACACATTTAGGTGGAGAAGATTTTGACACAAGACTAGTAAATCATTTTGCACAAGAATTTAAGAGAAAACACAAACACAATATGACAGAAAATGCGAGGGCGATGCGTAGATTAAGAACAGCTTGTGAGAGGGCAAAGAGAACACTATCATCTGCAACACAAGCATCAATAGAGATAGATTCTATGTATGAAGGTATAGATTTTTATTCGAGTATTACAAGAGCAAGATTCGAGGAATTATGTATGGATTTGTTCCGTGGAACTATGGACCCAGTAGAAAGAGCATTAAAAGATTCAAAATTGTCAAAAAATCAAATAGATGAAGTAGTATTAGTAGGCGGTTCAACAAGAATTCCAAAAGTACAACAACTTCTTTCAGATTTTTTCAATGGAAAAGAGTTAGCAAAAAACATTAATCCGGATGAAGCAGTAGCATATGGTGCTGCAGTCCAAGCTGCAATTTTAACAGGTAATACATCATCAAAAACAGATGATTTAGTTCTACTAGATGTGGCGGCGCTGTCTCTTGGTCTAGAGACAGCTGGAGAGGTAATGACAGTATTAATTCCACGAAATTCAACAATTCCTTCTAAAAAAT
>MDTG01323605.1_pt1 | contig 17925 bp, 16 predicted proteins | sample 811421 | NCBI WGS metagenome assembly MDTG01 (sample SAMN05326645, study PRJNA326480) | marine metagenome | isolation source: seawater | place: Pacific Ocean: South East | collected 2011 | reverse complement strand
TTTTATTAGCTATATCTTCAGTTTGCGGTATTAACCAATTTCCTACTACTGCTTGTATCGTATCAAGTCGAGAATTGTATCCCATAACTGAAATTTCATCTCTATTTTTCATTCCATGGTTTCTTAATAATCTTAATTTTGCACACAAATCAAAATCATCTGTAATTATTATTCCACCATCAGACCATACATTTAGATTTTTTAAAGGATGTAAAGAAAATGCCCCACAATTTCCCCATGTGCCTGAATTTTTTCCGTTAATTGCTGCCAAAATTCCCTGACATGCATCCTCTACAACAGGTAAATTGTATTTTTCTGCTATTGGCAATAATTTTTCCATATCTGTCATATATCCAGTAAAATGGACAGGAACTATAGCTTTTGTTTTACTTGTTATAGCGTCTTCAAGCAAATTAGTGTCCATGCAAAATGTATCATCACAGTCAACAAAAACTGGTATGGCTCCAATCTCATTTATAGCACCTACTGTTGCTATAAATGTATTTGCAGCAGTTATAACTTCATCACCATAGCCGACTCCTAGAGATTTTAAACTTAATTTTATTGCATCAGTTCCTGAGTTAACACCGATTGCATATTTAGAACCCATTAATTTTGCAAACTTTTCTTCAAACTCCGTTAAAGGCGCTCCAAGTGTAAAGTCGCCTGTTTTAACAAAGTCTTTTATTTGCAATAGTAAGTCATCAATTTCTGCAAATTGTTGTGGTAAATATGAATATCTTACTTTATTTATTTCATTCATTCTAAAATGGCCCTTTAAACAATGGATTTGGAACGTCTGCTCTAATATCAGGTTTTTTAATATTTAATATTTCTATCATTTTTTCTGTTTTTGTTGAATTTAATTCGAAAATTTTTCCAATTTCTCTAATTATTGTTTCTGCGGTAGGATAATAATCTGCAGCCAAATGTCTACTTGATGGTGTAGGCCTGTCTGGCAATCCAATCCTCACAACTGGTTTGGATAACTGGTCAAATAATATTTCAGATATTGTGGCACTAATTTCAGCTCCTAATCCATATTCCCTAAAGCCTGTATCAACACAAAGTAACTTTTTAGTTTTGGAAACTGACTCAATGACTTTTTGTAATTTTAGAGGTTTGATTATTCTTAGATCTATAATCTCAATCGATATATCGAACTCATTCAGAATTTCTGAAGCTAGAAGAACTTCATAAAGCATGTAAGAAGTCGCAACTATTGTAATATCAGATCCTGTTTTAATCACTGCAGGACCATCAAGGGTAATATTTGACGTATTCTTAGAAACCTCTCCCATAACATAATGACACCATCGATGCTCAATAAAGATTGTCGGTATATTCTCTGATAATGCTGCTAACATCATACCTTTAGCATCGTTCGCAAAAGCTGGCATTATAACTCTGAGTCCGGGTATATAAGCAAAAAGGGGTTCCAAAGATTGAGAATGAGCTGGGCCTTGCCCCCATCCTCTTCCAACAATTAATCTTACAACTACAGGGACATTATGTTTACCATTACTAACATAATGCATTTTAGCAGCATTATTTATAATTTGTTCCATGGATAATAATGCAAATTCCACGCGTTGGTGTATAAGAATTGGCCTCATACCTGATAAAGCACTTCCAATACAAAATCCCATAAGTCCATTTTCAGAAATTGGTGCTTCAATAACTCTTTCTTTTCCAAATTTTTCTATAAGGCCAGAAGTTGTTCCGAATATTTTTTTTGGATCAGTTACGCCTTCACCAATTACAAAAATGCCATTATCTTTTTCCATAGCTTCAACGGTCGCTTCTCCTATAGCTTGACTCATAGTAATTTTTTTATTATTTTGCATATACAAAGTCTCTTGCTGAAGATTGTACTGGAAAACAATCATTTTTTGCAAATTCAAAAGCTTTGTTTATTTCCTCTTTAATTTCATTTTCTATTTTTGAAAAGGAGGCAAGATCAAGATAATTTTCTTTAATTAACCTGTTTTTTTCTAACAACACAGGATCATTAATAAAGCCTAATTCAACTTCATTTTTACTTCTATAATCTAAATCATCATCAAAATTTGGTCCACAGTGCTCTCTATGCCTGAACGTGTCCAATTGAATGAAAAATGGGCCATTCTTATCTCTTATGTACTTTACTGCTTCTTTTGAAACAGCTTTAACCTTATTAATATCATTTCCGTCACATCTAATACTCTTTATACAATGAGATTTAGCCAATCTGGTTAGATCATCATTTGGCTGCCTTTGATTAAGTGGTGTGTAGACGGAATAAAGATTATTCTCACAAATAAATAATACTGGAAGATTATGTGTTTTAGCAAAATTTGCTGATTCGTGAAATGCACCTTCTTCTATAGCCCCATCACCAAAAAAAACGCCTGCTATACTATCCATTTTTTTTAATTTAAAAGTTAAGGCAGAACCTACTGCTAATGGTATTACGCTGGCAACAATAGGTAGACTAGCTATTATACCTGCCTTGTCATCAAAAAGATGCATTGATCCACCCCTTCCACCACAACAACCACTTGCTTTACCATGAATTTCTGCAATCATTGCTTTTAATTCACCACCTTTTGCCAAGTAATGTGCATGACATCTATGAGTAGAGTAAATTTTATCCTGTTCATATAAGTTAGACATTACTCCAACTGCAGCTGCTTCTTGACCTATAGATAAATGGACAGGACATCTCATTTCTTGGTCAGCATATTTATCAGCAATCGCTTCTTCAATAAGTCTGATTCTTAACATATTTTTAAAGTCAATTATTATATCATTCTGTAAATTCATAAATTTATTCCAAATTTAAATTCTGCATGACTTTTATATTAACATATTTTGGGTTATTAATAGGATCTGTGAGAAACTTTTTTTCCATCGCGTAAGTCAAATCTGATACTGCGTCTTCAATAGTAAACTTGTTAACAAATCCTAATTCCTCTGTGATTTTTTTTGATGATATATGGTAAGACCTAAGATCATTTGTAGGTGTTGTTGTAATTGAAACGTCAGATCCAACTTGTTTTTTTACTAATTGAGCTAAATCGTTTACGGTATGATTTTCAAAACCAACATTGTATATTTTACCTTTAATTTTTTCTACAGGAGATGATAAAATGTGTCTGTAAGCTCTAACCATATCTTTAACTGCGATATTTGGTCTTTTTTGACTTCCGCCTATAACGGTCATCAATCTCTTATTGTAAGCATTGTTAGTAAGTATATTCACAATAACATCAAGTCTCTGTCTTGGAGCGTATCCACAAACAGTTGCAGGCCTAAGAATAGTAGTAACAAACCCTTCTTCTTGATGAGCCAACAGAACATCCTCACACATTGCTTTAAACTTTGAATAATCCGTTAAAGGCTCAAGAGATAATTCTTCAGTAACATTTTCATCATCCTTAATCCCATAAACTGAGGAGGAAGAAGCATATATAAATTGACTAACCCCTGCCATTTTGGAAGCATTGATTAATGGCAGGAAACAATCATAATTTATTGATTTTCCTAGATCTGGGTTTAATTCAAAACTAGGATCATTAGAAATACAGGCAAGATGAATTACCGTATCACAACCTCTAAGTGCTTTTTCAACATCCTTTGGATTCCTTAAATCACCTTTAATTAATCTTAAACAAGGATCAAAAATATAGTCATTAAAAATATCAGTTCCATAAATAAACAAATCTAAAACTGAAACCTCATGGCCATCAGCAAGCAACTTTGGTACAAGTAAACTTCCTACATATCCACCACCACCTGTCACCATTATAGATCTTTTTTTAAACATGTAAAATCTACTTTCTTTCTAAAAATAAATCCAAAGCAGTATGAATCACTGTAAGATGAAGTATCTCTACAAATCCATATTCCATAGAATTTATATAAAAGTTCATGTCACCTAATTTTTTAAGAAAATTATCTTTTTTAAATCCACTTAATGTTATGGTTATCATTTTTTTTCTTTTAGCTGCTTCTAAGGCATTAATTATATTTTTAGAATTGCCTGAGCTACTAATAGCAACTAGTAAATCATTTTCAAAACCATGATATTCTATTTGCTTTGAAAAAACTTCTTCATATGAATAATCGTTAGATAAACAGGTTAAAGTAGTTGCATCATTAAAAGCCAAAGATCTTATATTACCATTTTTGCTATAATCTGTTGCACAGTGGCTAGCAATTCCTGCACTACCACCATTACCTATAAAAGCAATCTTTCTTCTTTCAGAAGATTTAATCTCACTAAGAATTTTGCACCATCTTACAAAAGCATCATCAACATCAATTTTAGTACCGTTTCTATCAAAAACGACTAAATTATCAGCTATGTTCTTCATAGTATTTAGATAATTTTTGTAATTATTTAACATTTATTTATTTTTCATAACTTGGGTATAATCTATTTTATTTTAGCAATGTTTCAATATATTTTATAATTTTATTTTTCTCTAAAAACTTTCTGTGACCTAGTATTTCGACTTTCATAGCTCCTGCTATGTTACCTATTAAACATAAATCGTCTAAATCGGCTCCGACTGCAGCAAAAGGGCTTGTCAAAGAAAAAAATGCATCCCCTGCTCCTACTGTGTCAACGACTTTATTTGTTAAAGCTGGCATAGAAGAAGATAATTTATTATGATTAAATCCTAAGCAACCTTTTTTTCCCATAGTTATTACAAAAAATTCGCTATTAATCAATTCAGACATTTTTTTAGAGGCTAAATCAGGAAGATCAGTATGTTTATCCTGTGTCGCCAATCTAAATTCAGGCTCGTCTATAACAACATAATTGGCTTTACTATATTTATTAATAAAATTATATCCTCTATTTCCACTATTTGTTTGGGTATTTAAAGCTAAATACTTAGATTTTTTACATATTAACTCAACTAATTCTTTAAATATCATGCCATGACCAAAATCATTTACAATAACTAAATCAGCTTCTGCAATACTTTTATCAACTTTATTATAGATTCTTTCTCTATCGTCTGCTGACAAAGGTGTATCATCCATAAAATAAACTTCAAACATTTTTTTGTAATAAGACTGATCAACCATTCTTTTCTTTCTAACAGTTGGCCTGTCACTCAATTCTACAGGATGAAATTTTATTGATGGGTCTAAGACTTTATTGACAATTTGATTTTTGGGATCGCCTTTACCTAAAGTTGAGATAATTTCAATATCTTTACTAAAATTTAACAAATGTCCAGCAGAGGCAATTACACCACCTGCAAAAAACTCTGAGGATATATGTTGAGTTGCTATAATAGTTTCTTTGGATGATTTTCCTAAAATATTTACATAATCATATTGATCAATAATAGTATCACCAATAAATAATATTTTTAATTTTTCAATCTTTTTCAATAATTTATTTAAATACTTCACTCCACCTTTCAATTTAAATTTATCTATATTTTTCTTTAAATCTGTTTCAATAGGATCAAAGTATTTATTTATCAATGAACTAGAACTATAAACTATTTCATCAGTAAAAATTACCTTGCCGTTATATTTTATAACTTCATCATTTTCTGAAACAATTTTGCCAGTTACGTCATCTTTATGATTTTTATACTCTTTACCTTTTACATAAAAATCAGGTTTAATAGATGTAATGGCCGGTAATGCTGATTCATCTTCTATAATGCCAACAAAATCAACTACTTCTAAACTTGAAAGCATCTCAGATCTATAACTTTCCTTAAAAACTGGCCTCCCAGGACCTTTTAAAATATAATTATCAGATGTAATTGTTACAAAAAGAATATCACCATTTTTTTTTGCTGCATCTAGATACCTTAAATGTCCAATGTGTAAAACATCAAAAGCCCCATGACAAAGCACTATCTTTTTTCCATTTTCTTTTAATTTTTTACTTTTTAATTCTAATTCTTTTAAAGATAGAATTTTAGAAAGATTATTTACCTGCATCTTTTTTACCTAAATATTTAAACCAATCTTTTGTAGCTAAGTCTATTGTTTCTTTATTCCAGACAGGAGCATCTTTAAAAGATTCAATTTCATTCAATAAACTTTTTACACCATCTTCAAAACTCACCTTAGGTGTCCAGCCTAAACAACTTTTAATTTTTGTAATATCCGCATAAGTACAATCTGGTTCTCCAGGACGCTTTGGAATATAAACAGTTTTGCCTCCAATGAGATTTACTAAATGATTAATGCTATAAGTGCCCCCCGACCCTACATTGAAAATTTTATTTGAAACAGTCGACATCATTGCTGTGTAAAAGGCATCAACAACATCACTCACATATGTAAAATCTCTAGTTTGCGTTCCATCACCAACAATTGTAAAAGGTAGGTTGGATAATTTTTGTGCTAAAAATACTCCGAACACTGCCCCATAGGTGCCTGAAGTTCTTGCTCTCGGTCCATAAACATTAAATAATCTAAGCGATAAACCAGGAATATCATAAAGTTTTAGCCAATGCATTACTAATTCTTCACCTAAACGTTTTGTAAGAGCATAAGGATACATAGGGCAAATTTCAGAATTTTCTGGTGTTGGGAAAGTATCTGGAAGACCATAGCAAGAAGAAGATGCAGCATATATAAAACGTTTGATTTTTTTTTGTTTTTTTGCGGCTTCAAGTACATTGAAAGTACCGTTAACATTCGAATTAAAATATTCTTCAGGATTGTTTATTGATGGTACTATATCTGCCATTGCAGCTAAATGAAAGACAGCATCACAATCTTTCATCGCGTTTAAAACAGTTTCTATGTCAGAGATATCGCCTTCAAAAAATATAAAATCTTTATTTTGTTTATGTTGAATAAGATTTTCTATTCTTCCAACTTTAAGATTGTCTAATCCAACAACTTTATGTTTTTTTGCAATTAATAAATCAACTAAATGACTTCCAATAAAACCTGCAGCTCCTGTAACTAAAAAATTCATTTTTAATTTTAAACAAAGTTTAGGTGATTAGGTTGATTTATCGATTTTGGTTTAGATAACGGAACAAGACCTTTAACATGACCATCCAAAGCTTCGTTAACCTTATGTTGTAGGCATAGCGTGCCACACATTTTTTGTGCATTAAATTCTGGCGAAGCTAAATAACTCATTACTTTCCAATATTCCTCAGAATAAAATATATCTTTAAACCTAGTATCGCATATATTTCCAATATGATATCTCTTATACCTTTCGTTGAAAAGCATACCGCAAGGAGCAATAAGACCACTTCCTGAAATCTGGAGCATAAATGGAGCACCATAACAGCGCTGGTAAGATCTAGTTTCTCCAGATTCAATCTTTGACCATTTGACAACAACTTTATAATTTTCGTCTGAAAAACTTTCAGCTTCTCTAAAAATATCATAAATTTTTTCGTATCCTGAGTAATCAACTCCAAGATCACCATCTTCATTATCACTACAATGTTTGATAACCAAGTAGTCTGGACTTAACTCTTTTCCAAGTTTTGCCAATGGAACAATTTGATCAGAATATTCCGGCATACAAACCATTTGAAGACCTATAGTAACCTTCAAACCATTTCTTTTTTTTATTTCAACCATATCTCTAATATTTTGGATCACTCGATCAAAATACTTTTCTTTAACACCCATTATTTCAGCATATCTATCTCTTTCACCAGCACTAATATTCACCCTAAGATATGTAAGATAAGGCAAGACTTCTTCAGCTTTTTGTTTAGTTAATACAAAACCATTTGTGCCGGTAGCCATAGATATACCTAATTCGCTGCCTTTTTTTACTGTATCAACAAAAACTGGGGAAATTGTACTTTCTCCATCAGAGACCAAGCTTATGCCTTTAACACCAATTTCAGCAGCATCTTCTAAAAAATCAAAAATTACGCGCTTGTTTATAATTTTCCTATCATTTTCTTGAAGCATGGCATAGCAAAAATGACAACCATAATTTCAGGCTCTAGTAAGTGCCATATCAATGGTAATTGGAGCTATTTTTTCACCCCTTTCCCATGCTTGTATTCTATCCATATGCCAATTAATCTTGGTTCCATCCAAGATAAGATCAACATGTTCTTGCATAGATGACATTTTATTCCCCATTACAGTTTACTTTAGTTAACATATTCACAAATCTTATTCAACAATATAGATAATTATAAACCAAATTATATAAATTAAAACTAAAGTCTTCTGATTTTACTTTTATCTTTAGATTCTTCATAAAAGATTTGAAGCGTACTTTCAAGATTTTTTCTGAGAGACTTTTCCAATACTCTTAGCAATTTCGGCCTAATAATTAATTCTACCTCGTCAGATAGTGAAATAGTAATTCTTAAAGGCCATTTATCTAAATCTTCAGTTATACTAAGAAAATTGATGACACCTTTTTTTAATTCACTTTCAACTTCAAAATTTCTAATGTTTTGAATAACTTTATATTCTTTTTCCTTTTCAGATAAACTTAGCCAATTTTGATCAGGCATTTTATCATAAAAATTAATTTTCGAATTTTTGCCATCTATTTTATCATCTTTAAGTCTTTTCAATAGATCTTGTAAAACCAAATTAATAGTCATAAATTCAAATCCCATATTATTTGGTAAAATAATAGCCGATTTTTTAAAAGCAGGACTTAAGTTAATAAATTGATGAATAGACTTAAGAAGAATATGTTCACAAAATTCTAAAATTGGAAGATTAATTCCTAATTCTCCAATCATTTCACAAATTCCGTTAATTTTAATATTTTGCTTATTTTCATAAAAGAAACCAACTACTAGCTGAGACTTGATATCATAAGAGATGCTAATAGAACAGTTTTCGTTTTTTGATGATAAAATGACATGACTGTTATTACTAATTAATGTTTCTTGGTATTTTTTTTTCTTTGAATAATTTTCTATAACAGAGAGTAAATTATTAGGTATATTTTTTTTAAATACCTCACCATATTTGTAATCAACCTCAGATACAAGTTCAAGAGCCTGACCCTCTTTTAAACTCTCTTTTTCAAATTTTGATTTAGTTAAATTATTTAATGTACAGTAAATTCTTTTATTTAAGATTTGATATTCAACATTTAGATTATTTTGAAAATATTTTGTTATTTCTGAAATAACTATTTCAGAAAATAATTGTTCAGCAAATGAAATTTTATAACTATCTCTTTTGGCTTCAATTAGTGATGAAACTAAATTGATAAAACTTTTTGTTATGTTTTCATCTGGAACCCATAATGAAAGAACTTCGTCTTCACTTCCATGCAACCTTAGTTTATCAATCAATTGAGAATTGTGTTTGCTAACCAAATCCTCATATTTAATGAATTCATTTAATTTTATATTATTCATTTATTACCATTTCTTAATCTAATGTGAGTTTATACATTTTTAAGTATTCGTTTGTAATAACATCCTCACTATATTCTTTTTTGAGCAAAGCTAAAGCTCTTTCTGCCATTTTGGTTCTTTGATGATAGTCTTCTCCTAAAAATTTAATAGCAGAGAAAATTTCATTAAATTCTCCTGTCTTGACAGTAATAGAATTATTTTGATTTTTACTGAAATCTAAGCAACCTTTAACATCAGTGGTAATTATTGGACATCGATAAGCAACAGCTTCTAACATTGACTTTGGAATACCTTCTCCATACAAGGATGGAAATATCCCAATATCCATTTTTTCCCAAAAACTTTGTATATCTTTAATGTGACCAAGAAATTTAATATTCTTATATTTAGACCAGATCTCTATATCTTTTTTTGTTAAAGATGTAGGATTTTTTTCATCTACAGTTCCTGCTAAAAACAATTTATATTTTTTATCATATTTGTTTATTTCAATAAATGATTTTAGCAAAACCTCAACTCCCTTAATCTTAAGTAATCTTCCAGAAAACCCTAAATTAATCGCTGTATTATTTTTCTTTTTTAAAATATTGTTTTTAATTAGAACTCCAGAACCCTTAATTAAGTGAATTTTATTTTCCAATATACCAAAATCTTTTAAAATTGATTTATCATCGGTGTTCTGAACTAGAAAATAGTTTTTTTCTTTACAAGCAAAAATCTTAAAGAAAATTCTCAAAAGAACATAAATTATTTTTCTATTTTTAATGTGTTTAAACAAAACACCAAAACCCATTATACCATTAATTATTTTAACTTTATTAAATAGACAACTCATCAGAGTTAAAAACATTGGCTGAAGAGCAACATTGAAAATTATTTTTGGGTTTATGTTGTTTATTATAGTTTTCAATTTAAGGGAATTTGTGATGATTGTAATTGGATTAACTTTATTTCTTTTCATATCAAAATCATGAATGATCAGATCATTTTTACTTTGATCTTTAATATCTTTTTTGCAAATTAAATGCACTTCAAAACCATATTTTTTTGCAGCATTATATGCAGGAATTCGATGAGACAAAAAATATGAATAAGATGTGACTATAAATAAAATTATAGGCTTTGAATTATGACTGGAATTAATGCTTTTCATTTATTTCTTAATTTTAATAAATATTGTAATAATATATTTAACATTTAATAAATAAAATAGAAGTTATTTATAATAAGGCAAAAACATTTGTGTGGATTTTCTGGTATTTTTTTAAAAAATAGATCTGAGTTTCAACTTGATATAAATTTTTATATTAAGAAAATGAATACTGCCATAAGTCATCGAGGTCCTGACGGATCTGGTATTTACCAAAATAGTAAAAAAAATATTGCATTAGGTCATCGAAGACTTTCTATCATTGATCTCTCTAATAGGGCCTCTCAACCTATGAAATCTGAAAATAATCGTTGGATTATTTTATTTAATGGTGAGATTTATAATCATATAAAGATAAAAAAAGAACTTAAATTAAATTACTGGAGAAGCACCTCAGATACTGAAGTATTGCTTGAAGCATGCTCTATTTGGGGATTAGAGAAAACTTTAAAAAAAATTAATGGTATGTTTTCTTTTGTACTTTGGGATAAAAAGTTAGAAACATTATATTTAATTACAGACCATTTAGCTAAAAAACCAATTTACTGGTTTGAAAATGAAAAGTATTTTGCTTTTGCATCTGAATTGAAATCTCTAATGACACTACCTGATTTTAAAAAAGAAATAAATCATGAAGCAATAAATCAATATCTTTATCAAGGTTACATTTCTGCTCCATACTCAATTTATAAAAATACCTTCAAAATAAAAGCAAAAAATATTTTAAAGGTAAGCAGAAATTCAAATCCTAAATTCGAAGTTTACGACTATGGCCAATTGTTTTTAAAAGATACGTTATTTAATAATAATAATTGTAAAATTTCGAAATTAGAACAACTAATCTCAGTTTCTGTTAAAGATAGACTTATATCCGATGTACCTATTGGCTGTTTTATTTCAGGTGGAGTAGATTCAACTTTAGTAGCATATTACGCAAAAAAGTATTCCTCAAAAAATATAAGTACTTTCACAGCATCATTTAACAAAAAACAATATGACGAATCTTATCCAGCATTTGAACTAGCAAATTATCTTAATACAAATCACTATCAAGTGAATGTTGATGAAACTGATTTTTTTAATCTGATTAATGATCTTCCAAGAGTATATGACGAACCATTTAGTGATCCATCCCAAATTCCATTGCATTTTTTGTCTAAATTAGCAAAAAAATATGTCAAAGTGATTTTAACAGGAGATGGTGGGGACGAACTTTTTGGTGGATACAGGCGTCATATATTTGCTTTTTACTTTAAAAATTTTAAGAAATATTTTTTCAATGTCAATCCTCAAATTGCAATTCCAATTTTAAATCTAATTAGTTATTTATTACCACTAAAAGATATGTCTTTACTTAATATTCAAAAATTAATAATTGCATTAAAATCGTCTAACCTCAGTGATTTATACTATTCTTTAACATCAAAGCTTGCGCAACCAATACATTTTGAAAACATAAAAGAAATTAACTATCGAAGTATTGATATGAGTATTTCAATAAATAATGATATAAATAATTTAGAGAAAATTTTAGAATTAGATCGCATAAATTATTTACCAAATAATATTTTGGTTAAAACAGATAGAATGTCTATGTCACACGGATTAGAGGTTAGAAATCCTCTTTTGGATTTAAGATTAATAAATCTCTCTAAAAAAATTTCTTTTGAATCAAATATTAAGTTTGGAATTAGTAAACTTCCTCTTCGCAAATTATTAAAAAAAAATATACCAGATTATAATGTTACAAAAAGAAAACACCCATTTTTAGTGCCTATCTCAAATTGGTTAAGAAATGAGCTATATGAAACTAGCAAAGATCTTGTCCTTAATGGACAATTAATTGATATGGGATATTTTAAAAAATCGGATATTGAAAAAATATTTTATCTTCATAAAAATAGAACAAGAAATTATGAAGAGTTTTTGTGGAATATATTTATGTTTGAGAATTGGGTAGATAAAGTACATAATTAACTATTTTAAGTTTGTCAAAGTTCCATTATCTAAATAAATAATCCTGTTGCATAATTTATTAACTAAGTCCTCATTATGAGAAGCTAAAATGAAAATTGAAGATGAAAAAACAAAGCTGTCAATCTTATCTGACATTTTAGAAATCCATTCTTTATCACCAACTGATAACCATTCATCCATAATTAAAATTTGAGGGTCTTCAGCAGAAGCAATTGCATAAGCAAGTCTCATTCTCATTCCTGAAGAGTAGGTTCTAATAGGTAAATTTAAAAATGGGCCAAGATCAGATATTTTTTCAATAGTACCAAATAACTCCTTTGATAATTTAGGTGATCTTTTCAGATATAATCCTTTTAAAATTACATTTTCATAACCTGTTGCATCTTCTTCTAAACCAAATCCAATATCAATCAAAGAGGTTATTCTTCCAGATATTTTAACCTCACCAATATCTGGGTTGATAGCACCTGAGCAGACCCTTAAGAAAGTAGTTTTTCCTGAACCGTTTTTTCCAATTACACCTAATCTATCTCCAGACGATATTTTTATATTTATATCTTTAAGGGCGTTAATAATAATTGGCTTATTTTCATTTTTTTGGCTTTGTGCATAATTGAAAAAAGTATTCCTTAATGATCTACTTGTAACATCGAAGATAGGTATGTTAACGGAAACATTTTTTAAATAAATTTCTACTTTTTTTTCCATTAAATTAAATCCAATAAGATAATCTTTTAGAAAATTTGTAATGTAAGATGGAACAAACTAAAAAAGACAAAATAGTAAAGGAAAACGCTAAAATATATGCGTTAATGGACGGCAAATTTCCTAAAATTGGCGACCTAATTATTTCCATTAAGGAAAACAAAGGATTAACTTTAAGTATAGATAATAATAATGGAGAACTTAAACTTATCTTAGATTCTTCCCAAATGATAGGTGTAAAAAAAAATAAAAGTTGTAAACAAGCACTTATTAAAGGTGGAATATCTCGAAATCTTGAACTTAATAAAGCAAGTGAATATGATGTAAAAAAAAGAAAGGCGATTAATATAAAAAGTCCTGGAATAGACAAAATTATTAAAAAGGAAATACTTTTTCCAGATATTAAAAAAATTAAAGGTAATATTAATATAACGTGTAGAAAATTAAAAAAGTTTTTTATAACAACTCTTGATGGATAACAAACAATTGAAACATTTGTTTGTTTAATTATCCCTGAACTATCTTGGAAAATCGTACAGTTTTCGTTAAGAGTTGTGGAGAAAAATATCCATATTACAAAACCAACAGCAAGGTATGGAAAAAATTCCTCTAAATTTACTCCAAAAATTTTGCTGTAAACTGGACCTAAGCCCATCAAGAAAATACCAACTATAATTGTATTCCAAAAAGGTCCAAACCTTGTACGCCTATACTTTTGTTTTACGTCCTGATATCCACCAAAAAACCAAATTTCTTTAGTTGAAAAGAGTCCTAAAATATAACTTCCTAAATATTTTTTTATAAATATAATCATAACTCTTACTAATCTATATGGATTGAATATGTACTTATATATGTTTTAGATGATATTTAATACAAAAATTTCTGCAATTGATAATAGGGAATAAGATATAATAATTTTGAATACTTTAATATCACCAAATAAGAATTGCAGAGGTTTGATAAGAAAAACTATGTAAAATAAGTAGTATTTTGCATAGGCGTGAGTGGGTAAAATATTTATTAATATAATTGGAAATATTAACAAGCTAGAAAAAATAATCTGTATATTACGATTATTTATGAGGAAGATAAACTTTCTATAAAAATCTTTATTTCTTAAATTTATAATGAAATAAATTATAAAAATAAAAATAAAAATTATTGATAATATTGAAAAACTAAAATCAGCAAAAAACAAAGTTAGAAGTGTTATTAAGAAATAGCAAATTCTGTAAAATAACTCTAATATATTAATATTATTAAGATTTAAATCGTGTAAATCTTTAACTAAGTCTGCTACTTTTTCAGAATTAATTATACTTCCAACTTCAATAAAAATGATTTTTCCATAAAAAAATAAAATTAAAAATAATATAATAATAAATATAAAAGTGTGTTTATATTCTAAAAATTTTTCTGAAATTTTCTTTATTATTAAAAAGTTAAAATAAATTACAAAAAAACTTATAAATATATATAAATTTCCCCTATCTAAAAAGAAACTATAAATTAATAGCAAAATTAAAAATAGAGCACCCTTTAATGTACGTATGCAGTTAAAATTAACTAATACAAATATTGAAATAATAGTGTAAATAGATTCTGGACTTATGGATGAAATGCTAAGTAATACTGAAGGAAAGGAAATTGTAGTAATAAAGATATTAATAGATTTTGTTTCTAGGATTTTTGATTTTTGCCGTAATAAAAATAATTTACAAACAACTAAAAAAAGACAAAATAAAAAGTTAACTGCAAAAAAGTAATTTCTGAGCAAACCATCATTTACAAAAAAATAATGTTTGTAGAGATTTTGATTTATATTTATATAGTTATTATCTAATTTAATAAATTTTTCTAAAATTAATTTTTGAGGAGTAATTTCAACTTCATGGTTTTTTTCAAAAAATCTTTTTTCTAGTATTTGGTTATCAGGAAATTTATTTGGAGCAATAGTATTTACATAAATCAAACCTAAGAAGAAAAATAATATTATTTTTTTAAAATTAATTAAATTTTTATTCATTGCTATTTATCTAACTTATTTCTTTTATTATAACAAACTTTATATATTTTACTTTTGAGGATCCTTTTTTTAAAAAAATGTTAAAAAAAATACCTGTCATAGGATTAATGTCTGGAACAAGTATGGATGGAATAGATGCATCTTATGTTTATACTGATGGATTAAATTTAGAAAGAACTGGTATCAACTCAATCACCTATTATCAAAAAAAAACAACTAAATTGCTTGATAATGCAATAAAAAATCCATTATCTTTTTTGAAAAATGAAAAACTTTTATTAAGACTAAATAAATACATTACAGAAGATCATGCAAAGGCTGTTCTTGTTCTTAAAAATAAATTTAAAATTAATCCATTTCTAATTGGTTTTCATGGTCAAACCTTATTGCATGAACCTAAAAAATTCTGCTCCGTGCAACTAGGTTCTGGACAAAACTTAAGTGAAATATTAGAGACAAATGTAGTTTGTAACTTTAGAAATAATGATATTAAAGGAGGTGGTCAAGGTGCACCAATTGCACCAATATATCATAAATTCATTATTAAATCTTTGAACTTAAATCTTCCTTCAATAATTGTAAATATAGGCGGAATATCTAATTTAAGCTATTGGGACGGTAAAACTCTTTTAGGTTACGATATTGGACCAGGGAACAACCTTATGGACTCTTATATGAAAGAAAGATTTAATAAACCTTTTGATTTAGACGGAAAAGTTGCTAGCAAAGGATTAGTTATAAATAAACACGTAAAAAGCTATTTAAAAAATCCATTTTTTAAATTAAAACCACCTAAATCTCTGGACAGACTAGAATTATTTGATTCAAAAATTCTTCATGAATTAAAAAATGAAATACCTGAAAACACCATGTCAACTTTATGTGATCTAACAGTTAAATCTATATTAAAAGGTATTCTGTTCTTACCAAAAATACCTAAAAATTGTATTCTTGTTGGTGGAGGTCAAAATAACGTCTACCTTGTTGATCAAATTAAAAAATTAATACCATTTAAAGTTAGCACTGCAAAAGAATTAGAGTTACCTGGAGATCATATTGAATCTGAATTAATAGCTTTTTTAGCAGCTAGAAAGTTTTTTAATTTACCTTCAACATTTCCTTCTACAACTGGGGTTAATAAAGAAACTATTTTGGGAAAATTAATTAAAACGACAAAAGATTAAATCATTGATCCTAAGGAAGAGTTATAAAAAGGATTAATTCCTGGGCTTGATGGTAATAAAGATCTAACATCAGAAAATGGAAATGTTTTCTCTTGCCTATAAGCTTCTGCATAATGACCCATTGGAGTATTACATTGTGCTGACCTAAATCTATTCAATAATTCAGTGGCTGTTAAAAATTTTTTTGGATCTTGACTTTTATGCTTTAAAATTGATTCTGATTTTTTTTCAAAATAGGGTGTAATATCAACATAATAGTCAGGAATAAAATTCACACCCATTAAACTATCTGCATATAATAAAGGACAAGTGAAACCAATAGCCATTTTCACTAAATCTGACAAAGCTCTATGATCAGGGTGATAATCTTCAGGCGCATGAGTAATAACCAAATCTGGTTGGATAGATTTTACAAATTTTTTTATTAATTTACCTGCTTCTTTGATAAAAAATAAATTTCCATCAGGAAAATCAAAAAAATGAGGATTTCCTATAAACTTAAGTGCGTCTATAGTTTCCATTTTTCTTACTTTTATTAAATCAGGATAATCTAAAACATTTCCTGCTCCACCGTCAGTAGCTACAGCTAAAAATATTTCATCGCCTCTTGCCTTACAAGACATTAACAAACCAAGCATGAATATTTCTATATCATCAGGATGTGCACCGATTGCTAATACTTTCATTTATTTTGTTCTTGGTATATTATTAATTAAAAACACATAGCATACTTATGGAAGCATTTTCAACCAATATAAATGGTTACATAGAGGGATATTACGGTCGTTTGTTAAATTGGTCAGAGAGAAACCAAATTTTAACAAAATTGAGTAGTTGTAATTTTAATACATATTTCTATTGTCCAAAAGAAGATTTAAAACATAGATTAAATTGGAGAAAAAATTATGATAATAATTGGATAACCGCTTTTAAAAACTTTTGTAAAAATAGCCAAAGATTAAAAGTTAATATTTTGGTTGGCATTTCTCCTGGGTTAGATTTTAATTTTCAAAAAGATAGTGATGATTTTAACTTACTTGTTAATAAAGCAAAAAAATTAAAATCTTACGGTAGTGAATACATTGGTTTATTATTTGACGACATACCAAGTCGATCTTTTATAGGTGAAAATGAAAAAAATACTGAGGGTGTATTACATGCAGAATTAGCGAATTATCTATCTGACAGGGTGGAAGCAAAAATATTTGTTGTTCCAAGAGTATATTGCGATGAATTAATTGAAGCGAAAAATAATTATTTATTTGATTTTGGTAAAACTATTAAAAGAGATATCTCAATTTTTTATTGTGGAAAAAATATTATTTCTACAACTAATCATGATGATGAATTGATAATAGTAAAAGAAAATATCAAAAACAAAATTATTTTTTGGGATAATCTTTATGCAAATGATTATTGTCCAAAAAAGATATTTTTAGGGCCTTACATAGGTCGTTCTAACTTTGATAATACGATGATTAACCCAACAGGACTTATTAATACTGATCTTTTTATATTAGATTTGATAAGTTG
>MDTG01105715.1_pt1 | contig 17926 bp, 14 predicted proteins | sample 811421 | NCBI WGS metagenome assembly MDTG01 (sample SAMN05326645, study PRJNA326480) | marine metagenome | isolation source: seawater | place: Pacific Ocean: South East | collected 2011 | reverse complement strand
TGTTTATCCAAAAAACTCAAAACAACCAATTAAAGAAGAATTTCTTTTATCGAATTATTTAGAAAAAACAAACGAGCCATACGCAATAGCAAAAATAGCAGGTATTAAACTTTGCGAAACGTTAAGAAAACAATATGATTTTGATGCAATTTCAATTATGCCAACAAATTTGTACGGGCCAGGAGACAATTATCATCCTAATAACAGCCACGTTATGGCAGCTTTAATAAGAAAATTCTATGAAGCTGTAAAGAATTCCCAAAAAGAAGTAATTTGTTGGGGAAGTGGTGAGCCAATGAGAGAATTTTTACATGTCGATGATTTAGGTGCAGCAGCAACATTCATTTTAGAGAAATGGTCCCCACAATTTTCTTATCAAAATTCAGATCAGATTTCATTTTTAAATGTTGGTACTGGATACGATATTAAAATAAAAGATTTAGCAAAGAAAATTGCTTTTTTTGCAGGCTTCAAAGGGGAAATAAAGTGGGATAAAACGAAGCCTGACGGTACTCCAAGAAAATTATTAGATATTGGAAGAATAAACGCCTTAGGGTGGGAACCTAAGATAGAATTAGATTATGGAATTAAAAAAACAATCAATGATTTTTCAAAAATATATGAAGCTATCAATAACTAATTATTAATGAGAGAAGGCAAATTTACAGCAATAGAATTTTATAGTAAGGTTTTAATCTCATTGAAATCTAAAAAAAAGTAAAAATTAAAATGGAAATTAAAAATATTTGTTGTATTGGTGCTGGTTATGTTGGAGGTCCAACAATGGCAGTTATCGCCGATAAATGTCCTCACATAAAAGTTGAAGTAGTAGATATTAATATTGAAAGAATAAACCAATGGAATAGTCATAATCTTGATCTTCTGCCAATTTATGAACCAGGACTTTCAGAGATCATTCAGAGATGTAGAGGTAAAAATCTTTATTTCACGAATTTAATTAAAGAAAAAATAAATGATGCAGACCTAATTTTTATTTCAGTAAATACTCCTACTAAGAAAAAAGGAATTGGAGCTGGTAAAGCGAGTGATCTCAAATGGGTTGAAAGTTGTGCAAGGCAAGTCGCTGAGCATGCTTCAGGACATACAATCGTAGTCGAAAAAAGCACATTACCTGTAAGAACTGCAGAAGTTATTAAATCAATACTGGAAGCATCCCAAGATTCTTCTCAAAGAAAAAATCGAAATATATCATTTGATGTTTTGTCTAACCCTGAATTTCTTTCTGAGGGAAGTGCAATTAGTGATCTTCTTAATCCTGATAGAGTCTTAATAGGTGGAGACAATGAAAATGCAATAGAATCTTTAAGCAAAATTTACAAAAGTTGGGTCCCTTTAAATAAAATCCTTAGAACTAATATTTGGAGTAGTGAATTAGCAAAACTCACATCAAATGCTTTCTTAGCTCAAAGGATAAGTTCAATTAACTCAATTGGGGCATTGTGTGAAGCTACTGGGGCAAATGTTAGAGAAGTTGCTAGAGCAATAGGTTCGGATAGCAGAATAGGTCCAAAATTTTTGGATTCAGGGCCTGGATTTGGAGGAAGCTGCTTTAAAAAAGATATACTCAATCTAGTTTATTTAGCTGAATATTTTGGTTTACCTGAAGTGGCTAATTTCTGGAATAGCGTCGTAATACTAAATAAATGGCATCAACATAGAATTTCACAAATTATTAACAGAAAGCTTTTTGGAACAATTTCTGGTAAAAAAATTGCAATTCTTGGATTCGCTTTCAAAGCAAATACTAATGATACTCGCGAATCTGCAGCAATTCAAATTTGTAAGGACTTAATAGATGAAGGTGCAATTCTTTTTATTCATGATCCTAAAGTTTCTAAGCATCAAATTTCTAGAGATTTATCTAATTTTTCAATAAATCATCATCCATCAGAATCAATAGAGAAAGAAGAGAACTTAAAAAAATGGGAGTCCGTTCAGGATATAGAGACTGCCTTAGACGGAGCTGATGCAGCTGTGATATTAACTGAATGGGAAGAATACGCCAATATAGAATGGGAGTTGATGGCTCAAAAAATGCGAAAACCTGCTTGGGTATTTGATTCTAGATCAATTTTAAATTATGAAAAAGCATTAAAAGCTGGTTTAAATATTTGGAGAATTGGTGACGGCTCGATCATGAAGAATTAAATTCATACTCTAAATAAACTAATTACGAAAAAATATTCAAAAGCCTTGAGGATTTAATTTACTCCAATTCCAACCATCATTGCACATTTCTTCAAGACTTCTATTTGGCCGCCAATCTAATTTATTTAGTGCAAGAGAATTATCAGCTACTAACCTTGCCACATCTCCATCTCTTCTTGGGGCATAGGAATAAGGAATTGAAATTCTATTCACTTTTTCAAAGGTTTCAATTAATTCAATGACACTAACATCTTGACCTGTGCCAAGATTCAAATTTAAGATTTGAGGTTCTTCTTCATTCAGATAATTTAAAGTTTTAACATGACCATCTGCAAGATCCATAACATGAATATAGTCTCTTACTCCCGTTCCATCTTTAGTTGGCCAATCGTTACCGAAAACTTTTAGTGCATTTAGTTTACCAAGAGCAACCATTGTTATTAATGGGAAAAGATTATTAGGTTTATCTCTTGGATCTTCACCTATAAGACCTGATTCATGTGCACCTATAGGATTAAAATATCGCAAATTTGCAATTCTCCATTTTTTATTTGAGCTCATGAATATATTATTTAAAAATTTTTCTATTACAGACTTAGTTAATGCATATGGATTGAAAGGTTTTATTTCTGAATCTTCATCTAGTAAATATGAGTGTGTTGAACCATATATAGAAGCACTACTACTAAAAACGATTGTATTACAATCAAATTTATTCATAATATCAAGCAGATTAATAGTGCCTTTTACATTTACATCCCAATATTCGATAGGATTATGAACTGAATTCGCGACTGATTTTAATCCTGCGAAATGTATTACAGCATCAAAATAAATATTTGATCTTTGAAACTTACTAAATATCTCATAAATTTTCGTCTTATTTCTGATGTCAACTTTAAAAAATTTCAATTTTTTTTGAAATTCTTTTTTGTTTAAACTCAAAATCAAAGCTAGTCTCTCTAAAGCCTTTTCAGAACTATTAATACAAGAATCAATAACATAAACTTCAAAATTTTGCTCTAGTAAAAGTAAGCAAGTATGTATGCCTATAAAACCAGCCCCTCCTGTTACTAATACTCTCTTCATAAAATATCTAATTTCACTTAACCATTTAATTAAACTGCTTCAATAAAAATCCATCCTAAAATATTTACTTTTGAAATTTTTAAAGATTCAACGACATAGAGAAGTTCATCATATTTAGTTTCGTTTTGAACAATAGTTAAAATTGCATTATTGCACTTATCTAAATTTACTAGATCATTTGATTGAATTATTTTTATATCCTCTTTATCACCTTTCATTAAATCTCTAAATAATAAAAAATTATCAGATTCTAAATTTCCCAAAGATAATATATTAATTGTAGTATTATCTTCATCTATTAAAATATTCTTTTTGAGTAATGCAATATCATTAGACCAAAAGTCCTTAAAATTATTTGAAAGGTTCTTAAGGAGAGGGAAAGGTAATAACTCTTTAATCCTAAATGTATTTAGTATTAAATCACTTTTATAACTTTTATAAATAAAAAATAGAGAAGACGAAAAGAAACCAATTAAAAGGCTTAAGGAAACCAAAACAAGTTTATTAGGTGCGACAGGTTTATCAATTAAAGTTGGGTTAGAAATTAATTTCCAAGGATCTAGCTGCCTTGCTTTTATAAGATTTAATGAAGAAAGTTCATCCTCTAAAGAATTGAGAAGTCTCTCATCTCTCATTGCATTTCTGTAAAGAATGCGATATTCGATTAAGGTTTCTTTTGGTCTTTGAAGAGATGCTTTTAGCTCTTTTATTCTTTTTTCTAACTTCTGAATTCTTGGAGCATCTGGTTTGTAAAAAGCAGATAAATCTCTTGACTGAGTCTCTAGTCTTTCTAATAATGTAAATTGAGTCTTAAATCTATTTTGGGATAATAATCTACTCTCATCACCTCTATTAAATGAAGCATCATTAGATAAATCAGAAGGATTAATAGAATTTTTATTTGAAATTCTTGATTTCAAATCAATGAATTGAGAACCTAATTGTGGCTCAAGGTTATTAGGATTTGGTAGGCCATCAAAACTACCAATCTTATTAGCCAGCGAAAAAGATTGAAGTTTATCCAAAGAATCTTTGGACTGAATATTCATAATTTTGATTTGATCTTCAAGATACGTTGTAGATTTTTCCAAACCTCTTCTTCTATTTTCTCCAGAATAATCTTGGTAGGCTTTGGATATTTTTTTTAAAATTAAAGTAACATTTTCTTTGTTTTTGTCTCTATAAGATATGTCCAAGACATTTGTCCCTTTTTTTAAAGATATATCAAGAGATTTAAGCCATTTTTTATAAGATATATATGATTGTTCATTTTCTTTAAAACTTTTTTTGACAAAATTTTGGTATATGGGTCTTAAGATCGATTGACTTTGTAAAATTGCTACTTCTGTTTTTATATTATTCATATTTGGATCAATTCCAGTAATTTCTGTGATTATTTCTGCACCCCTCCCATCTGAAAATTTACTTGGATTGGGATTATTATTCTCTTCTCTTAAAACTATTTGAAATTCACCTTCCCAAGTTGGTTTCTTAAAATTTGCATATATTCCACCAAGAATTGAGGTTACAATTACAAATAAAAAAATTAAAGATTTTTTTTTATTAATTATAAATAAAACCTCTTTAAAGAAAATTTGGTCCTTTTGGAATTGATAAATTAAATTTTTATTTTTATTAGATTCCATTATCAGTCATCAAAAAGATTGATTAAAGAGTAAATTCCAATAACTGGAGATGTTACCTTTGAAATAACCTCAGCACTATATCCCAATGCGGATCTTTTTACATTTATGATATCCCCAGAAATAAGGATTGGATTTTTATATGTATTAACTTTTGCATCTGCAGAATACCTAAAAGTCCTTTTTTCCATAAAACTATATCTATCAAATCTAATAAATTCGATATCTCCGCTTAGTATCTCTTTTCCTCCTGATCTAGCTAAGGCTTGAACAAGACTAGAACCTTGTGGTATTACTATTTCACCAGGGTTCTTAACATTACCGCTTACAAAGACTCTAATATTATCAGGGCTAAGGTTATAGGAAGAGACTTTTAAAAGTCTCTCACTTAACATTCTTTCAGATTTTTCAATTAAAATAACATCTCCATCTTGAAGAGAAACGTTCTGAGAAGTATCTCCCTCTTCAAACAATTTCCAAAAATTAATTGTTGTTTTTAATTTGCCTTCTCCTTGACTTGTAGGAGTTTTTCTCAAGACAACTATATTTGATAAATCAGAATAAGGAGTCAATCCCTGAGAAGCTCTGATTGCGTCATATATGGAAGGTATTTTGTAGTCGTTAACGATACTATCAGTTCGATATGTTTGTGAAATAATTGGGGAGGTTATTGTTTTCTCATAATCATCAATAAATTCAAAAGGTTTATTTGTTTCTGTTTCAAATTCGCTTGAATGTCCTGACAAAGTATAAATACCAGGCCTTTTTACTTCTCCATAAATGTATATGTTGATAGGTCTATATGAATTTATAAATATTTTAATCTCTGGATCGAACATTATTTCTGAATAATTTGCAATTAGTTTTTCTCTAAGTTCATTAATCGTAAAGCCATTAGCAAAAATCTGATCGATATCTTCAAAATTCAAATATCCATCTGGACCAATAGATATTTGAGAAAAGTTTTCATGAATGCCAAGAATTTTAAAATCTAAGATGTCTCCGGGGCCAAGAATGTATTGACTTTTTATTTTCTTATTTTTATCAATTTTAATATCATTATTGCTTTCTAAATTGTCTTTAGTTCCTGAATAAGCTCCAAAATAAAATAAGGAAAAAAATATAAGTAATAAGTAATTTAAAAAAAGTAGAGGCACTTTTTTAAGTCTAATGTGTTTAAGATGCATAAACAATTTACAGCTAAACTTTACTTAAAACGTAGGTTACATTATCCCACAAAATATGAAAATTACCTAATTCTATTTAACTCCTATGAAAGAGTTGTATTAATAAATTTATAATATTAATTAAGTTTTATTTTCAAATGAAAAGAGTAATTTTAACTGGAGCTAGTGGCCAACTCGGACAAACCTTGAAAGATACTTTACCATCTTGCATTGAATTATTTACTCCAGCTAAGGATGATTTAGATTTGTCGAAATTAGCAAATTCAATATCTTATATTCAAAAGATAAATCCAGACTGGATTATAAACTCAGGCGCTTTTACAAATGTTGATAAAGCAGAGTTAGATAAGCATTTAGCTTTCTCTATTAATGGATATGCACTCAAAATATTTACTGATTATTTATCTTCAAATAAGGGCAGATTATTACAAATAAGTACTGACTATGTTTTTGATGGAGAAAGTAATATCCCCTACCAACCCCTTGATAAATGCAACCCTATAAATATTTATGGTGAAAGCAAATTGAAAGGTGAAATTGAAACTTTAAAACTAGAGAAAAATATTGTCATTAGAACTAGTTGGCTATATAGCCAATATGGTAAAAATTTTGTGAAGACCATGCTTAAACTACATAAATTAAAATCTGTTTCTAAAGAACCTTTAAAAGTAATAAGTGACCAAATTGGTTGCCCTACCTCTTGTCAGAATTTAGCATTATTTTGTTGGGAAATAATAACTAGTGAAGAAATATCTGAACAAAATATATTTCATTTTTGTGATTCAGGAGTAACCAGTTGGTACGACTTTGCTTATGCAATAGGTGAAATAGCTCAGGAGAAGTCACTTATTAATGATATGGCTATTGTTGAACCAACAAAGTCTATAAATTTCATCACCGAAGCCCGCAGACCAAAGTTCTCTTTAATGGATTGCGAAGAATCATACAGGAAATTTGAAATAAACCCCGAACATTGGAGGGTTTCACTTTCTGCTGTATTAGATCAAATCAAAGAAGGTAATTGATCGGAACTGTATTCTCTTAATCTCTTATTATTCTTGTCTTTGTGGGAAAGTATTGGTTCGTTGAGGTATTCCAAACTAGGCCAATCTATAGATAAATCTTTATCATTCCATATAATTCCAAATTCTGAGGAGGGCAAATAATAATTAGAACAAGAATAGCAAACATCAGCTACCTCACTTAGAACTAAAAAACCATGTGCGAAACCTTCTGGAACCCATAGCTGATGATGTTTTTTATCATCTAAAAGGACACCTAATGATTTTCCAAAATTGGGGGACCCAACCCTCACATCTACAGCTACATCGTAAATTAAACCCCTACTTACCCTAACTAATTTACCTTGTGGATTTTTTAACTGAGAATGAAGTCCTCTCAGTACACCGTATTGACTTCTTGATTGATTTTGCTGAATAAGAGAAGGAATTCCAGCTTCAGTAAATACCGATTTTCTGAATGTTTCTACAAAAAAACCTCTTTCATCAGAAAAAACTTGAGGCTTGATAAGTAGTACTTCAGGTAAAGATTGATTTTCAATTATCATTTTTAATAAGTGGTTCCCACCATTGCTTATTTTTTAAATACCATTCAACTGTTAAATACAAACCTTTATTTAAACTAATTGATGGTTGCCAGTTTAATTTATTTTGAATTTTAGTGGCATTTATAGCATACCGTTTATCATGTCCAGAACGATCATCTACAAATTCTATTAATTCAGAACTTTTTTTATTTTTAAGCCTGCAGTTAAATTTAGGAGCAAGTTGATCAACGAGATCGCATATTATATTAACTAATTTAATATTCTCAACTTCATTTTTACCTCCAATACAAAAAGTTTCGCCCGGTTCTGAGAATAATAATATTTTTTCTAAAGCAGTACAGTGATCTACGACATAAAGCCAATCTCTTATATTAGTGCCATCTCCATAAATAGGGATTTTCTTACCCTGCAAAATATTTGTAATTGTTACAGGGATAAGTTTTTCAGGGAACTGAAATGGTCCATAGTTATTAGAACAATTAGTAATTAAAGCAGGAATACCAAAAGTATTTTGCCAAGCTCTTACTAAATGATCACTTGCCGCTTTACTTGCCGAATAAGGCGATTTTGGATCATAAGGAGTAGATTCATCAAATGGTTGGGAATCAGAATTAAGATTCCCAAAAACCTCATCTGTACTCACATGCAAAAATCTCCAACCAATTTGACAGCCATTTTTTACCCAATAGGTTCTGAAAGCTTCGAGCAAATTAAATGTTCCAAAAATATTAGATTCTAGAAAAACTTTTGGCATGTTAATAGAACGATCTACGTGAGACTCTGCTGCAAAATGAGCAATTAAATTGACTTTATTTTTCTCAAATAGTTCTAAAACCAGATTCTTATCATTAATATCTCCTTTTACGAAGATAACCTTACCATCTTTTATCAGTCCTGAGATTGTATTTAGATTAGAGGCATAAGTAAGAGAATCCAGAATAATTACTTTATCTTGAGGATATTTTGCAGTCCAATAAAGAGCAAAATTAGCAGCAATAAAACCTGCACCTCCGGTAATAAGTAAAGATCTTGTCAAATTAATAAATTTAATAAATTATTGAATAATAAGATTATATGATTAAATGTAATTGTTAATTTTTTTTGTGAGAAAAGGTATTATTCTTGCTGGTGGCTCAGGGACAAGATTGTATCCAATTACAAATTCAGTCAGCAAACAATTATTACCTGTTTATAATAAGCCAATGATTTATTACCCTTTGACAACTCTAATGTTGGCAGGGATAAGGGATATATTAATCATTACAACACCAAAAGATAAAGAGCTTTTCGAAAAATTATTGGGAGACGGTCGGTTTTTTGGTTTAAAAATAACTTTTGCAGTTCAACCTAATCCTGATGGATTAGCTCAGGCATTCATAATTGGCGAAAGTTTTTTAGGAAATGATCCAGTTACGCTAATTCTTGGTGATAATCTCTTTTACGGAAATGATCTTACAAAATTACTAGAAAAAGCTTATTTACAAAAAGAGGGTGCTACTTTATTCGGATATCAAGTAAATGATCCCGAAAGATATGGAGTTATAGAATTTTCAAACAATAAACATGTAATAAATGTCGAGGAAAAACCATTAAAACCTAAAAGTAATTTTGCAGTAACTGGATTGTATTTTTACGATAATAAAGTAATCAATTATGCAAAGCAATTAAAAAAGTCTCCTAGGGGAGAATATGAAATAACTGACTTAAATAGGATTTATATAGAAAAAAATAAATTGAATGTTGAAATATTAGGAAGAGGCTCTGCTTGGTTTGATACTGGAACACATGATTCATTAATGGAGGCTTCTAATTTTATTTATTCTCTAGAAAAAAGGCAGTCTTTAAAGATTGGAAGTCCTGAAGAAGTTGCTTGGAGGAAAGGGTGGATATCGAAAAATGAGTTAAAACAATTATCTAAATCTTTACTAAAAAGTAATTATGGAAAATATTTGTTTGAATTATCAGAAACAAATATCAGTTTGGAATCTTGATTTTGGATAATATCGAATCACCAAAATGAAATTAACTTAAAACAATTCATGACAATATTAGTAACAGGTTCTGCTGGATTTATAGGATTTCACTTATGCAGAAGACTTATCAAACTTAATAAAAATGTTATTGGCTTGGATAATTTCAATTCTTATTATGATGTGAAATTAAAGCAATCAAGAAATTCAATTTTATTAAAAGAGAGTGCATTTAGTAATAATGGATTTGAACTTCACAAAATAGATATTTGCAATCAAGAGAATCTCAAAAGGGTTTTTGATCATTATAAGCCTGAGTATGTAATTCATTTAGCTGCTCAACCAGGAGTGAGATATTCCCTTGAAAATCCCAGTTCTTATATTAATAACAACTTAGTTGGGTTTGGAAATATTTTGGAAAATTGCAAACAATTTAAAATAAGACATTTAGTTTTTGCAAGCTCAAGTGCAGTTTACGGAGGAAATATAAAAACTCCTTTTAGTGAAAATGAAAATGTAGATCATCCTGTGAACCTATACGCAGCAACAAAAAAGTCAAATGAGTTAATGGCTCATGTTTATAGTCATTTATATGGACTTCCTTGCACTGGGGTGCGTTTTTTTACAGTTTATGGACCTTGGGGGAGACCTGATATGGCACTCAGTTTATTTATTAAAGCAATACTTAATAAAAATGTTATTCAAATAAATGGCAACGGTGCCATGGAAAGGGATTTTACATATATAGAAGATATAATTGAAGGGCTTATAAGAATAATCCAGAAGATACCTTTCACTAATAAAAGTTTTGACAAAAACAATCCAAACCCTAGTCAAAGTTGGGCACCCTTTAGGTTGTTCAATATGGGGAATTCAAAGAAGGAACTTTTATCAAAATATGTTGAGGTTCTTGAAGATTGCCTTGGAGAAAAAGCGAAAAAAAGTTATCAACCGGTTCAACCTGGAGAAATGTTTAAGACAGAATCAAGCAACAAAGCACTTGAAGAATGGATAGGTTTCAAACCCAATACAAAAATTGAATACGGAGTGAGGAAATTTGTAGAGTGGTATAGGGAATTTTATAAGATTTAAAGATTTCTTAATTTGAATTTAATCCTTCCATAAAATAGTAATACATTAATAAACAATCAATAAATGCCCTTATTGTCCACGCTAAAGCAGCTCCAACTAACCCATACTTTAAAGAAAGAACAATTAATAAAAATAAAAAAACTAAAAAATCAGTTAAATGAATATTTGCGATCGTTTTAAATTTTGAAATAGAAGTCAAATAAGAAAATGGGAAGAAGCATAAAGAATTAAAAAACATCCCGAAAGAAACTATTGTCAATATAGGCAATGCTTTATCAGCAAAGCCAGGAGAAAATATTATTTTTAATATTAGACTAAATGAAGTTGAAAGTACTATGAAATTAGCAATAGAAATTAAAACGTTTATAGTGTGATATCTATAAACTTTTGATTTAAAATTTTTCTTATTTAATGAAATACCAGCAGCTAGCTTAGGTATGATTGCACTTGAGAAAGAAGCAGGAAGCATTATAAATCTCAGTGCAATGTCTACTGTGGGGCCATAAATCGAAACCTGAGAAAGTCCTAAAATAGAACTTACAATAAATTTATCTCCATTCATTATCAATGGACTAAGTATATTAGATTGAAATGACCAAGATGAATTACGGTTTAATTCATCTTCAAAACTTTTAGTCCTTTTAAGTTTGTTTTTATCATGATTTTTATTCACAAAATCCCCAAAGCCTCTAATCCAAAAATAATATCCAGTAATTAATTTTAAAATCAGCGCAATTGAAAGGGCCGTTATTGGTGAGTAGTTTTTAGTTACTCCAATAGTCAAGAAAGGAATATAAGTTGTCCATCCATTAATAATTTTTACTAAATTTGCCTCTTTAAAATCGATAACGCCCTCAAATAAACCTCTTAAACAGGCCAGTAAAAAGCTTATAGGTATAAAGAGTATAATTAGCAAATATTTGTAATCAATGAAATCACTTAAAAATAGAATTTTCATTGACTTTAGAATTAATAATAAAATGACTAATCCAAAACAAATAAGGTTAGTTTTCAAGAAAATATTCTTTGTTGAATACTTTATTGAATGCATAGCTTCGGTAAATGAAATTTTTAATGAATCTGAATTATTTTTTGCGAACTTTGATATTGTTGATGTGATAACCCTAGATCTTCCAAAATCAGCATAAATTAATATATTAAGGATCGAAAAACATAAGACAATGTCACCAAATTGTTCTAATGAAAATGCTCTTTCGCATATTCCCATAGTAATTAAAACTAAAGGAGCTTGAATTACAATGAACAATATATTTAAAAGTGAGTTAAATCCAGAATTATATTTAAGTTTATCTATGCTAATTTTTGAGATTTCTTTATTCATTTAAATTTCATGAAAATGTAATTAATAACTTTAATAAATATGATTTAGACAATTATCCTCAAAGTTTGCTTAATATTCAATATGATTAATGAAATATATTTTATAAAAGACAAATATAACATAAATTTTATTTTGGCTATTACTATTACAAAATTCTATTTTCTCTTATCCCATTCAGGAACTAGCTCTTTTAGCATTTTTAGAGATTTTTCTTCATCATTTGCCAAAAGAAAATCCTCTAAAATCTTTATTTTCCCAGATAATTCTTCAAATGCGATATAACTCTCAATAGCCTTAAAAATAAGTGGATGTTTTGTTTTTTCTGATTTTCCATCTATTAATAGCTCCTCATAAAGTTTTTCCCCATCTCTAAGTCCAATAATTTCAATACCAATTTCACCATTTGGATTTTTTTCATCTTTTATAGAAAGTCCACTAAGTTTTATCATTTGTTTAGCAAGATTAATAATTTTGATAGGTTTGCCCATATCTAGTAAAAACACTTCTCCTCCTTCAGAAAGATAAGAAGTTTGTAAAACTAAAGCAACTGCTTCCTTAAGAGTCATAAAATATCTAATTACATCTGGATGGGTAAGTGTAATAGGACCACCTTCTTGAATTTGTTTTTTAAATAATGGGATTACAGAACCTGAAGAACCCAGAACATTTCCAAATCTAACTATAGAAAAAATAGTATTTAATTTCTCGTCTCTCCTAACTAAATCTGAGTAACTTTGAACAATTATTTCTCCAAGCCTTTTTGAAGAACCCATTACATTAGTTGGTCTTACTGCTTTATCAGTAGATACAAAAACTACTTTCTCAATATTTGAGATCAAAGCCTCTTCACACAAAATTTTTGTTGATATTACATTATTAAATATTCCATTAACTGGATTAGACTCAACTAGAGGTACATGTTTATATGCCGCAGCATGAAAAACTATATCAACTTGATTGTCTTTAAAAATCTTTCTAATAAATTTTTTCTTAGTTGCGTCTCCTAAAATAAAAATAATTTCAATATTTTTAAATTCAATTTTTTTTATACTTTCAATTAATTTGTAAAGTGAAAATTCATTAATTTCAATTGCAATTAGTCTCTTAGGATTTAATCTAATAATCTGCTTAACTAATTCACTTCCAATTGACCCGCCAGCGCCAGTTACGCAGCATATTTTATTTTTAATACTTGGGCCTAGTAAATTTGGATGAGGAGGAATGTAATCTCTACCAAGGAATTTCTCAACGCTAAAATAATCATCTTCTAAAAATCTCTTATTTTCTGAATCTCTAAGTTCTTTAACTGTAGGTATCTTATAAACAGGAATATTAAATGTCTTTATAAAAGAATAGATCTTATTTTTCCTTTGTTCATCTAAGGAAAATATCGCAAATATAATATAATCTAATTCTTCCGAGAAATCTGATAAAGAATTAGGTGAGTAAATAGTCTTGCCACAAATAGACCTACCCCATAATTCTTTATTATCATCAAAAAAAGCTACTATCTCGACAGTACTATCTAAATCCAGAGAATTAGCGAGTAAATATGCTGCAGATCCTGCGCCATATATACCAACTTTTGAAATTTTAACATCCTTTTTTGTTATTATTTTGTTTATAAAGTCTTTCAATATAATTCTAAATATTGACATTAATGCTGTGGCCAAAAACCAAATAAATATTAGATTTTCAAAAGGAATGTTATATTCATTAAAAAGTAAGTTAGTTAAGTAGAAAATAAAAGTTAAAATTGAGTTTCTTATAGCTATTTGATATAAAATAATACTGGAAGAAAACCTAGTTAAGCTCTTATATTGCTTCGTAATTAAATTAAAAATGATACAAATAATTAAGTTGAATAAAATTATTAAAATAGGCAAATCTCTAATAATATCTTGGACATTCTCTTTTGGAAAAATATTAAGTATTAAACCAAAGACAAAGGAAAATATTAATATTAAAGTATCAGATAAAACTAATATTAATCTTCTACCAAGTTTTTTTGAAGATAAAAATCGTTCTAATTTTGATTTTCGCATTAGATACATTTCTTATTCCTGACTGACAATTGATTCTTTAAAAGAAATTGCAAAATATTTATCCAAGATTATGCCAAGGAATATGATAAATAAGGTTGTTATTAATAATATTTTGTAACTGAAATATATTGAAACTAAAGATAACAAAATTGTTGCCCCTATGTATAGGATAGATACCACTGAATGAGTAAATCCTGCACTAACTAATCTTTGGTAAAGATGAGATTTGTGCGGGGAAAAAATATTTTGTTTAAGTAAAAACCTTTTAACTATGCAGATAATTGAATCGATAAATAGTGGGCTTCCAAGTAATAATAATTTAATAAAAAAAAGTGCATTTGGAGCTTGAAGAAGTGCTGATATATAGATCGAACCTAAAAATAAGCTCCCAGAGTCCCCCATAAAGATCTTACTTGGTGACCAATTAAAAATCAAAAAGGCAAGTAAAGTTGGGATCAATGGCCAATATGAAATATTGAAATTTATTGAAAAATAAATCAATATAACCATCATGCAACCACCTACTAAACCATCAATACCATCCATGAAATTAATAAAATTAATTATTCCTGAAAGAAAAAAAACGACTATTGGGATAATAAATAAATAACTTTTAATTAGAAAACCCAAAAAAGAATCAGAAGAACTATATATAATCAAAAGGATAATAATAGTTATTAGTTGCGATAGATACCTAAATGCAGGCTTAACATTTTTTAGATCATCTATTAATCCTAATACTGAAATTGGGAATGAAATTAGGGTTGTCAAGTTTCCGCTTCCAAGGCTGATTAAAGTTGTCAATAATGCAAAAATTATACCCCCACTTGTTGGAGTCGGATTTAAATGAGAACTTCTTGAATTTGGTCGATCAATTAATTTTCTCCTACAAATAGGAATAAACTCTTTATAAATAAAAACTGTAAATATAAATAAAATTAAATTATAAAATAGAAATTGATATGAAAATAATTTCATGATTTATAAAATTTTTTCTTTTCTTTTAAGTACCATTGTATTGTCTCATTGATGCCTTCTTCAGTAGAAATCGGATTAAAAAATTGGATTTCTTTATAGGCATAGTCAGCATCAACAACCAAAGAACCAATTAGTCTTTGTGCTAAATTTTTCATACCAAATAAATTGAATAATAAATTTAATAATCTCAATGACACCTTAAAACTTCTATTAGTCTTTTGTAAATTCTCACTTAATATATTTATCAAACAAGAAATTGAGATAGGATCTCTATCAGCTAAAAGGTAAGTTTTATTTAGATATTTATTTTTGCAAATTATGTTAAAAATAAATTCACAGATATTATCAATAAATAACATAGATCGTTTATTTTTTACATTTTTAAATGGCAAAGGGATCCCAGAGTCTACAAGTTTTATGAATTTAAAAAAATTTGCTTTTACACCTGGACCATATATCAAAGTTGGTCTTATGATTACAAAATTAATTCCTGATTCTCTCGCTATTTCCTTTATCGAGTTTTCAGCTAATAACTTAGAGATTGCATAAAAATCCTTGGGATTTGGGGAGGAAAGTTTTGTGAAAGGATTTTGTTGTGAAGAGAACTCACCATTCACCTTTATTGTACTTATAAAAATAAAATTCTTTACTCCTATTTTAGCCGCCTGTTTCAGTAAAGATTCAGTGCCTTGAACATTTACTTCATAATAATATTCAAAACTTTTTTTTTTATTTTGATGAACAACGGAGGCGCAATGAATTACTGTATCAACTCCAATTAAAGCTTTTGTCCAATCAGTATTTTTTGAACAGTCTTTAATATTAATAATATCAAGACCTTTTTTCCTTTGAACTTTTAGAACTTCTAATCCTTTAGATTGAAGAAAGTTAGATAATCTACTTCCTAAAAAACCATTTGAACCAGTAATAGATATTTTCAATTTAAAAATATATTTTGTAATGTCTATTAATATAAATTATTAAAACCAAAACTACGTATATTTTTATCAGAAGTTATTTTATTAATATCTTTACAAATAAACAATGGGGCAAGTGATAATAATGGATAAGAATACCTTGTAAATGCAAAATATCCTGGAGCATTAACAGCTATCATACTAAGGCTTAAATATAGGCTTAAAGTAAATGGAATTAAACTTCTTTTATATCTTATCATTATAAAAAGATTGATTATTGAACCAATTGCAATTGGCAATAGAAATCCACTTGGTGAGATTATAATAAATAATCCAGTTAAAGCTATGAAAGGCCAAATCAATGCTCTGAGAAAAGAACCAAAGAATCCTAGCTCAGTCCAATTTGGAATAGAATCAGACTCTCTTGCAATTATATTAGTAGCATTAGCGAATTCGATTCTATCCATAACTAATACTTGTATTTGACTAAATATCAATATTGTAGTAATGAATAAAAAAGCGCAAATTATAATTTTCTTCTTATCTAAAAAAGCCAATAAATAAATAATACCTGCAGTTCTTAAAGAAATTAAAAAAAGAATAATTATTGGAGTAATGATTGTTGGATAAAATAATGATGTTGTCAAAAAGGTAATCAACGTTTCCTTTAGTATTGTTGTAGACAAATGTAATCTATAAGGATTAAATAAAAATATAAATAATAAAACAAGGCCTAATTTATCTGTTAAAAAGCTTTTAATTCTATACCTAAAAAAATCATAAATCAAAACATTTGTTAAAGAATAAATTATCATGTTAAAGATTGTAATTAATTGAATATTTTGTTTGAAAAAAATTGCAACAAGGTGATAATAAGAGGCTCCAATAAGTGAAATAAATCCTCTGTCCTCAAGCATTGCCTCAGATATTAAAATAGAGTCTTTTGCATAAGTTTGAGCATCTACATGATAGTCCCAGTCAAGACCTAGTGACCTTTCAATTAATAATAAAAATATTGAAGAAAATAATGATATAAAAAAAATGTAAATATAACTCTTTCTTATAAAAAATTTCATCTTTATTTAAAATATACTTTACTGCTTTTTAGAATCTTACTAAAACTATTATTAAAAAGTAAAGATTATTTTAAATATTGCTTAAATAATTACAAAATCATCTCCAAAATAATTTTATATAATAAAAAAAATTTTTTCGATAAAAATTTTTTAGGAAGTAAGCATCGCTATTTAATGAATAAATAATTTAATTAAAAATTGTCAAAGTGAATATTTCTAATTAAAAAATATCGATACTAACAAATAATAAAAGCTTGCAATATTTGCAATTAGTACTGTTTCAATAATTCCTTTAGTAAGTTGATTAGAGTTTTCCCCATAAGTTTTTGCATCTAAATGATAATCATAATTAATCCAACAAGATCTCTGAATAAAACATAATTATTTCTAATAAAATAGACATCAAAAAGTTATAAAATATGAATTTTTCTAATTTTTAAATTTATAATAATTTTTTGAATTATAAATAGTATTATGTTTCAGAAATACATTATCTAATATGATAATCCTATCAATATTTAACTCTAAATTTTATTATATCAAGTGAACAATATAACTTTTTAAGTTTTTTAATAGGATGTATAATTAAAATTATTTTTAAAATATATGAACCCGGAAGGAACTAGTTTGCTTCTCGAAAAAGTAAAAGAAGTTAGCGAATTAAATAATATATCTACTTTTGGATTTTTTATAAATCTATTAATTTCTTTATCTTTAGCTCTCTTGCAAGCATTTTTTTATACTCGATATGGAAGAAGCATATCTAATAGAAAAGAATTTGCATCTAACTTTACATTGTTAGCTATGACTACAATGTTTATAATTACAATCGTAAAATCTTCACTAGCATT
>MDTG01328322.1_pt1 | contig 17927 bp, 14 predicted proteins | sample 811421 | NCBI WGS metagenome assembly MDTG01 (sample SAMN05326645, study PRJNA326480) | marine metagenome | isolation source: seawater | place: Pacific Ocean: South East | collected 2011 | reverse complement strand
GGGGACCCGGCGCAGTTTGCCGGGCGCCTTCGCGGCATGAGCGGTTTTGCCTACTTTTGTCGCCACAAAAGTAGGTCGCATCAGCCGGCGAAGCCGGCGGCGAAACCGCCTTTGACTTTGAAGCCAGAAAAACTCTTCACCACGCTCCACCAGGGCGGACACACAGCAGAAACAACCAAATAAGCCTACAACTTCAATCGGCTCCGAAGCCGATACCAAGCCGTATCCCGATTGATCACCACAATGAAGACCTTCCGAAGATAGCCCTCCGGACAGTCGATCGGCTTGACGCCGTGCCATGAATTGCCCTGCCGGATGAACAGCAGGCTGCGGTTGCCCAGCGACTCGGAGCTCATCGCTTCGTCGAAATCCTCGAACGCCGGGGCAGAACGCGATGAGAATCGGCCGCGATCGTCCAGGACCTGGGTCTCGCCGCCCCATTCCGGCTTCCAGTCGGCGGCCGTATTGAGGTAGAAGATGTGCGAGCCGAGCTTCCAGACCGCGTCGCAGTGCGGCGACACCGAGCAGCCGTTGGGGGTGTAGTGAAAGTGGAATTTCAGGCTGAAGCGGTCGTGCCCGATCATCCGCGTGAGGAATTCGGTGTACTCGGGGCCGCGAAGCTCATCGACGAAGGCCTTCCAGGCCTCGCCCACCGGGAGATCGTCGCGCCATTCCAGCGCGTAACGGTCGTGCGCCTGCTGGCCGTGCTTGCGCGAGCGGCCGAATACCGGCTTGAACTGGCTGACGTCGGGAAGCTGCTCGATCAGGGTATCGAACCCCTCCCGGGTCAACAGCCCGGCCGGGTTGGCCCACGGGTAAGGCCGGGTGGAACGGAACTGTTCGCCATCCATTTCGGCGAGTCTTGCAGAGTCGAGAAACATTCGCGGTTCGGGTCGGTAATCGGGTCGTCCATTATCGCACCGCGCGACGCCCAGCGGCACGATACGACACGGTCGGGCGACCGCCAGCGGTTACACTCGACGCGTCCCAGCCAGCGATCCATCTACACGTGCGCCTGATACACCTGACCGATCCCCACCTGACCTCGCTCGACGCCTGGCGACCCGGCCTGGGCGCCGGCAAGCGATGGCTATCGTGGCTGTCCTGGCGGGGGCGGCGCCGCGAACGCCATCGCCGCCACCGGCTCACCGCGCTGACACGGCATCTCGATGCCCTCGAACCGGATGCCTGGGCCGTCACCGGCGACCTGTGCCAGATCGGCCTGGGCCGGGAGGCGATCGAAGCGGCACAGTGGCTGTCCGAACTGGCGCCGCCGGAACGAACGCTGCTGGTGCCCGGCAACCACGACATCTTCGCCCGCGATTCGCGATCGGAGATTTCACGGCACTGGGCCGAATATCTGCACGTGGCCCCTGATTCGGCGACATGGCCGGTGGTCAGGTGCTTCGGCGATGTGGCGTTGATCGGCGTGAATTCGGCGGTCGTGACACCGATACTCAGGGCTACCGGCCGACTCGGCCGCGCCATGCGCGACCGGCTCGGTGAGGCATTGGACGCGTATCGCGGCTATTGCCGGGTGGTGCTCATCCATCACCCGCCGGCCCCCGGGGTGTGCAAACGCCGGAAGGCCCTGGTCGACGACCGCGAGGTCGGTGAATTACTGGCCGTGCACGGCGCCGCCATGGTGCTTCACGGCCACCTCCATCGCAACCGCGAGTACGGCATCGAAACGCGCGGCGGGAACCCCGTCCCGGTGTTCTGCACGGCCTCGGCATCGGCTGCAGGACGCCAGGGCGCGGCCGCGGCGCGCGTCTTCGACATCGAGTCCAACGCCGGCGGCTATCGGATCTTCATGCGGCTGGAAGCGCTGGACGGCGGCGACAGGGCGCACACCATAGAGACACGGGAATGGAACAGCGCCGGTTGACGACACCCGGCGCAGCAGCAGGCGGCACTACTCGGCGCGTACGCTTTCGTCGGCCACTTCAGCCGGCATGGGCTCCGGATCGGGCAGCTCGGCCGGCGTTTCTTCGGTCGCCCGCATGGTCGAGGCGCTGTGGCCTTCGGCAAGCAGGTATTCCAGCCATTTCAGCAGCGCGCGATTCATGCGCCAGCTACGCTCGACCAGGCCGCGGACGGGCAGATCGGGACCGGCCAACCGCTCGATGCCCTGCTCGGGCGAGAACGATGTGGCTTCTGCCATGCGCGCATCGTGGTAGACGCGGATGTGCGCATTCGGGTGCTGCTCGCGCTCGGGGCCCAGCAGGTAGGTCAGCTGCAGAAACGTGGTGTAGTTGTGCCGCTCCAGGACCCGCATGTAGAGTTCCGGCGCGTCATCGATCTTCGACACCAGCACGTCGCTGCGGGCCAGATCCTCCGGCATCAGCACGCTGAGCGCATGAAAGACCCCGGAATGCAGCGACGGCAGGCGTCGAGCGATCACCCGGGACAACGAATTTGGATTGCGCAATTGTGTCAGCATTTCAGGAGAATAGCACAGCAGTTTGGGTTTTCCGATTCTTGACAAATCGGAAAATACGTGGTTCAAAAATGATCTCTGTCCAGCCCCAGTTCGAGCAGAATACGGCTGGCAAGTTCCTCGACCGATGCACGGGTCGAACTCAGAACAGGCACACCCTCGCTTCTGAGCAGGGATTCGGCCGCATCCACTTCGTAGCGGCACTGCTTGAGTGACGCATAGCGACTGTCAGGTCGCCGGGTCTGACGAATTTCCGCCAGCCGTTCGGCTTCGATTGTCAGGCCGTACAGCTTCTGCTTGTGCTGGCGGAGAAAGTCCGGCAGGCGTGGTTTTTCGAGATCTTCTTCAGTTAACGGGTAGTTTGCGGCTTTCAGCCCAAAATGCAAGGCCATATACAGACAAGTGGGCGTTTTTCCCGATCTCGAGACCCCGATCAGTATCACATCGGCGTTTTCCAGGCGCTTGGAGATGCCGTCGTCGTGCGCCAGCGCGTAATTCGTGGCCTCCATCCGGTCCTCGTAGCGGTGAGTGTCGCTGATGCCGTGAGCCTTGCCCACCGAGTGCGAGCCGGCCGTGCCGAGGATTTCCTCGAGTTGCGGCAGGAAGGTCGCGAACATGTCGAACACGTGCGCGTTGCAATCACCGAGGGTGGCGCCGACCTCCGAATCCACTATGGTGCTGAAAACCAGCGGGCGCGGCGCATCGTCGGCGGCCGAGCGGTTGATCAGGTCGACCGCCTCGCGGGCCTTTTCCACGGTGTCGACGAACGGCAATCGCACCTGGCGGAACTCGTGGCCGGCAAACTGCGTAAGCAGGCTGTGGCCGAAGGTTTCGGCGGTGATGGCGGTGCCATCGGAGATGAACAGGACGGTTCGGCGCATGGCTGGCGGTTACAATATGGGTTTGAGAAATGACTATGGATTCGACCGATCGTTATGACAATCGTGACTGAGTATATCCGCTGGCTGGACCAGCTAGGTATGAGCGACCTCGAACAGGTCGGCGGCAAGAACGCATCGCTTGGTGAAATGATCGCAAATCTGGCGTCCATGGGCGTGAACGTGCCCGGCGGATTCGCCACCACGGCCGATGCATTCCGCGACTTCCTGGCCGAGACCGGGCTGGACGAGAAGATCCGCAGCCGGCTGGAATCGCTGGATGTCGAGGACGTTCGCGAACTGGCGGCGGCCGGCAAGGAAATCCGCGGCTGGATCGTCGAAACCCCCCTGCCCGCTGCCCTCAGCGAGGCCATTGAAGGCGCCTGGGCAGAGATGCTCGAGCGCTTCGGCGACGATATCGAGGTCGCGGTTCGCTCCTCGGCCACCGCCGAAGACCTGCCCGACGCCTCGTTCGCCGGCCAGCAGGAGACCTTCCTCAACGTACGCGGCCTCGAAGACGTGGCGCGCAAGATCCACGAGGTATTCGCCAGCCTGTACAACGATCGTGCGATCGCCTACAGAGTGCACCACGGCTTCGAGCACGCCGACGTGGCCCTGTCGGCCGGCATCCAGCTGATGGTTCGTTCCGACGTGGGCGCGGCCGGCGTGCTGTTCACGCTGGATACCGAGTCCGGCTACCGCGGCGTGGTGTTCATTACCTCGAGCTACGGTCTGGGCGAAAGCGTGGTCCAGGGCGCGGTCAATCCCGACGAGTTCTACCTGTTCAAGGCCAACCTCGAGGCCGGCCGCCCCTCGGTGCTGCGTCGCAGCATCGGCACCAAGGCCACGCGCATGGTCTACGGCGAATCCGGCGGCGTGGCTACCGAGGATACGCCCGAAGAATTGAGGAACCGATTCTCGATCAGCGATGCCGACGCCGAAAAGCTGGGCCAGATGGCGCTGACCATCGAAAAGCACTACGGCCGGCCGATGGATATCGAGTGGGGTAAGGACGGCAATACCGGCGAACTCTACATCCTCCAGGCCCGCCCGGAGACGGTCAAGAGCCGCTCCGGCCAGGTCATGGAACGCTTCAAGCTCGAATCGCGCGGCGACGTGCTGGTCGAGGGCCGAGCCATCGGCCAGCGCATCGGCCAGGGCAAGGCCCGGGTGGTTGGCGACATCGCAGACATGCACGAGGTCGAATCCGGCGACGTGCTGATCACCGACATGACCGACCCCGACTGGGAACCCGTGATGAAGCGGGCCTCGGCCATCGTGACCAACCGCGGCGGTCGCACCTGCCACGCCGCCATCATCGCTCGCGAACTTGGCATTCCGGCGGTGGTCGGCTGCGGCGACGCCACCGACAAGGTTCGCCACGGCGACGAGGTCACGGTGTCCTGTTCCGAGGGCGATACCGGCCGCGTTTACGCCGGCAACCTGAAGTTCAGCGTTTCCGAGGACAGCCTGGAGGACATGCCTACTGCACCGGTAAAGCTGATGATGAACGTGGCCAACCCCGACCGTGCCTTCGATTTCGCCCAGATCCCCAACCACGGCATCGGCCTGGCCCGGCTGGAATTCATCATAAACCGGATGATCGGGATTCACCCGCGCGCGCTGCTCGAATACGACCAGCAAACCCCCGAGCTCAAGGCCGAAATCGACAAGCGCATCGCCGGCTACGACTCGCCGGTGGACTTCTACGTCGACAGGCTGGTCGAAGGCATCGCGACCATCGCCGCGCCGTTCGGACCGAATCCGGTGATCGTGCGGCTTTCGGATTTCAAGTCCAACGAATACGCCAACCTGATCGGCGGCGAAGCCTACGAGCCGGACGAGGAAAACCCGATGATCGGGTGGCGCGGTGCCTCGCGCTATGTCGACGACAGCTTCAAGCCCGCCTTCGAGCTGGAGTGCCGTGCATTGCGCAAGGTTCGCGACGAACTCGGGCTGGATCACGTCTGGGCCATGGTGCCGTTCGTGCGCACCGTTGGCGAGGCGCGAGAAGTGGTCGAGGTGATGGAAGAATTCGGTTTGAAGCGCGGCGAGAACGGGCTGAAGATCATCATGATGTGCGAGCTGCCGTCGAATGCCTTGCTGGCAGAGGAATTCCTGGAACACTTCGACGGCTTCTCGATCGGCTCCAACGACATGACCCAGCTGACCCTGGGCCTGGACCGCGACTCGGGCCTGGTGGCCCACCGATTCGACGAGCGCGACGGCGCCGTCAAGGCGCTGTTGGCCATGGCGATCAAGACCTGTACCGAAAAGGGCAAGTACATCGGTATCTGTGGCCAGGGCCCGTCCGACCACCCGGACCTCGCCCAGTGGCTGCTCGACCAGGGCATCGAATCAATGTCGCTGAACCCGGACACCATCGTCGACACCTGGCGGCGGTTGGCGGAAGGCTAGGTTTTAGGTTTTAAGTGTTAGGTGTTAGGTCGACTGAAGCGGGAAAAGGGGAGCGAAATCAGTGGCCAGGCTTGCCCGGCTTGCGACGGTTTTTTTTCTTAAAACCTAACACCTAACACCTAAAACACGGGGACAACCCCCGGAACGGCGGCATCCGGAAATCGGGCCGACTTTGCCAGACCAGCAAATCACCCGCCGCCGGCAAGTGCCCCCATGAACTGCCTGTAGTACTTGAGCTCTTCGATCGAGTCGCGGATGTCGGCCAGGGCTTCGTGGCCGGTGTCCTTGACCAGGCCTTCGGCGATCTCGGGGGCCCAGCGACGCGCCAGCTCCTTGATGGTGCTGACGTCGAGGTTGCGGTAGTGGAAAAAGGCTTCCAGTTCGGGCATCAGGCGGGCAAGAAAGCGGCGGTCCTGGCAGATCGAGTTGCCGCACATCGGTGATTTACCCGGCGGGACCAGGTCGGAGAGAAACTCCAGGGTCTGGCGCTCGGCGGCACGGGTATCGATGTGACTTTCCAGACAGCGCTGTATCAGCCCGGAGGCCGTGTGTGTACGGGTATTCCACTCGTCCATGTCGGCCAGTTCGTCGTCGGTCGCACGGATCGCCAGGTTGGGCCCGGTGGCGACTTCCACGAGTTCCGAGTCGGTCACGATGGTCGCGATTTCGATGATCCGGTCGCGCCGGACGTCCAGCCCGGTCATTTCCAGGTCGATCCAGATCAATCTCGTTTCGTCCATCTCGTTCATCCCCGAGCTCCAGCTTGAACTATACCAGCCGTATACTGATTTGATCGACGAGCAAGGCTGACAGGCATGGCATCCGTATGACCGCATCGTTCCGCGTACTGATCGCGCTGGGCAACCACGGCCTGGCGGCGACCGAGGGCGCGCCGACCGAGACGATCGAAATCCAGTTCCGGAGAAACGTGGGCCGTCCGCTGCCGGGCGATCTCGTCAGCATTGACGAGCACGGCGCGGTCAGCGCCATCCTGGAGCGCAGGAACGTCTTCGGGCGCGGCGGCAACCGGGGACGTTTCCAGCCGGTCGCGGCCAACCTGGACACGCTGCTGATCGTGATAGCGCCGGAGCCGGCACCCAGCGTGGATCTGCTCCACCGCTACGTGGCGGCCGCGCACATCCACGGCATTCGTCCGGTCGTGATCGTCAACAAGTCCGACATCCCGGTGCCCCACGCGGCGCCGTTCACCCACCTGGACGACATGAACGTCGAGGTCTTCCGCACCCGATGCGACGGCGAAATCTCTCTGGACGGGCTGGCGTCGCTCTTGAAGGACGGCATCCACCTTCTCGCCGGGCAGTCGGGCGTGGGCAAGTCGTCGCTGGCCAACGCCCTTCTGCCCGATCTGTCGTTGCAGACCGACCGGCTGTCGCGCTCCACCGGCAAGGGCCGCCATACCACCACCAGCGCCCGCCTGCTCAGGCTGCCGGCCGGCGGCTGGCTGGTGGACACGCCCGGCGTCTGGGAGTATGGGCTGTGGCAGATGCCGGTGACCGAACTCGAGCGCGGGTTTCCGGAATTCGCAGCGGCGGCCGGCAGCTGCCGCTTCCGCAACTGCACCCACGATCACGAGCCAGGCTGCCGCATCCGCGCCGCGGTGGCCGAAGGCGAAATCCCCGAATCCCGCTACGAGGCCTGGCTCAGCCTTCTCTCGGAGCAACTGCGGCTTGGGAGTGCTTGATATAAGCGGCTTCGGTCAAATAGCCCAAAGTCAAATTCACAAGGCAGCTCTCGCAAAGGCGCAAAGGCGCGAAGTAAAACAGGTCAAAAGCGTTCTCTCGCGGAGACGCAGAGTCCCGGAGAAAGGCAAGAGAAACCAGCTTTTCAGCTTTTCGCCTTTCCTTCGCGCCTTTGCGCCTTCGCGAGAGTTGTCTTTCGTTTTTGATTCAATCGGTCACCAGGGCAATTCCTCGCCGTTGGCGTGGTGGAAGCTGCCGGTGGTTTCCATCGACAACTCGTCGATGCGCCGGATCAGCCCGGCCGCGGATTCGTCGGTGTCGACGTGGCCGGTGTTGCCTGTCATGTCGGTCCTGACGTAGCCGGGATGCAGGAGACCGACGGCAATGCCGCGCTCCTTCAACTCGAGCGCCATCGAAACGCCGCCCATGTTGACCGCGGCCTTGGACATCCTGTAACCGTAATGGCCGCCGGAGTCATTGTCGGCGATCGAGCCCATGCGGCTGGTGACGATGGCGACCTTGGCCCCCTCGCCCAGCCGATCGACCAGCGCGCGGGTCACGCGCAGCGGCGCCAGCGAGTTGACCTCGAACTGCAGCCGGAATGCATCCAGCTGGTCTTCGATGTCGTTGAAATCGGTTCGGCGCATCACGCCTGCGTTGTTGATCAGCACGTCGATGTCCACGTCCGCCAGCCGCTCGGCCAGGTCGACCAGCGATCCACCGTCGGTGACCTCGATGCCCGATTCGACCCGGACACCCAGCGCATCCAGTTCGCTGGAGGACCCGCGGCACACCGCCACGACGCTGTCGCCGCGGTCGCGGTAAAGGCGGGTCAGCGCGAGTCCGATGCCCCGGTTGGCGCCGGTGATCACGATATTGCTCATAGCTGTCTCGTCCGAGAAAGTGCTCAGCCTTGATTGTACGAATACGAGCGTTCGTCTGCAGCGAGGCTGCAGCAGGTCTAGACGGGCTCGACCAGCCGTCTTCGCAGGATGTCCAGAGCATGGGCCACAGACAGGCAGCAGGCGCTGACCAGCCATACGCCCAGCGGAAAACCGGTGAACATCAGCACCCAGCCGACCGGGCTGCCGTGGAACTCCTCGGACCCGAAGAAATAGGCGACGCCGAAAAGAACCACACAGACAGCGGCCGGAATCCCGGGCAGTAACAGCTTCGAACGCAACCGCATCGGCTCGCGCGGCCCGAAAACCGCGGCGAACAGCATTCCCAGCAGCCATCCGGCAAGCGCAGCGATACCCCATGCCCTGAGCACCCACGGCATGAAGTCCTCGTCGGAAAACCGGATGACGCCGTCCTCCGACGCGCCGGATTCGGTTTGCTCCGCCGGCGCAGGCCCGCCTGGCGTCGCTGACGGCCCGGGCTCGATCGGCCCGAAAACGCGCTCGTAGGTGGACGCGCCCCGTTCGATCAGTGAAAAGGACTGCTGCTGAAAGCTGACCAGCAACATCGCGCCGACCATCAGCAGCAGAAACGTCCAGGCGGTGATCATCGGGATCAGTTGGGTCCAGCGGAAATAATCGATGGCCAGGCCTGCCAGTACTCGCGGTACGGAAACGGCATCGGTGGACGGGGTTGCAGCTGGCACGGCGTTTCCCTTCGATCGCGCAATCGAGTCGGCAATACTGACAAAGTACGGATTGCTGCTTGAAACCCGGTCAATCCGGTGCGGCGGGGCTGCCGACGAGCCACTGCCAGGAATGCCAGAAGAAATCTCCGCTTCCGTCTTCGGCCGGCGCGGTACAGTTGATCTTGTTTCGGCCCGGGGCGCCCACGCCGTGCACGTCCACACGGACGACCAGCGGCCCGTCGCCTTCGATGGCGACGTCCAGCCGCCGGCCGGTCGCGGCGAAGCAGTTGAGCTGACCGATCCGGAACCCCTGCCCGTCGCTTGTCATGCCAATGGTCAGCTCGATGGCCCGGATAGCGCCTTCGCCGCCGCCCTCTTCGGCAATCTCCCGTATCGCGGCCACCGGCAACGGCCTGGACCGTACCGCCAGTTCCAGGCGCTCCAGCGAGGCGAAGCCGGTGGCCATGGGAAATCGCGGAACGCTCAGGGGATCGCTCAGCGGGCCGACCGGACCGGAACGCTGAGCAAGCGCATAGTGGTGCTCTTCTTCGACGATCTCGGCCAATGCCTCCGAATCCTCGCCGTACGGGTAGGCGAACAGGGTCGGCGCACGGCCGATCTCGTCTGCAATCCTGGCTCGCGCCCTGGAGACGTCCCCGGCAACCCGGCTCAGCCACTCGTTGCGCGGCTCCCCTTCGACCGGCCTGGACATGTGCCCGTGCGCGGCGCTGTGGTTCTCGATAGCCGCGCCGGCCTCGGCAAGCGTGCTGAGCTGATCCCAGGTCATGTAAGGCGAGTGTCCCGCGTCCACCGCGTCGGTATTGACGAACACGGTGAAAGGCCATCCACGCTCGTCCAGTCGCGGTCGCGCCTCGTTGAACACCGACTCATAGGCGTCGTCGAAAGTGATCGCCACGACCCGTTCGGGCACCTCTTCGGCGTCGCGCAACACGGCATCCAGGAGACGCTCCAGGGGCCAGACCCGGTAGCCGTATTCCTCGAGGTAATCAAGGTGGCTGGCAAACTGCGCCGGCGTCACGCTGGTCGAGGCCGGAGTCTCGTCGCTGACGTGGTGGTAGAGCAGAATCACGCCGTGGGACCCCTGGGCGTTGGCGACCTGGAACGGCAGAGCGAGCAGTAGTGCGGCAATCGCATGCACGAGTCTTCGCATCAAAGCGTCTCCCGCACTCGAGCGATGATCGGACGATTGACCCGAATCACGCTCTTGATCTCGTCGACGTACTCGTCGCGGCGCTCCGAATAGAGCACCAGGCCGTCGGCCAGCGCCATGGCCGTCGGTGGTTCGTCCTGCTGGCGCAGTCGCGCCCGTATCGCCCGCAGCGGCGCGTATGCCGCGTGCGTATTCAGATTGTGCAGGTAGCGCGAAACCGATTCGGAGATGCTGTCGAAAGCCGCGACTTCGTGCGCGGCGCCCTGGTTGCGACGCGCCGGCACCAGCCCGCATCCGGGCTCGTAACACCAGTGACCGAACAGGTTGTTTCCCTCCAGTGCGAACCGCGATCGACCCCACCCCGATTCCGTGGCCGCCTGCACCAACGCCAGCGGCATCGGGACCGCATCCACGCGCCGCTCCAGCATGGCAAGAGACGCCAGTCGCTCCATTTCCGGAAGATCGCTATCCCAGGGCACCTCGTATTCCTCGGCAAGACGGTCCAGCCAGCGCCGGTCCAGCCACCCCGGCCTCTCGCCGGCACCAATCCGCTCGGCAAGCGATACCAGCCGCTCGCGCTGGGCCAGCACCCGCTCGTTCTCCGACTCCACCACCGGTGCCAGGAATTCGAAAAACGCCTGCTTGCGCGCGGAGACGTCGGAAATGGTGGAAAAATCGGGCAAACGCGGCGACGGCGGCGACGAGATCAACAGGCTCACGACCACGCCCAGACCGACGACGATACCAGCCGCGATCAACGCGGGCCAGATCCTGTCGGTGAGGTGTCGTGCCTGCCGTTTCGGCGTCTGCGAATCGTGCTCGCTCGCGGTCATTGGTCGTCATCTCCTTGCGCGTCGAGTGAAATCGCTCCGGCAGTCGCGCCGAGAGCAGACAGGGTATCGGGATCGGGATAGCCGTCGGCCACGCGACCGGTTGCCTGCTGCCACGCCCGAAGCGCGGCCCGGGTGGCCGGGCCCAGCATGCCGTCGGGCTCCCCGGGGTCGAATCCGGCCTGGGCCAGACCTTGCTGTAGTGCCCGTAGCTGCGATCGCGATGGCGCCGATTCAACCCTGGGCAGGGCAGCCGTCAAACGTCCGCCGCCGGCGATACGATCCGCGAGGTGCCCGACCGCGATCGCGTAGGCCTGCGACCGGTTCCAGGCCATGATCACCTCGAAATTGGCGTACACCATGAACGCCGGACCCTCATGCCCCATCGGCACGAGAATCGACGCCTGCATCTCGGCCGTCGGCAGTTCGGATCCGTCTGCCTGGCGTACGCCCAGCGCCCGCCAATCCGCAAGCTGCGTCGAATGCGCAAGCCCGGTCTGCGCATAGGCAAAGCCATCGGGCAACGTGACTTCTCGACCCCAGCGCTGGCCGCGCTGCCAGCCAAGTCGCGCCAGATAATTTGCCGCCGAGGCCAGCGCATCGACTTCGCTTTTCCACAGATCGACCTTTCCGTCCCCGTCGCCGTCGATCGCGTGGGCGGCGTAGGCCGAGGGCATGAACTGCGTGTGTCCCATGGCGCCGGCCCAGGAACCGCGCATTGCCGCCGGATCCAGCCCCTCCCGGGAAAGCAGCTGCAGCGCAGTGATCAGTTCGCCGGTGAAGAACTCGCTTCTTCTTGGATCACAGGCCAGGGTGGCGAGCGAATCCAGGGTCGGCATGCCGCCCAGGTAGGAGCCGAAATTCGTCTCCATGCCCCAGAAGGAAACCAGGTAGTGACCGGGAACCCCGTACTCGCGCGTCAGGCGATCGAGTAACCGGCGATGAACAGCGAGCAGTTCACGACCGCGACGAACCCGGGTGTCGCTGACGCGGGCTTGCAGGTAGGCCGAGAACGACTGGCGGAATTCCGGCTGCGATCGATCCAGTTCTATCACCCGGGGCTGATACTCGAGCGAGCCCAGCACTTCGGTAACGACCGGCTCCGGAACCGCCTGGCGGCGTGCGACCGACTGAAGATCCGCGATACATGCGCTGAACGTCTCAGCGCCGTCGCTTTCGAAAGCGAACAATAACGAGACCGGTATCAGTACGACCGACAGCAGCGCAAACGATGAAAGACGATTCAAGCAATATATCCCATTGAGCAAATAACGAAAAGTCTGAACCCATCAAGCGCCCGAGGTTCCGGCCAGACCCGCATCTTACCGGGGAAGGACCGACCGGATTTCATCTCGGTCGAGGGGCCGGGTAGCCGAACGCGGTGGGCGGACGTTACCATGGTCGGCTGTTTATGGAGATTCGGTGAAGATGGACATTTCGCAAGCGATTACCGCGGCGGCCGAAACCGCCAGGCCCGCGGCGGCGCGCGGTCGCGTCGCCGACTACATCGAGCAACTGGCCGAAGTCGATCCCGGTCTGTTCGGCCTGGCCGTCGTCGAGCTCGATGGCCGCGAACACATGATCGGCGACGTGGACGTGGCGTTTCCCATCCAGAGCATGTCGAAGGTGTTCGCGCTCGTTCTGGCGATGCAAAAGATCGGTGGCGAGCGCGACGTTCGCCGCGAGATCTGGGAGCGGGTCGGACGCGAGCCTTCCGGCGATCCGTTCAATTCCCTGGTGCAGCTCGAGTACGAGTGCGGCATTCCCCGCAACCCGATGATCAACGCCGGCGCGCTGGTCATCGACGACCTGTTGATCGAGCACTGCGACGACCCGGTGGCCAGCATGCTGCAACTGGTCCGGCAACTCGCCGGCGAAGACGTTGAACTGGAGCCCGGCATCGCCGCGGCCGAAGACCGGTCCTCGCAGCGCAACCGGGCCATGGCCAACCTGATGGCGTCGTTCGACAACCTGGAAAACGATGTCGACCAGGTGCTGGACCTCTACAACACGCAGTGCTCGCTGATGATGACCGCACGCCAGATTGCCCGAGCCATGCGCTTTCTAGCCAACGACGGAATCGATCCCGCCAGCGGCAGGCAGGTGCTTTCGGCCTCCCTGGCCAAGCGGGTGATGGCCATCATGCTCACTTGCGGCACCTACGACGCTGCCGGGGAGTTCGCCTTCAGCGTCGGCCTGCCGTGCAAGAGCGGCGTGGCCGGCGGAATCATGGCCGCTGCCCCCGATCACTCAGGCATCTGCGCCTGGTCGCCGCCGCTGGACGATGCAGGCAACTCGCTGGCCGGCCGCGTGGCCCTGCACGACCTGACCGACCGGCTGGAGCTTTCGATCTTCTGAACCGCAGGGGCTCCATCGCCCGCAGTGACGTGCTGGCCGTCACAGCGTTGATCGGCAATTGCAAAGCACATCGGCGACGACCTCGACGATTGCAGCAGCGACGACGATGGGATCTTGGACGGTACCGAAGAAAGCGACAAGGACGGCGGGCTGGACGCGGACACGGATGGCGACCGCCTTCGCGATGGAGACGAAGACGCCGATTCAGACGGCTCGGTGGACGCCACGGAAACCGATCCGAACATTCCGGATACCGACGGCGACGGCATCGATGATTTCGAAGAGCGCGCCTCCGGTTCCGACCCGCGCGATATCGCTTCGGCAAACGATTGCCAGGTTTTTGTCGACGAGTTCGAAACTCGGTGACGCGCGCCCCGGGGCTGCAAGCGGCGAAGCCGTGCCGATCGGGTGAGTCCGAAGAACGCCGGAAGACCGCCACGGCCTTGCGAACCGCCTGATCCATTCGCGCCGGCAGTCTGCCAGGCGCGGGGATGGCGGCGCAAGTTGCCGTTTCTCGTATAAATCCCTGAAACGTCCGTTCAGGAACCGCCTGCATGAAACCTGCCCTCCGATTTGCTTGCGTTTTCATGCTCGCATGGCCGTGCATTGCTGGCCTTGCGCAGAACGCTGTCTCGATTGAAGCCTTGACCGAGGAGCAGGCGGCGCTGATCGCCGAGCAGGCGGCCGTACTGGACGCCGCGCCACGGCTGGAGATCGGCGCCAACGCATTCGAGCCGGCGCAGATGGCGGCCGGCTTCATCGCCTGGATCGAAGTCCCCGAAACCGGTCTCTACGAGGTTGCACTGCCCGGCCCGGGCGCGCTCGTAATGGCCAGTTTCCCGACGTCCGACGGACGCTACGACGGCACCACGGCAGCCAGACGGCACGGCACGGCTGCCAGCCTGGACCAGCCGATCGCGATCGGACCGGTGCTTCTTTCGGCCGATCACCCTTACATGGTCAGCATCAGCAGCGGCTCGCAGACCACGGTGGCGCTTCATCGCCTTCTGACGCCGACGGCCGCACGACCGGCCCCGGAGGGCGCGGAATCCTTGTCGTTAGGCGATCATCTGTTCGAGGCCTTCGGCCAGTTCGATCTGGAGATCGAACCCGCGACCACACCGCTTTCAATCGAAGTGTTCGCGGAGCCGCGTGCCGACTTGCGCGCTGACCTGGGAGGCGCTCGCCTCCGGCCAGGCGGCCTGTATCCATGGCAAATCAATGAACCTGAGCGATTACGCATCAGAACCGATGTGCCCAAAGGGACACCCGGCGCGAAAATTCTTGTCCGTGTCACACGTTCAGACCAGTCGGTCGACGAAACCGAGCCGAATTCCAGCCTGGCCGACGTCATGACCCCGGGACAGGAGTGGTCCGGGATTCTTCTTCCCGACGGCGACAAGGATCTGCTTGCGTTCACGATCGAAGTCGGCGGAGATTTCTCGCTGGACGTGGAGACCGACCTGAGCTGGTCACGCTTCGAGACACGCCTTTCCCCCGCGGATGACCGGCAGACCAAGCTCTGGGCGCGCGCGCCTTCAGGGGCGTTGATCGACGAACGGCTGCAGCTGAAGGCCGGTGATTACGTGTTGAGACTCGAACGTGTCGATGGTCGGCCGGATGCGGTGCCTTATCGAGTTTCGCTCACGCCTGGAGCGTCTCCCGGACCGGGGCGAGAAGTCGAACCGAACGATAGCGTCGATGCGGCGATGCCGCTGGGCGATTCGCTGCAGATTCGGGGCAGCGCGGCTTCCGACGACATCGACTTCTTTTCGTTTTCGATTCCCGACGAAAAGGCCGGGCATCTGTGGCGCATCTTTGCCGTCGATGCCTCGCGCATCGAACTTTCCGGTCGCGACGGCCGACTCGTGCGAGTGGATGCCGAGGAACGTCGGCTGCGCGCCGATTCCCTGGCGCTCGTACCGGGCGAATATTCTGTCGAGGTACGCGCCGAAAGCGACTACGTTCTGCGGGTCATGGACCTCGGCGAGCGGCCGAAGGGGTTCGAGGCCGAACCCAACAACTCGACCACCGACGGACAGCGCCTGGCGTTCGGAGAGACCGCCGAGGGCGGCTTTCACGTCGAACGCGATGTGGACGTTTACCTGTTCAGGCAGGAAGCGGCGGGTCCGGTGGAAATCACCATCGTGCCGGCCGATGACGGTGTCACCGACGCCAAGCTTTTCCACGGCGGAGACCAGCGCGGCCAGAGAATCGAGTTTCAGCCCGGCGCCGATCCAATGAAATTCAGCTCCGTGCTCGAGGCCGGCGACTGGGCCATCGAAATTCGGTCGCTTGACGCGAACGTCATGGAGAACTATCAGTTGGCGGTACGGCGCTTGCCGGCGCTCGCTTCCAGCGAGCCCGACGACGGACCGCTGCAGGCCGCCAAGTTGCCGCGCGACGGCGATATCAGCGGAACGGTCGGGGGTTTCGACGGCGCCGACCAGGTCTTCGTGCCGCTGCCGCAGGGCTCGGGCATCGCAGCAATGTTCTGCGAGCGACCCCACGATCTGGACCTGGGACGCTGGCGGCTATTCAACTGGTCGACCGATGAAAACCTCGGCGACCTGAACCTCGGCGCGAAGGTCCTTGCCTACGGTCCGGAACTGGGCGGCGCCGTCCGGCTGGAGCTGGCCGGGGCCACCGATCAGGCAGCTTATCGCTGCCGCTTCCGCTTTGCGCCGGAAACGGCGCAGCTGCCGCAGCCAGCCGCCGTCGACATCCTCGAGCGGGGAACGGCGATCCGGGCGACCCTGACCTCCGAGCAACCACGGCTGGCCGTGCCGATCCGGCTGTCCGCGGGCAGCGTCGGCATCGTCGGTTGCCGCCTGCCGGGCGGCGAACCGTGGCCGGCGGACGGCACGCTCTGGGATGTCGACGGCATCGAGCGGGTCGAGAACGATCCATTCGGAGACTATCGAATCATCGGCGGCGCGCCGGCGGCCGAACTCGAGCTGGAGGGTCGCAACAGCGAGTCTCTGCCGCTGGACCTCATCTGCTCGATGATCGGCATCGACGACCTTCGACGTCCGGAAGACATGGGGCCCGCGGCCGAATTTCGCATCCTCGCGTCGGCAACGTCCACGTTCGCGCCCGATACACCGACCGAAGGCCCGCGTCCGCCCGGGCTGGAAGCCCTGATTGCGCGACCGGTGCCCACGGCCCAGGCCTCTGGGACGCTGCCGGTCGAGATCGAGATGACCGAGATACCGGAACTGGCCGGCTATGCCTCGATGGGTCAGACCTTCACGACTCGGGTGAACCTCCGCAACACGTCCGACCGTCCTCTGTCGCTCTCGCTTTCCGCCGACGTCGCCGCCGAAGGCTGGCGTGAGGCACTGCTGCCGGGCACGCTTTCCCTGTCGCCCGGCGCGCGCGAAGCCGTCGAAGTGCGGATCGTCGCGCCGCCCTGGATCAGCCCGGTGCTTCGCCCCACGCTTGCATTCACTGCGACCGCCGATGACGAATTCGCCGCGCAGCTTGCCGAGATTCCGGTGGATGCCGTCGCCACACCTATCGGCCCGGTGGTCTATTGGCATGCGCCCGATGCGCTGAGAGGCGGTCTGAACGTGCTGCATTACGGCCTGGGCGCTCGTCTCATCGAGATCGACGGCATCTCCACCGACGAACAGCGCCAGAGGTCAGAGCGTTTCCTGCACGACGGCCTCGCCCCCCATATCCGCGGCAACTATATCCAGAGAGACCTTGTGTTCCGGCTGGCGGCCCCGTCCGAACTGGTCGGCGCAATGGTGCAGCTTCGCAGCACCGAGTCGCCCGAGCGCTGGCCGTCCGAGGTGGAATTCCATGTGTCGGGGAACGGCGACGACGAGTGGCGGCGCGTGGCGGCCGGCCCGCTCCAATCGGTGCATTCGCCGCAATATTTCGTGTTCGACGCGCCGGTCGCGAGCGACCGCCTGAGGGTTTCATTTCCGAGCTACGGGAGCCGCCAGGACCAGGTGGCCGTCCAGGAAATCCAGGCCATCGCAGTGCCCGGCGCGCACCCGGAAGACCTGTCCGCGGTCAACGCCGCAGATCCCGAAGTCGGCGGCCACGTCGTCTACGCGTCTCCCAGGTACGCGGGCGGCTGGAACGAGGACTTTCTGCATGCCCACCCGACCGGTTCCAACGGCGGCTGGCGGACCCAGGAGAAACAGCGCGAATTCGTGGTCGGCTTCCACCAGAACCGAGCCGCGCGACTCCAGTCCATTGCCTGGCTGGGCGACCGGGAGGATGGCGCACGGGTACCTCATGCCCGCGTCGAGGCAAGCACCGAGAGCCCGGCAGGCCCCTGGACGGAAATCGGTTTGCTGCCGGCACCGCCGGAAGGCCAACTACGCTCGGAACTCGCGCTGGATGAACCGACCTGGGCGCGCTACCTGCGCTTCACCCTGCCGATGGAGCCCGATCGTGGTTTCATCGGCCCCGACGGTGTGCAGGCGCTGGAAGCGCCTGGCACTTCCGTACTCGCGCTTTGGGAGGACGACCACCCCAGGGCGGCTTTCGAGGCACAGCTGAACCTGGAACCATCCGCGGCGGTGCCG